>Ga0137385_10001776_pt1 | contig 18187 bp, 15 predicted proteins | sample SagtaG_FD_104921 | JGI IMG/M metagenome (GOLD analysis project Ga0137385, IMG submission 104921) | Vadose zone soil microbial communities from Sagehorn Ranch, Mendocino, California, USA - Sage2_R_80_16 metaG | ecosystem: Environmental > Terrestrial > Soil > Vadose zone | place: USA: California... | reverse complement strand
TGACGAAACGGCGGGACGAGCTGGCGGCGGCGCGGCGGTCGTCCACCCGTGGCTGGCAGGTGCGGGTGCGCGCGGAGATCCAGCGGGCACGGATCGAGAGCGGGCACGACGTCAACCGGCAGATGCGGGACGTGCAGTCGTGGTTCCGCCAGGCCATCGACTCGGCGGACCGGGCCACGCTGGCCGGGCTGCCGGCGCAGGTGGACGCGGCGCTGCAACTCGTGTCCGGCCGGCTGTCCGGTGAGCTCGCGGTTCGGCTGGACCGGGTGGCCGGGACCAGCCTGGCGGATCTGTTCACGGCGGACGAACTAGCGGTGCTGCGGGCCCAGTTGGCGAGCGGGGTCCGGCCGGCGATGGTGTCGCGGGTACCCGATCGGCGGCTGCCGACCGCGGAGGACAAGCTGCTGGTGTTCATGGGCATCAGCGGCGGGTTCGGTGCGGCCCGTGTGGCCGCGCTGCCGCTGGCCGGGCTGGGTGTCGCGGTGCTCAATCCGTTCGTGCTGCCGGTGACGATCGTGATCGGGCTGGGCACCGGCTGGTGGCTGGCGCGCACCCGGCGGCACACCGCGGACAAGCAGCACATGAAGCAGTGGCTCACCGAGGCGATCGCGGACGCTCGGTCCACGATGGACCAGTTGGTGGGCGAGCAGCTGATCGACGTGGAACAGCAGTTGGCGCTGGCGCTGGACGACGCGCTGGGCAGGCGGATCGAAGCCATCGAGGCCGAACTGCGCGAGGTGGACCGGACGATGCGCCTTGCCGACGAGGAGCGGACCAAGGAACTCGCCGCGACCGGCGGTCGGCTCACCGCGGCCAAGGCCGGCCGGACCAGGGTGGCCGGACTGCTCGCCGCCATCCGCGCCCTTCGCGATGGCTCACTGCGCGACGGCGCAACCACCTGACCAGGCATTCTTGATCCGTGGGCTGGTCCGGGGAACCGGACCGGAATACGGTGAGTCCAACACAGGAACAGCACACACATCGACGGGCCGCCACCAGGCGGGAGAACGGTGATGGACATGGACGGCCACGAGTACGTCGAGCAGGACGACTACGCCTACGACGGAGTCGGCGGCGGGCTGTTGGACAGCGTGGCGGCCACCGACCACGACGGCGGGATCACCGTGGACACGACCGACGGCGGCCACGACATCGGCCCGGCCACGATCGACACCGACAACGACGGCCGGCCCGACACCGCGGTCGCGCACGCCGCGAACGGCGACACCGTCCTCTACACCGACAGCCAGGGCGACGGCCAGGCCGACGTGGCCACCGAGTTCACCCCGGACGGCCAGATCGTGATCGCCGACCACACCGGCCCCGAACAGTGGACCGAGGTGGAGCACGGGCACCTGGCAGCGGACGGCTCCTACCAGCGCGACGGCGACACCGCGGCGGAGTTCACGCCGCCGGTCAACGACACGGCCGACGACAAGCACTGGGCCGGTTCCGACGACAGCGGCTGGGCGGCCGCGTTCAGCGACTCGGGCAGCGCGCAGGGCGTGGTGCGCATCGACGCCACAACCGGACAGTGGATCAGCCGCAACTGAAACCTCGCAAACCGCGCGATGGTGACGTAGTGAACTCGAGCCCGTCATGTGTGAAATCCCACTCGGGTTTTTGCGTGCCTCAAGTCACCCGAATACCGCACTGAAGGTTCGTGCTTAATCGATACCCTGATCGTTTTTGTGAGCGAACCGACAGGTTTCGACTCGGCGACCGGGTGGTATCCCAGCTAATCTCAGGAGATCCCATTCCTGGCACGCCCGTTTAGCCCCCGGGCGTAGCCGGTCATTTCACGGACGTCACCGTCGACGCGTTCCGCGAGGCAGCGGAACGCGCGATGCGGCGTTCAGTCAGGAGACGAGGCGCGATGACAGCTGTGACCATCCCCGGTCTCGACCACGCACCGACCACCCACGTCAGGCTGCTGGAGTGGGTCCGTGAGGTCGCCGAACTGACCACGCCAGACGAAGTGGTGTGGGTGGACGGTTCCCAGGCCGAATGGGACCGATTGACCGCGAAACTCGTCGATGCCGGCACCTTCGTTCCGTTGGCGAAAAAACCCAATTCGTTCTGGGCCGCTTCGGATCCCGACGACGTGGCGCGAGTCGAGGAACGCACCTTCATCTGTTCGGTCGACCAGGCCGACTGTGGTCCGACCAACAACTGGATGGCCCCGGCCGAGATGAAATCGATCATGACAGAGCTCTATCGGGGCTGTATGCGTGGTCGCACGATGTACGTCATCCCGTTCTGCATGGGGCCGTTGGAGGCCGACAAGCCGATGCTCGGTGTCGAACTGACCGACTCCGAGTACGTCGTGGTGTCGATGCACGTGATGACGCGGTCGGGCACCAGGGCACTGGCCAAGTTCGGTGACGACGCCGACTACGTGCAGTGCCTGCACTCGGTCGGCGCGCCGTTGGAACCTGAGCAGGCGGACGTGCCGTGGCCGTGCAACGAGACCAAGTACATCACCCAGTTCCCCGATGAGCGGGTCATCTGGAGCTACGGCTCCGGCTACGGCGGCAACGCGTTGCTGGGCAAGAAGTGCTACTCGCTGCGCATCGCGTCGGTGATCGGCCGGGACGAGGGCTGGCTGGCCGAGCACATGCTGATCCTGAAGCTGATCTCGCCGGAGAAGAAGGTCTACTACGTGGCCGCCGCGTTCCCGTCGGCCTGCGGCAAGACGAACCTGGCGATGCTGGAGCCCACCATCCCCGGCTGGGAAGTGCAGACCCTCGGCGACGACATCGCGTGGATGCGCTTCGGCGACGACGGCCGGCTGTACGCCGTGAACCCGGAGAACGGCTTCTTCGGCGTCGCCCCCGGCACCGACTGGCACACCAACCCGAACGCGATGCGCACCATCGACCGAGGCAACACGGTCTTCACCAACGTGGGCCTCACGGATGACGGAGACATCTGGTGGGAGGGCATGGGCAAGCCCCCCGCGCACCTCACGTCGTGGAAGAAGCGGGACTGGACCCCATCCGCCGACGAGCCGGCCGCGCACCCGAACTCGCGGTACTGCACCCCGATGGCGCAGTGCCCGATCATCGCCCCCGAGTACAACGACCCAGCCGGCGTCCCGATCTCCGCGATCTTCTTCGGCGGCCGCAGGGCCACCACGATCCCCCTGGTGACGGAATCCCGCGACTGGCAACACGGCGTGTTCATGGGCGCCACCCTGTCGAGTGAGACGACAGCCGCGGCAAAGGGCAAGGTCGGCGTGGTCCGCCGCGACCCGATGGCGATGCTGCCGTTCATCGGCTACCACGCGGGCGACTACTTCCAGCACTGGATCGACACCGGCAAGCGGGCCGACGCGGCCAAACTGCCGAAGATCTTCTACGTGAACTGGTTCCGCAGGGACGAGGACAAGAACTTCCTGTGGCCCGGCTTCGGCGAGAACTCGCGGGTGCTGAAGTGGGCGATCGAACGCCTCGAAGGCAAGGCGGCCGCACTGGAGACCCCGATCGGCTGGGTCCCGACGGTGAACGACCTCGATCTGGACGGCTTGGACGCGGACAAGGCGGACATCGAGGCGGCGCTGCGGGTGGACGCGGATGAGTGGCGGGCCGAACTGCCGCTGATCGACGAGTGGTTCGAGAAGATCGGCGACAAGGTGCCGACGCTGCTTCGGGACGAACTGGCCGCGTTGAAGCAGCGGCTGGGCTAACCCCAAATCCTGTGATGGCCCGGCACCAGCATGGCTGCCGGGCCATCACCGCGTCCGCCGTGTAGCCGCTGACGACGTCCAGTAGTGTGGCAGGCCACGCGGGTGCGAGGTGCAACGGAAGGACGTTCGGTGGTCGAGACCGACACGACAACCGTCGAACAGGAATACTTCGACAATGAACCAACCGGGGTCGAGGTCGAAGAACAAGAGTACCAGCTCGATGTGCCGTGGGATCCCGAGAAGATCCGGGTCGCAACGAAACAGTTTTCGGTGCGAAACATACTTGATCTCATTGACGAAAATGGGATCGAGCTGGCCCCAGACTTCCAACGAAATCGCGTATGGCAACTTCGCCAGAAGTCACGCCTGATCGAGTCGTTGCTTCTTCAGATACCGTTGCCGGCATTTTACTTCGCCGAGACCCGTGATGGCGTGTATCGAGTCGTGGACGGTCTTCAACGTCTTTCGACTATCAATTCGTATGCTCGCGGCGACCTGGCCGAAAGTTTCGTGCTGAAAGACCTCGAATACTTGACGAAAGAGGCGGAAGGCAAACGGTTCAACGAGCTTTCACCTCAGTGGCGCAGACGCATTCACAACACACAGTTGGTCGTACATGTCATCGACCCGACTACGCCGGCTAGGGTAACGTTTGACATCTTCAAACGGATCAACACCGGTGGCACCCCACTAAAAGCGCAAGAAATTCGGCATTGCATGAGCAACACGCGCAGCCGTAGTTTCCTCAAAGAATGTGCCGAGCTCGACGAGTTCCAGAAGGCTACCGGTGGCAGCCTCCTACATAGTGTACGAATGGACGATCGCGAAGCTGTATTGCGGTTCTGTGCTTTTCGGATACTTGGCGTTGAGGGCTATCTTGCCGGGGGACGGCGCGCAATGGACGCCTTCCTCATGGATGCGACACAACAGTTGGACGACCATGCGGTGGTCTCGGATTCGGACTTGGCCGAGGTCCGCAATGATTTCAAACGGGCCATGGTCAATTCTCTGACGGTATTCGGCGAACATGCGTTCCGCAAATGGAGCTTGGCCACACAGCACAGGAATCCGATCAACAAGCCATTGTTCGAGAGCTGGTCCGTCGCGCTCGCCGATGCCAGCCCGGCGATGGCTGAGGGAAACCGGGAGAGTATAGCGCGGCGCGCACGGGAACTCATGACCGACGATTTCACCTACCTTGATTCGATCAGTACCGGAACTGGCGACCCCCGCAAGGTAGAGTATCGATTTGACACAGCCAGGCAGGCGGTGCTTGGCAAGTGATCACTGGCATCGGCATACAGAATTTCAAACGGTTTCGGGACATTACTGTTCCGCTCCGTGCGTTGACAGTGCTTACTGGGCTTAATGGCACAGGTAAGAGCACACTGATCCAAGCGATACTGCTAGCTCGGCAGGCGGCCGAGGCAAGTGACAGCAAAATCGTTGCGCTTAACGGAGTGTACGGTCTGGCGTTGGGTGAGAGTGAAGACATACTGCATCCAGATGCCGAAGAACAAATAATCAACATTCGCCTGGAACAGCAGTCCCAGATACTCGACTTCAAGTTCAGGGCGCCAGAAGGTCGCTCACTCAACCTGGGGGTTGAGGAACGCCCTGATGTGTTGCCAGACATGCTTACCGCGTCCGGTGAACAGTTCTGCTACTTGAACGCGGAGCGTCTTGGCCCACGAGACCAACTCGGCGTAACAGCAGAGGACATCGACCGGCTTGGCGTTGGCGAGCAGGGCCAATACACTGCACAAGTGCTGGCCGCACATGAATCGAAGGCCATCGATCCGCGAATGATTCACCCCAGTACCGAGGCACATGGGGTCAAGCTGCTACGCACGCAGGTCGAGATGTGGGCATCGGACATCATCCGTCCGATCGAAATCGTGGCCACTTGGCTACCTGGAGTGAGCGCCAGCACAATTCGATTTCGTGAGCCAGGACTGTCCGGCGCCGAAATCCGACCCGGCAATACGGGCTTTGGCTTTTCGTACGCCCTGCCGATTATCGTTGCTGGATTGAGAATGAAGTCCGGAGGTCTCTTCCTCGTCGAGAACCCCGAAGCGCATCTACACCCGGCAGGTCAGTCGAAGATTGGTGGCTTCCTAGCCAGACTCGCCGCCAACAACGTACAAGTTGTTATCGAAACACATAGCGATCATATTCTTAACGGAATTCGACTGGCCGTGGCAAATGGGAACACTATACAAAGTGATGAAGTAGTCGTCCACTTCTTCGGCACGACCGCTGCCGAGGAACCGACAAGAATCGACCTGCGACCAAGAGGCTCACTAAGTTCCTGGCCACTAGGCTTTTTCGACCAGATAGAGCAAGATCTAGGGAGACTAGCGCGTGCCCGATGATTTCGGCGACAACCTTTTTCGCCTAGTGCTGGATGAGTCGAGCTTCAATTTCCGAGACCTCACTGACAGCCAGGTTGAATCGGGCCTCAACGAACTCGACGAACAGCTGGCGTTGCTCCGACAAGCGCAGCACTCAGTCGCCAAGTCTTCGATCATATATGATATTGACTGTCGTGACGGTATCGACATATATTCGTTCCTGTTCCTGAACGACACGTCCAAGGTCAGTAGGGATACAAGACAGAGAACATATCTCACGTTTGACCGGCTACCTTTCTGGGATGATAGTGACTGCCCTGAAGTTCCGTTTGAGTGCCGCATTGACAACGGTGGACCAGCTATCTCGCCCTCGGTCGGGTACGCACTCGTAGCCCGCCTGCAAGATAGAAGCGTCGCATGCCTGACATTTCCGAGCTGCCACAGCAACGGCTTTCGCCATGTGGCCGCCGACTGTGGTGGCGGCGAAGTCTACTTCTTCACACTTCAAGATGACCTCAAGGACTTCTGGAGATCGATCTTTTCCGTCGAGGACGTGCCGGAAAGCCTATTTCACGAAACTGCGGTTGTTGCCTTCCCAGACCTAGTGCTACATTCCTCACTCGCCTTCAGTCACTTTGACGGGAAATATCTGGATCTTCGGCATCCTGTCGTTGAAATTCTCGCCGCCCTGAACGACCACTTTGCTCGGGTACTGCACGAGTGCAAAGGCATACCGCACGACATCCAGGGTGCGATGGGTCATTACGGTGTCGACCTGTCGCCAGAAAGTCCGAAAACTCGAAGTAGTGCCAAGCTGATGGCAAAACGCGATGTTGACTATGAAGGCGCGAAGTACCGTTGTGAATGGCACGCAAAGCTGGAGCCGCACCGAAACAGAGTTCACTTCACGCTGCCATCCCCCGAACTAGGCGACCGTGTGCTGATTGGTTTGTTCGTGGATCACTTGCCGACGTAGGGTCACAGGCGACCGAGTGAGGAAGGTTAGCTGTGACCCCGATTCTGCCACCAGATTCACAGGTACCGGCCGGACAAACGCACCGTCGAAGCGTGGTGAGCTTCGTGCGGCGGGGCGGGCGGATCACGGTTGGGCAGCAGCGAGCCTGGGACGCGCACTGGGGGCGGCTCGGGCGTGATGTTGCCGAGTTGCCGGCTGGGCCGTTGGCGCTGGACGAGTGGTTCGGGCGGGTCGCGCCGGTGCGGTTGGAGATCGGGTCGGGGATGGGTGAGGCGACCGCGTTGATGGCCGCTGCCGAACCGGAGGTCAACTACCTGGCGGTCGAGGTGTACGAGCCGGGGTTGGCTCAGTTGATGTTGCGGGCGACCGGGCTCGGGGTGACCAATCTGCGGCTGTTGCGTGGGGACGCGATCGACCTGCTGGCCGAGCATGTGGGGCCGGGGTCGCTGGCGGGGGTGCGGATCTTCTTTCCCGATCCCTGGCCGAAGACCAAGCATCACAAGCGGCGGCTGGTGCGGCCGGACTTCGTGGCGCTCGTGGCCAGCAGGCTGGTCGTGGGTGGGCGGTTGCATCTGGCGACCGACTGGGCCGAGTACGCGGATGTGATGCTCGCCGTGTGTTCGGCGGAACCGTTGCTGCGTAACGAATTTCCTGAGGAGCCGGGCGGGTGGGCGCCGCGGCCGGGGTGGCGGCCCATGACGAAGTTCGAGACTCGGGCGCGGGACGAGGGCCGGGTCTGTCGGGATCTGATGTTCGTTCGGGTCTAGGGCGGGTCACTCACACGTGGTGGATTGGGCGCCGTGGGTCGGGTGGGGCCACCTGTGGGTGATCCGAAATCGGTCGGGGAATGACTCGATTGGCAGTGACGGGTGAGGGGGCCTAGGCGGTAAGTTCGCGGGCCGTGACTGCCTTGCGTGACGAAACCGTGACCTCGGCGCCGGTTGATCCGCGGGCGGCCGAGCACTTCCTTCGGATGTTCCACGACGCCCATCCGGCCGCCGGGCCGGTGGGCAAACGGCTGGCCGAGGTACGTGCGGCCATCGCCGAGAGCGGGACCTACCGGCACACCGCGACCGAACTCGCCTACGGCGCTCGGGTCGCCCTGCGGGACTCCGGCTGGTGCACCAGTGGGGTGCCGTGGCGACAGCTGAAAATCCGCGACCTTCGTGGCTTACGCAACGCCGCCGCGGTGGCCGCCGAATGTGTGGCACACCTGCGGTTGGCCTGGGCGGACGGGCGGGTTCGGCCGCTGGTCAGCGTGTTCGCGCCGGACACGCCGACTGCGGCAGGACCACGTATCTGGAACGACCAGCTGGTGCGGTATGCCGGTTACCGGGACGACGACGGCGAGGTGCTGGGGGACCGGCGTTACGTCGGGTTCACCGATGCCGTGTGCGGGATGGGTTGGCAGCCACCGGATGAGCGCGGGCGGTTCGATCGGCTGCCACTGGTGGTGGAGACCACGCACGAGGGGCCTGCGCTGTTCGGGGTGCCGGGTGACGCGGCCGCCGACGTGTCGCTGCGGCATCCGGATCTGCCCTGGTTCGCCGAGCTGGGCCTGCGGTGTCCCGCGGTGCCGGTCCTGGCCAACATGACCCTGACCATCGGCGGGGTGCGGTATCCGGCGGCACCGGTGAACAGCTGGCACATCGGCACCGACATCGGAACACGAGCGCTGGCCGACGAAGCCGCCTACGGGGTGGCGCGACAGGTCGCCGAACGGCTCGGGCTGGACACGTCCACCGAGCGCACCCTGTGGCGTGACCGGGCGACCATCGAACTCAACCGGGCCGTGTTGCACTCGTTCGACGAGGACGGGGTGACCATCATCGACCATTACGCCGAGGCCCAGCATCGGTTGGCGTGGCTGCGATCCCGGCAACGGGCGCACGCCTACCGGCCGACGTTCCGGGTGGCCGCCGCCGATGCGTTGCGGGCCCGACAGGGTGCACCGTCACCCGATGGTGGTAACGGTCTGACCAGTGGAATCGGACTGCTGGGCGCATAGTGGGTCAGTGCATCCCGCCGTTCGCAACCTGCTCACGCTGACCGGGTGTCTCGTGGTGGTGGGTGTGGCCGGCGGCATGGCCACGCTCGCGCTGCGGTCGGCCACCGTCGCGCCGACGCAGGTGGCGAACGCGACCGTGGTGGTTGCCTCGAACGACGCCAGCGGTGCCGCCCGGCTGACCGTGCTGGATCCGGTGCGGTTCAACTCGGGTGGCGGGCAGCGGGTGGTCGCGGCCGGCACGCAGTTCGTGACCGCCAATTCCCTGCTGGTGGACAGCTTGCCGCCGCCGAGGGCGGTCGCCGTCGGGGACACGTTGTCCTGTGATCTTCGGGTCAGCATGTCGCGCGGGCAGCCGGTGTTGGATCTGGTGCGGTGCACGCCGGCCAGGACCAGCGCGCGGGGCTAGGGCGTACTGGCAGTATCTCGTGCCATGACGAGCGCGTCGCGCCTGCACGCCCCGGTCGTGCTGCCCTGTGATCCGGACTGTTCGGTGTTGCGTGATGCCGTCGTGGACGTCGGCGCCGACGGCCGGATCGGCTACGTCGGCCCGGCAACCCAAGCGCCGCCGACCGAGGCCGTGACCCGAGTGCTGCCCGGGATTCTGTTGCCCGGCTTGGTGAACGCGCACGCACACAGCCCGATGACGCTGCTGCGCGGGATGGGTGGCGACCTGCCGCTGCTGCGCTGGCTGCACGAGGTGATCTGGCCGGCCGAGGCACGGCTGCGACCCTCCGATGTCTACGCCGGGATGCTCCTTGGCTGCGTCGAGATGCTCCGGGCCGGCGTGACGACCAGCGTGGAGATGTACTTCCACGGCGAACAGGTGGCCGACGCGGTGCTGACCGCGGGCAGCCGGGTCGTGGTCGGCGGTCCGCTGATCGACCTGCCGGGGCAGGACTGGCGGACGACCCTGCGCGACATCGACAAGTGGATCGACGCCGACGGGCTGCGGTTCGGGCCGGGCGAGCGGATCGAGCTGAGCTATGGCGCGCACTCGGCCTACATGCTGCCGGCCGCGGCGCTGCCCACGATCGCGGAGTCCGCGGCGAGCCGGGGCGCGCTGTTGCAGATCCACGTCGCCGAGTCGCGCGACGAGGACGTGGACCAACGGGCCAAGTACGGATCGGTGCCCAGGATGCTGGCCGAACTGGGGGTGTTGGGCGGTCGGGTGCTGGCCGGGCACGCCGTGCACCTGTCCGACGAGGACATCGCGATCTTCGCGGCGCAACGGGTCGCGGTGGCGCACTGTCCGGGGTCCAACGCGAAGCTGGCGTCCGGGATCGCCCGGCTGGTCGACCTGCGCGCGGCCGGGATCGCGGTGGGGCTGGGCACCGACGGGCCGGCCAGCAACGACGATCTGGACCTGTGGGAGGACGTCCGGCTGGCCGCGATGCTGGCCCGGCTGACCACCGGGAACGCCACGGCCGTCACGGCGCCGGACGCGTTGTTGCTGGCCACCCGTGGTGGGGCCGAAGCATTGGGGCGTGAGGACATCGGCGCGCTGGAGCCGGGGCGGTGGGCGGACCTGGTGCACATGAGCGCTGACGATTCGGCGTTCGTCGGCGGGATCGACGTGCCGGATCCACAATTGTTGGCGAACCTGGTGTGGGCCGCCGGTTCGCGGCCGGTACGGGACGTGTGGGTCGCGGGCGACCAGGTGGTCGCCGACGGGGCGCCGACCAGGGTGGACGCTGCCGACGTGCGGTGGTCGGCACGCTCCGCGAGCAAACGGCTACTGAGCTGACCAGCGGTATCGTTGCGACCAGGTATCCCGGGGGGACTGTGGAGGCACCCATGAAGGTGAACCGACGACTGTGGCTCGCGGCTCCTGCCGCCGCGTTCGCGGTCGCGATGCTGGCCGGGCCGGCCGCGGCGAGCACGGTGGACATCGTGGACGAAGCGAACGTGCTCAACGCCACCACCGTGCAGAACGAGGCCGCGACGCTGCCCGGGCCGATCCTCATCTGGACGACGACGCAGGACGCGGCGAACAAGTCCGCGTTCGACAACGACGTGCGCGCGAAGGTGACCTCGTCGTTCCCGGTGGTGCTGGGCATCAACACCCAGGCACACCACGAGACACTGCAGATGAGCTCACGCACCGGCTTGTCGCAGAGCGCGGCCATCGCGGCCGAGAGTTCCGCGAACAGCGCGTTCGACAACACGATGAAGTCGCAGAACAACTACACGGCGGCCGTCACCGCCGCGGTCACCAGCCTGCGCGGCTCGCTGGCCAACCGCGGTTCGAGCGGCACCGGCGCTCGCTCGTCGTCATCGAGCGGGTTCCTCACGTTCGGGATCATCGTGGTCGTCCTCATCGTGATCGTCCTGTTGGTGCGGCGGCTGTTCCGGCCACGGCGCCGCACGATGATGCCCGGTCCGATGATGGGCGGCGGCTTCAACCAGGGTTACGGCCCACCCCCGGGTTACGGCCCTGGTTACGGTCCCGGCTACGGCGGCGGGGGCATGGGTCCCGGCGCGGCCGGCGCCATCGGGGCGGTCGGCGGCGGACTGGTCGGCTACGAGCAGGGCAAGATGGCCGGGGAGAACGAGCAGTTCCGCCGAGACGAGATGAACGAGGGCGGCTACGGCAACCAGAACTACGGCGACCAGGGCGGCGGCGGCAACGACTGGGTCGTCGGCCAGGACAGCGACTTCGGTGGCGGTGGCGGGGACTTCGGTGGCGGCGGCGACTCTGGTGGCGGCGGTGGCGGGGACTGGTAAAGGTCAGGTCGCCGGGCCGATCACCAGTTCCGGCACGATCGCGTCGGCAGGCGCGTTGACCGCGAACAGGATCGCGGCGGCCACCGTGCTGGGCCGCAGGTAACGGTCCGGTTCGTACGCGCCCGCCTCGGCCGCGCGCACGCCGCGCTGCATGTCGGTGTCGGTGCGGCCGGGGAAGACGGACGTGACGCGCACGCCGGCCGAGTGCTCCTCGGCGCGCAACACGCTGGCGTACGCGGTGAGCGCGAACTTGCTCGCCGCGTACGCGCCCCAGTCCGCCCTCGGCTGCTTGCCCTGCCCCGAATTGACCAGCACCACCCGGCCGCGCGCGGCACGCAGCGCCGGTAACAGCAGCCGGGTCAGCTCGGCGACCGCGATCAGGTTGATCTCCATGGTGCGCCGCCACACCTGAGCCGACGTGGCCGCCAGCGGGCCGATGTCGGCGATGCCGGCGCTGTGCACCAGCACGTCCAGTGTGGTGATCCCGGCCGTGGCCGCGTGCAGCGCCGCGTCGTCGGTGAGGTCGACCGGCCACGGGCGGGCGCCGGGCAGTTCGGCGGCGAGTTCGATGAGCGCCTGTTCGTCCCGGCCGCCCAGCAGCAGGTCATGGCTGGCGGCCATGGCACGCGCGGTGGCCGCACCGATACCGCGGGACGCCCCGGTGATCAGGGCGAGCGGTCGGGGCGAACCGGTGTCCAGCGGGGAAGACATGCGGACAACCTAGTCGGGCGCCGGGAAGGCCCCAGCGCCCGACAGCTCAGTCCTCGCCGCGGATGAAGCGCTCGACGGCCTCGTGCGCGACGGAGTCGGCGTACTGCTCCGGCGGCGACTTCATGAAGTACGACGCGGCGGACAGCACCGGGCCGGCGATGCCACGGTCCAGCGCGATCTTGGCGGCACGTACCGCGTCGATGATCACGCCTGCCGAGTTCGGCGAGTCCCAGACCTCCAGCTTGTATTCCAGGTTCAGTGGCACGTCACCGAAGGCGCGGCCCTCAAGGCGCACGTAGGCCCACTTGCGGTCGTCAAGCCACGGCACGTAGTCCGATGGTCCGATGTGGACATCGGCCTTGCGCATCTCGTGCGGGATCTGGGAGGTGACCGACTGGGTCTTGGAGATCTTCTTGGACTGCAGGCGCTTGCGCTCCAGCATGTTCATGAAGTCCATGTTGCCGCCGAAGTTCAGCTGGTACGTGCGCAGCAGCTCGACGCCACGGTCCTCGAACAGCTTCGCCATCACCCGGTGCGTGATGGTCGCGCCGACCTGGGACTTGATGTCGTCGCCGATGATCGGCAGTCCCGCGGCGCGGAACTTCTCGGCCCACACCGGATCGGACGCGATGAACACCGGCAGCGCGTTGACGAACGCGACGCCCGCGTCGATGGCGCACTGGGCGTAGAACCGGTCCGCATCCTCGGAACCCACCGGCAGGTAGGCCACCAGCACGTCGGCCTGGGCCGCCTTCAGCGCCGCGACCACGTCGACCGGCTGCTCGTCGGACTCGGTGATGATGTCGGAGTAGAACTCGCCGAGACCGTCGAAGGTGTGGCCGCGCTGCACGGTGACGCCCAGCGGCGGCACGTCGCAGATCTTGATGGTGTTGTTCTCGCTGGCCACGATCGCCTCGGACAGGTCACGGCCGACCTTCTTGGCGTCCACGTCGAACGCGGCCACGAACTCGACGTCCCGCACGTGGTAGTCGCCGAACTGGACGTGCATGAGGCCCGGCACCCGCGTGTCCGGATCGGCGTCGGCGTAGTAGTGCACCCCCTGCACCAGGGATGCGGCACAGTTGCCGACGCCGACAATGGCTACCCGAACGCTGCGGCGCTGATCGCCCATGCCGGGTCCTCCTTCTCAACTCTTGCGGTGACAGTGCCTGCGATGGGGGCCGATGGGGGCGTTACTGCGACTGCCCGTCCTGCTCGGCCCGTTCATGTTCGATCAGCTCGTTGAGCCAGCGCACCTCGCGTTCGCTGGACTCCAGTCCCAACCGGTGCAGCTCGCGCGTGTAGCGGTCGATCTGCTCGCCGGCCCTGGCCAGCGCGGCGCGCAGGCCCTCCCTGCGTTCCTCGACCCGCCGCCGCCGCCCCTCCAGGATGCGCATCCTGGCCTCGGCCGGCGTCCGGGAGAAGAACGCCATGTGGACGCCGAATCCGTCGTCGTCCCAGGCTTGCGGGCCACCGTCGGCGACGAGGGCGGCGAACCGCTCCTTGCCCTCCGCGGTGAGCTTGTAGACACGGCGGCCGCGGCGGCTCCACGACAGAGTGGACCTGGCGGCGACCTCCTCGGCGGAGGAATCCGCGGTTTCCTCGACGATCAGCCCGGCCCGCAGCAGCCGGCGCAGCGCCGGATACAGGGAGCCGTAGGAGAACGCGTGGAACGCGCCCAGCGGGCTGGCCAGCCGCTTGCGCAGCTCGTAGCCGTGCATCGGTGCCTCGTGCAGCAGGCCCAGTATCGCGAACTCGACCACGAGTCACCTCCTCACGTGCGCAACCTGTTGCCTCACTATATCGCTCCGATACATCCATCCGCACTGAGCGGGTGGTCATGTGGCGAGCGACACGACGCTGACCCAAACGGCGCAGCGACGCCCCCGTGTGGCCACGTACCCTGTTGGCGTGCGGAACCAACGGCAGGTGGTGGATCACGCGTTGCAGCGTCGTGCGCTGCTCGCCGAGGTCTACTCGGGGCGCGTCGGCACCACGGAGGTCTGCGACGCCAACCCCTATTTGCTGCGCGCGGCGAAGTTCCATGGTCAGCCCAGCAAGGTGACCTGTCCGGTCTGCCGCAAGGAACCGCTGACCCTCGTCTCCTGGGTGTACGGGGACGAGATCAAACATCTGTCCGGCTCGGCCCGCACGGCCGAGGAACTGGCCAGGATGTCCACCATGTTCGGTGAGTTCCGGGTCTACGTGGTCGAGGTTTGCCGGACATGTAGTTGGAACCACCTGGTGCAGTCATACGTCCTGGGAACAGGAGACGTGGACGACCACGGCCCGCGCAGGAGGACGGCGTCGGAGTGATCCCCGCTCCGACCAGCACCGACGCGTAGCCGCATGACCACCGAACGCACCACCAGCCTGGTGTGGCGATCTGGGAGGCCCTTTCGTGAACGACCACCGTGACGATGAGCCACGGGACGGCCAGCCAAACTGGCCCACCGGCGGCGATCCGGACGCAGGCAGCCGAGGGCAGCAGGGCGCCCCACCGCCGGGTACGCCACCGGGCGGCACGCCTGCTACGCCGAACGGACCACAGCGCGGCACCCCCGGCCGGCCATCCGCCGGTCGGGCCGGGCCGGGCGGGCCGGGCGCGCCCGGTGGTCCGGTCGGTGGTTCCGGTGGTCCCCGCCAGGGCCGGCCGATGGGGGCTGCCGGCGGGCCGGGCGGGCCTCGTGGGCAGATGCGGCCGGGCGGACCGGGGCGGCCGGGCGGGTTCAACCAGGGGCCGCCACCGGATCGGGCGACCGACCACCTGCCGCCGGTGCCCGACCCGAACCCGAAGTACCGGCCCGAACCCGACCTGCTGACCCACCGCGACGACGACTACCTGCAGGACGCGGAGGCCGCCGGCTACGCCGAACAGCCCTACGGCCTGACCGACGCCGAAGCCAAACAGCTCAAGCACCGCAAGGCGTGGCGCTGGGTGCGCCGCGTCATGTACGTGCTGATCTTCCTCGGCGTCACCGGGCCGATCGCGGCGTTCTACTTCATCTACCAGAACGTGACCGTGCCCGACCCGAAGACCGTCGCGTTCGGCCAGGCGCAGCCGATCACCTACTACTACGCCGACGGCTCGGTGATGGACAAGATCAGCACCAACGCGCGGATCTTCATCAGCGCGAACACCATCCCGGTGAACGTGCGGCGCGCGGTCGAGGCCGCCGAGGACGAGACGTTCGAGACCAACAACGGCTTCGACCTCAAGGCCATCGCCCGCACGGCGTACAACCAGCTCACCGGTGGCACCGGCGGTGGTTCGACGATCACCCAGGAGTACATCAAGGTCGCCACGGGCAACAACCAGCACAGCATCACCCGCAAGGTCAACGAGGCCGTCGAGGCCTACAAGATGACCAAGACGTACACCAACAAGAACGACATCCTGGCCGCCTACCTGAACACGGTGTACTTCGGGCGCGGCGCCTACGGCATCGAGTCGGCGGCCCAGCTGTACTACGGCGTGAAGGCCGCGGCCCTCACCCCGGAGCAGGCGGCGCTGCTCGCCGGCATGATCCAGCTGCCCGGTAACGCCAACGTCCCGTCCTACCAGCTCAAGCGCTTCACGTACGTATGGGGCCGGATGCACGTCAACCACTGGGTCACCGACGCACAGTTCACGGCGGGCAAGTTCCCCACGCCGCTGCCGCTCGCGCAGACCCAGCAGCAGTCGATCCCGTGGGACCGCCAGCTCATCGTCAACCAGGTCGACGCCGAACTCGCCGCCGCCGGCTGGTCGTCCGAGGCGCTGAAGTCGCACGGCGCGCAGATCTACACGTCGATCGACCCGAAGGCGATGACCGACGCGGAGAACTCCATCTCCAACCATCTGGCCACGGACACCCAGTTCACCAACGGCCAGCCGATCGTCGTGGGCGGCAAGCCGGTCACCAACGACGGTCAGCCGGTGACGGCGAAGAATCCCCAGGTGAAGGGGACCGAGACCGCAGCGCTGGTGTCGATCAACCCGACCACCGGCGAGGTCGTCGCCTACTACGGCGGCAACGACCGGAAGACCACCGAGATCGACTCGGCGAACACGCCGCACCAGCCCGGCTCGTCGTTCAAGCCGTACGTGCTGGCCGCCGGCCTGGAGTATCAGCCGGACAAGATCGGGCTGAACGCGATCTTCGACACGAAGAGCCAGAAGATCCAGGGCGTCACCATCAAGAACGCCGACGGCGACACGTGTCCCAGTCCGTGCACCGTCAAGGACGCGATGACCAACTCGATCAACGTCGTGTTCTACCTGATGGGCCAGCAGGTCGGCAGTGAGCGGGTGCGCGACGCCGCACTGCAGGCCGGTATTCCCAAGACGGAGCACATCGCCGGCAACACGGTCACGAGCCTGGCCGAGCCCGGTTCGTCGTCGTCCAACCCCGTCGTGCACGGCGGTATCGCCATCGGCCAGTACGACGTCCGCCCGTTGGACCAGGCACAGGGCTACGCCACCTTCGCCAACAACGGCATGTACATCAAGGCGCACTTCGTCAAGAAGGTCACCGACAACACCGGGCAGCCGCTGTTCCAGTTCAGCTCGCCTGCGACGCCCGCGTTCGGCTCGGACCCGACGACGAGCGCGCGGATCGCCCGCACCGTGTCCGACTCGATGAACAACGTCGCGTCGAACTCGAACTTCGCACTGTCCAACGGCCGGCCGGCCGACGCGAAGACCGGTACGCAGGACTTCTCGCTGCAGACCTCGCGGGCCGGCACCAACTACAACTCGCAGGCATGGACGATCGGGTTCACGCCGCAGTTGGTCACTGCGGTCTGGTTCGGCCACTACGACAAGCCGGGCCCGATCTTCGGCCGGGGCAACGGCGGTGGCGGCGGCACCTACAACGTCTTCGGCCGCATGGAGCCCGGCTCGATCTGGAAGACCTACATGGACGCCTATCTGTCCGGCCAGCCGGTACAGCAGTTCCCGACCGCGCCGGCGGAGATCGGTGGCAGCTGGGACTTCGTCCACAACGTGGACGCGTCGACGGAGCAGACGCAGAACACCACGGCCGCCGCGCCGCCCAACCAGCCGCAGCAGACCAGTGACCAGCCGACCCAACAACAACCCACCGACACGACCACGAGGCGACGCGGACCGCCGACGACGACCTCGGCGATCTGTAACCCGCTCGTCCAACAGTGCCCACCGGTCGGCGGCGGCGTACCCACCGGTTAGCGCATGACACAACGGCGGCGATGGCCGGATCCACGTGGATCCGGCCATCGCCGTCTCGTGGATCACCGGGTACTACCGCGACCAGACGCCGATGCCTCTACCATCCGGCGGGTGGTCAGCACTCCATCCGACACGCAGGGGCCAGACACGCAGGGGCCAGACACGCAGGGGCCAGACACGCAAGGGCCAGACACCGACGAGCCCGACACGCACGCGTCCGACGCCCAGTCGGCGATGACCGCGCACGTCGACGACGTCGACTCGCTGGGCCCGGAGGACCGGGTGTTCCCGAGTTGGACCGAGTCGCTCGGCCGGCAGGCCAGCAAGATCATCGGTGGACCGCTTGGCCGGCACGCCTCCGTCGGGCGGCACTGGTTCTGGACGCCGTTGCGGGCGGTGCTGCTGATCGCGGTCGTCACGCTGATGCTGAGCTGGTTCGCGAAGTCGCCGTTCGTCCAGCAGTACACCGACGCAGGCGGCGCGCAGCAGCTGGACTGGCGGGCGAACCGGCAGTACGTGGCGTTCTGCTACTCCG
>Ga0137385_10001771_pt1 | contig 18222 bp, 16 predicted proteins | sample SagtaG_FD_104921 | JGI IMG/M metagenome (GOLD analysis project Ga0137385, IMG submission 104921) | Vadose zone soil microbial communities from Sagehorn Ranch, Mendocino, California, USA - Sage2_R_80_16 metaG | ecosystem: Environmental > Terrestrial > Soil > Vadose zone | place: USA: California... | reverse complement strand
GTCTCCAGCCGGACCGCCGCCGTCACCCGCGCCTTCGCCGACCCGACGGCCTGACACCATCAGATCCCAGGCCCGGGCCGCTGCACGCCCGGCCGCGTGCTCATAGAACCGGCTGTCCGGGTAGCCTGTGGCCGGCCTGAGGACGCGGCCAGGCTCGGAGTTACGTCCGGCCAGCGGCTGGTTGCGGTGTCGCTGACTTGCCGCGCCCGGCCAGCTCTCTGCGCGATCAGGGACTCACGGGCGAGCGCGACAGCGACGGGCTGCGGGCGACGCGGACGCTGCGGGCTGACCAGGCCGACGGGGTGGTGCTTTGAGTCGATGGGCGGACTCTGTCATCGCCACGGTACTGAGCCGATGGCAGGCAGCCTGGCACCGAGCTCCACCGACAAACTGGATGGCAACAGCTAGCCGAGGTACGGCAGCGGCAGGCACCTTATCCACGACACGCAGGTCAAATCTAGCTGCGCAGATAATTCGGTTATGCGCGGCGGGGCACCCCCAATGCACCTTCCCCGGAACTCCTGTGATCAGCCAGCGTCTTGCCCGATCAGTGGTAAATGGGGGTGCGGGGTCTCCCCGTGCGGGTTTCATCGCAGGGATGGCGCGTGCCGCGCAGGCAGCAGGGTGGTCAAAAATGAGGGGCGGCCGAGCCCATAAACGCGGGGTCCGGGGCGGCCGCCCCGCAGTGCGCGGCAACGCGAGGTAGCGGGATCACCAACTTGGAAGATCGGTGGTGCGGTAGCAGGTCCGACCAGGGCCGACGTTCCTGCTCGACCTGACTGAGACTGCGGTGCGCGAGTGGGTCAAGCAGGCTGACATCGACCAGGGCCGACGATCAAGTACCGTCGAGACCGATCCGGTCGTGATCATCCATCCGGCCCAGAGCAAAACCTAGAGGTACGGCACCCATGACTGAGTGGCAACTGGCCGGGACATTCGCCAGTACATCCGGTGACGTCCGCTGGGACCGTCTGGGACACTCCGGCCAGCAGCCGGTCATCCTTCTGCACGGCACCCCCTTCTCCTCGTATGTCTGGCGCGCCGTCGCCCGCTCGCTCGCTCGCGACTACCAGGTGTTCGTCTGGGACATGCCCGGCTACGGGGTATCGGAGAAGTCGGCAGGCCAGGATGTGTCCCTGGCCGCCCAGGGCCGGGTCTTCACCGAGCTCTTGGCCCACTGGGGTCTGCAAGAACCGCTCGTGGTCGCCCACGACTTCGGCGGTGCCGTCTCCTTGCGGGCGCATCTGCTGCACGGCGCCCGCTACCGGGCACTCGCCCTGGTCGATCCGGTCGCGCTGGCACCGTGGGGATCCCCGTTCTTCCGGCTCGTCGGCGAGCACTCCCAGGTCTTCGAACAGCTGCCGCCCGCACTGCACCATGCCCTGGTCCGTGAGTACGTCAGTTCCGCTAGCAGCCCCGGCCTGCATCCCGTGGTCCTCGACCGGCTCGTCCAGCCCTGGCTCGGCGACCTCGGTCAGGCGGCCTTCTATCGCCAGATCGCCCAGGCCGACCAGCGCTATACCGACGAGGTCCAAGGCCGGTACGCCGAGATCAGCATCCCGACGCTGGTCTGCTGGGGCCAGAACGACACCTGGATTCCCGTGGCGAAAGGACGTGAGCTCGCCGCTCTGATCCCAGACGCGAAATGGGAACCGATCCCCAGCGCAGGCCACCTCGTCCAAGAGGATGCCCCCGCCGAACTCACAGCCGCTCTCATCGCCTTCCTCCAAGGCACGCGCTGACCGGAAGACCGATCCACAACCCGGTGAACCTTCCCGGTCACAGTACTAGCGGGCGGGTGGCGGCCGCCTCGCTCGTAGCGGGCAAGCCAGCGGCCCCCGGGGCGGTGACCTACGGCAGCGGTGCCGTCTGCGCTCGGCCTGCGAGCTGGTCGGCGATGCCGGGCTGGATGGCAAGCGCTTCAGCGTCGCGCGTGCTGAGAGCCTGACTGATCGGCGGCCTGCTGACCTCCGTGGCCCGGCGCGCGTCGACCGGGCCTCCCAAGGCAGAGGCCGACGCTGGCGCCGGGCCAGCGGCGGAGCGCAGCGGAGCCGCCTTAATCTAAGAACGGCTTAATTCGGCAACGCCAGCGGGGGACAAGGCGAATGGTTCACGAGCAGTGAACAGTACTGCCCCGACCTGACCTGGTTCGATGCAGCAGAGTGGAGCTAACTTGGGCGCGTATTGGGCATGCGCAGAACACTCTTTACGGGAGCAGCATGAACAGCCGCTACTGCGATCGAATTTCCTGCCATATCGGCGGCTTTGCGCGCTACTAAGCTGCAGCCATTCTCACGTTCGGTGACATCGGTGCTGCGTGGCCCGTCGGGCCGGTTGTGGTGGAGCCGGCCGAGGATGCGGTCACTGGCTGTCACTGCGAGCCATGCGACGGCCAGGCCGCCGGCGACATCGGCCAGGTAGTGCTGGTGGATCAGGACCGTCGAGGCGACGATCAGGGCGCACCAGATCGCGACGGCCGTGCCGGTGCGCGGGTGAATCCTCAGCCACAAGACCGCGACGATCGTGGCCAGGGAGGTATGCAGGCTGGGGAAGTCGTTGTAGGGCCTGTCGAGGGAGTACACGTGGCGGACCGCCGCGGTCAGCCAGTCCCGGCCGGGCGGGGAGGGCCGGATGACGTAGGACTGCGCCAGCGCGTAGACCAGGTAACTGGCCAGCAGCGCCAGGGTCACGGCCAGGGCCAGTGCCTGCACCCGGCGGAGGTCGGCGATAGCGGACACGGCGGCGGCGAGGATGATCAGCGGGGTCAGCGACAGGTACGGGATGACCATGACCGGGACGAGCGGGATCGCGCGGTCCAGCAATGTCCGCAGGACGATCTTGGCCGGGCCGTGGTTCAGGACCGGGTAGATCAGGTAGGCCGCGATGCTGACGGCGCCCAGGAGCAGCGTCAGCAGGACATCCCGCCCGGCGTCTGGGGTATCCGCCATGCCAGCATCATCCCTTCCGGTCTGCCGTCCCGCGCCGAAGCGCGCGCCCGGCATGCGGCTATGTCCCTCCCGGGGACTCGCAGTAATTCGATGGCGCCAGATCGACTCGATCTGCGCGCCTCAGCTGATGAGCGCCGAAGCGGCCTTGGCCGCGCCGAACGGCGGCAGTGTGCGCGCTACTCCAGACGAGGGCTGATTACGCAACGCGACGCGGACCGTCCCACGTCAGTGAGTGATCGCCGATTCCGGGCGGGGGTGAGGGGGTGACCTGCGCTGTATCCTGGCGCAGGCCGTCGGTTCTGGGCCCAGGCTGTTGCGATTACCGGCTGGTGCAGCAGGCCGGCATCGGGCCGGTCTGGTGCCGGGCTGGCCGGGCGCGGTTCGCGGGGCGGCAGGCTTGCCGGCCCGGATGGGTGGCATTGGTGGTCGCGAGCGGGCAGATCCTCACGAGGGCGAGGCGGGTCATGACGGATGCCCTGGCTGCGGTCGCAGCGTTGCTCCTTGGTGTGCGGGTCGAGCCGGCTGAGCGATTGCGCCGGACCGAACGCTCGGAAGTGCTGCGGGTACGCGTTAGCGGGACTGGCTGGCCAGGGCCGGGGACGCTGATCGTGAAGCTGTTCCCGGATGCTGGCGAGGCGTGGGTCCGGGAGAGCAGCGCGCTAGCGGTCGCGCCAGCCGAGGCTCCGGTGCCTGGCCTGGTCGCTGCCGGGGTAGATCCGCCCGTCGTGGTCATGGCCGATGCCGGGACCGGGCCAAGCGTCGCTGATGCACTGCTGGCTGATGACACGGCAGCGGCCGCGGCGGCTGTCAGGCGTTTCGCGGAGGCTCTTGCGCAGCTTCACCTGAGCACCCAGGGCGTGCGGGGTGCATTCGGCGCGGAACTCGCTGCCCGCTCTGGCGGGACGGTTCCCGAATCGGCGATGCCAGGGATCGTGACGGGCGCGGCCGCGGCGCTGGCGTCGTTGTGCGGCCAGCTCGGGGTGACGGTGCCAGACGGCGCGCTGGCCGCGCTCGCAGATCTGAACGGCCAGCTCAGCGCGGCCGGGCCGGCGGCGCTGACCCTGGCGGACGCCTGCCCGGACAACAACGTGCGCGCGGGCGGCGGGTACCTCCTGGTCGACTTCGAGGAAGCCGAGTGGCGGCATATCGCCTGGGACGTGGCGTACCTGACGGTGCCCTGGCCATCGTGCTGGTGCTCCTTCGGGCTGCCGCCCGCGGTGACGCGCCAGGCCCTGGCGCGGTACCGGGCGGTGATGGCGGGCCGCATGCCGTATGCGGGCACGCCCGCCTTCGAGCGTGACCTCGCGCTTGCCGCAGCCGGCTGGGCGCTGGTGTCGGCATCATGGTTCCTGCCGAAGGCTCTTGCAGAAGATCTCCCGCTGCATGAAGCGGTCGCGGGCCTGCCGACCCGCCGGGCGGTGATCTTGCACCGGCTCGGCAATGCGCACGACAACGCAGCCCACCCCGTGCTTGCCGAGTTCGCCGGGCGGCTCCGGGCAGCACTGGCAAGGCGCTGGGGCGAGATACCGCTCAAGCTCGCACCCGCGTTCCGCTCCGCCGGCGCCTAGCCTGGCCAGGCTCCGCAGCTGGGCAGCGCCGGCATCACCTCAGGGCACGGAATGCCCGGTACGGCTGACCGCAGCAACCCAGCCGTGACCGCGCCAGATCAACCTTCCGGCCCGGCAGCAGCAACCACGGCCGCCGTGGCGCCATCCATCCCTAACGGCTCTGGGCCGGCATGAAGCCCGCATAAGCCCCCGGCCTGTCGCGCTTGGTGACAAGCTGAAGGCGGGTCCGTAGCAGAGCGACCCGTTCAGCCGGACCTCGCCAGGCGCGAAGGCTAGTCCGGGCCGTGCTTCAGCGACGCCGGGCGCGCAGGACGATGTCGGCGATGTGCGGGTTATCGGGCGGCGGGTCGATGCGCGGCCCGACCGCGTGCAACTCGATCGTGAATTCGCTGCCCAGCAGCCGGCCGAGGTCGTCCGCATCGAGATAGTCCGCCGGGTCGGTGCCCTGCGACTTCATGTGCTCGCGGTGCTCATCGCTGAGATCGTGGTAGACGGCCAGGAGCAGCCCGCCAGGGCGCACGGTGCCGAGCAGCGCCCGCACGGCGGCCTGGCCGGCGGCTTTGGGCAGCGCCGGGTACTGCATCGACACCAGGTCGAACGACCCGGCCGGGAACGGTGTCCGCAGGGCATCCCCGCAGACCCACTCGACGACGGCGCCGGCCAGTTCGGCTGCCTCCCGCGCCCGGATCACTGCTACCTCGGAGATGTCGATTGCGGTGACCGTCCAGCCCCTGCGGGCCAGCCAGATCGCGTCGGCGCCCTCGCCGCAGCCGACGTCGAGTGCCCGGCCCGGCGGGAGGCTGGCGACCTCGGCGAGGAGCCGCCCGTTCGGGCGCCCGCTCCACCTCGCACCGTCGCGTTCGCTGTACCTCGCGTCCCACTCGGCGGCCTGCGCCGCCGGACCGGACCGCTTCTCGCGGCGTTCGTGCCGATCCATGTTCCGCAGCGTAGACCCCATCTCAGATCAGCGGCGCCGGGACCGCCCGGTAACCACGCATGCGAAGGGAAGGCTAGCGGCATGCCGGATCCCGGTCCCCAGGTCAGCCTGCTGCGGACCCAGGCGGGTGCCCGGTATCGCCTAGGCGTCCGGGCCCCCGGGGGGCAGGGGCCAGATCGAGATTCCCGAGCGGCTCCGCCAGCCGGATCGCAACCGGCCCCCGGCCGCGCACAGACCGAGGCCGGTGATGCGCGCCCCGGCGCGTTCGGAAGCCTGTCACGCCGGGTAAGGCGCTGACGCGGCATGCGCTGACCGGAACACCCGGCGCCGGGACGGCGGCCGCCCGTCATACGGGCCGACTGAGCTGGCGTCGCATCACCGGACGGTCAGGCTTACGCCGGGCGATGACCTGGACGCCGTGCCGGGCGAACGCCGACGCGACCCCGGGAAGCAGGTTGCCAGCATGACCAGGCACGGTGGTGTCCACTGGATAGGCCTCCAGCGCGGCCGCGCCAGCCGCGGCGGCCACGCCGACGGCGGCCTGGATCAAGGCTGCCATCACACCGCGGCGGCGGTAGGCACGGCGCACGAAGAAGCACGGGATCGACCACGCCGGCAGGTCATCGGCCAGCGTCGGGAACCGGGCCGGCGTCAGCCAGGCCAGCCCGGCGCGCGGGGCCAGCTCGCACCAGCCGACGGCCAGCTCGCCGTCAAGGGCCAGCAGGCCCGGCGGCCGCCCGGACGCGGCGAGCCGGCGCAGGTCACGCTTGTTATCTGCACGCGGCCGGTCATGGTAGCGCGGGCCGATGCGCCAGTACATGCACCAGCACCCGTTCGGGGCGCCCGCTCGGCCGAACAGGTCTTCCAGCGCGGGCCAGCACTCGGCGGTCAGCGGGCTGATCAGGTAATCCATCGCGGCGTCCGGCTCAGCAAGCACAGATGACACATTCTCGCGCTGCCCCGACCGCCATGCCAACCTGCTGAGCCCGGCGCCATATCGGCGGTTCGCGATCACCGTCGGCAGTTGCGCCTGGTGATCAAGTCCATGACGTCCCTGACCGGGGGCAGCCGGGCCCGGCGAGCGGCCGGCTGTCTTTGGCCCGGGAGGTCAGGTTGCCAGGCTGCTACGGCGATGGATGGCCTGAGACATGAACGGCTCAACCGATCTTGCGGGTCCGGCCAGCCGATGCCGCCTGCAGCCAGCCACGGCAGGCGCCGGTCGGCATGTCGCAGACCGGGCGATGCCGCGGTCGCGACCGTCGCTGTAGCGGGTCCGTTGTCTCCTTCGGTGGCCGCCGGCTCAGCGGATGCGGTCTTGGCGGGCTACCGTGCTGGCCGGTAGGTCGCGATCAGTGCGCCGCTGCTGGTCGGCTGGGCATGGGCCAGTTCGAACCTGGTGAGCGCGGCATCGTCGGCAAACAGTCGCTTGCGGCCGCCGCCAGCGACGACCGGGCTGATCATCAGGGTGAGCTCGTCGAGCAGCCCCTGCTCGATCAGCGATCGGACCAGCGACGGGCTGCCGGCAGTCCCGATTGTCCCGCCGTCTTGCTGACGCAGCTCCGCAAGGAAGTCGGCCACCGAGCCCTTGATCAGCGTGCTGTTCGGCCACTGGCCGGCGGACCCGAGAGTGGTCGAAGCGACGTACTTCTGGGTGCTGTTTATGTAGCTCGCGAACGGCTCGTCGGTCGAAGTCGGCCAGTACCCGGCCCACTCGGTGAACGTCACCCGGCCGAGCAGCACGGCGTCCTGCTCTTGGAGCATGCGCGACAACACCGCGCCCATCTCCTCATCGAACGCGGGCTGCCACTCGTTGGGGGCCTCGACCACACCGTCGATCGAGCTGAAAAGCCCCGCGGTTACCTTACGCATGTGCTGAATTCCTCCATGCCGATCGGAATACCCTTATGGACGGGTGGTGGAGTACCCGGTGACGCGATATTCCAGGGTGGCGCCTGGTCAGGCTATGGCCCGTTCGCTGTGACTGAGAGGGTAGACGGGAAGGAGCACTCAGGTCTTGTACAGAAGCGACAGCGGCTCCGACGGATCCCGATCGCGCAACTGCGTGACGGTCCGCCCGATGTAACGGGTCAGCGACCGGGCCAGGTGCGGTTGGTCGAAGTATCCAAGCCGGTAGACCACCTCGTGAACTGGCAGGCCCTCCTGGATCAGAACCGCCGCCTGCCTGGCACGGCCAATCTGCCTGATAGCACCGCGCGTGAGCCCGGTTGCCATTACGAAGCGCCGCTGGACGGTGCGCTCGGACACGTCCGCAGGCGCGCCACGAAGCGCAGCGGTGACGACCGGGTCGCAGACCAAGACACCCCGACGCACCATCCGCCATACGAAATCTTCGGCATTGTCATAGTCGGGCACGCGCCAGGCGAAACCATTCAGCCAGAACGACCGGCGCGTCGCACCGGGAATCTCGGCAGAGCCATCGACAAGCCGGCTGACCGGAAGATGTGACAACGAAGTGCCAAGTGAGAAGATGATCCCGAAGAACGTGGCATCTTCCGGGACGGGAGCCGGGCTTGCCTTCGATTCCGGCCCTTGAACAGCCACGCTTACCTGCCCGCGGTGCTGCCAGAAGACCAGATCCCAATGCGCTGCCGCAATCGATGTCATCCGGTTGACTTCAGAGCTCCTGCTGCGCCACACCCGCTCGATGTACGGCGAATCGGACGGCCGGCTCTCGATCTCCAAGCCCACCCGCGTCAATACCTCCCTCACGGGCCTGATGACGTCCTGATGCGAGATATACATCGGACGATATCCCGTACCCGGCGCATCAGCATCCCGGCGGCACGGATCAGTAACTGTCAGCAGGGAAAGCTGTCCGGCCATGCTGACGTGCTCCTCTCTGGCCCCGGCAGTAAGTCAGACGAGCCGAGCGGACCGATCTCATCGCTATGGCGACCGGGTGATGCCGTGGGTCGCGCCGAATTCATCGTGACCATGCGTAATCGCCCCGCTAACTGGACGGCCGCCAGGCCTGGCACCCGAACGCCCCGCCGAGGGCGGCGAGCCCACTCCCTGTCATGCTGGCCATCCTGGCCAGCATGCACCGGTAAGCAGCGCACAGATCAACCAGCACTGCGTCCCGTAGCCAACCCGCGCTAGCAAACAGCATCAACGTCAGAACGGCGGCAGTGGGCGCCTGCGTGAGCCCGGCGCCGGTGACCGTTCGTGATCGCCTGGGGTGATGGCCCGGCATGGGATGGAGTGCCGGCGCTGTCTGGCCGACCCGGTGCCTGATCGCTCCGGATGCGCCGTGGCAGACACGTACATGGCCGCTTCCCGGGTGCCAGACCTTGCTGACGTCCTGGCTGCGCGTCAGCGCATCGTGCCCCACCTCCAGCCGACGCCGCTGTACCGCGCTGGATGCCATGACCGGAGCCCGCGGACTTGTTCGGCGTGCGGGCGGTGATCTGCATGCCCGAGCAGGCCAACCCGGTGAAGGTCGAGTCGATGCGGGCCCTCGGCGCCGAGGTGGTCTTCTACGGCCGCGACTTCGACGAGGCCCGCGAGCACTGCGAGAAGCAGGCCACCGAGGACGGATACCGGTACATCCACTCCGGGAACGAGCCGTCGCTCATCGCGGGCGTCGCCACCTGCACCGTGGAGATCCTCCAGGCCGCGCCAGATACCGAGGTGATCGTGGTCCCGGTCGGCGGCGGCAGCGGGGCAGCGGGGGCCTGCGTGGTGGCTAAGGCCGTGCGCGCCTCGGTCGAGGTGATCGGCGTGCAGTCCGAGGCTGCCCCGGCCGCGTACCGCTCCTGGCAGGCGGGCACTCTGGTCGAGGACACCACCAGCACGTTCGCGGAAGGACTGGCCACCAGGACCGCGTTCGAGCTGCCGCAGCAGATCATGCGGGATCTGCTGGATGACTTCGTGCTGGTCTCTGAGGATGCGCTGAAGGCGGCGACGCGGCTGATGATCGAGAAGACGCGCAACCTCGTCGAGCCAGCCGGCGCGGCCGCCCTGGCGGCGGTGCTGGGCACACCCGATCGGTTCGCGGGCCGGAAGGTGGCGATCATCTGCAGCGGTGGCAACATCAGCCCGGCACAGCTAGCAGGACTGTGGCCTCACGAACCGGGCTGACAGCCGATTCCGCGCGGCTTGCAGATGCGTTGGATGCGCGGGTGACGGCACGCAGATCATCTCGTTCTCTGGCTCCTGGGTCCAGTCGGCATGGTCGGAATCCTGAGATCTGCTGTGGATCACGTGGCGTGCGGACATCTGGTTCAGGGCGGCCGCTGTGTCCGGGTCGCGGCCGGTGAGCCGCATCGTGTGGCGGCCGGCGGAGCGCGGGTGGCGATGCCCCTGGCCATGTCCCGGGCTGCTGACTGGTACTTGCTGTAATGCGGGTAAGGCGGGCCGGCGGCTTGGTGCGGTCTGGGCGGGTCAGGTGGTGATGTCGCGTCGCCGCAGCACGATCGCGCCGGGGAGCAGGACGGCGAGCGCGCAGGCGGCAAGGGTCAGGACAGCGGGGACCTGGCCGAGGAGGTGGGTGCTGGCGGGGAAGCCGGCAGTGCCGCTCGCGCCACTGGACAGGCCGCCGAGGCCGAATTTCTGCACGGTGTTGCCGATGCTGGGGATGAACCCGGGCAGCGGCCCGGCCAGGTACAGCAGGCCGAGGACGGTGGAATCGAGCCGACCTGGTTACGGATGACGGTGCCGATGCCGGTGCCGAGCGCGGCGAACAGCGCTGTGGCGACCGCGCCGCTGACGATAATCGCGGCCAGCTGCGCGCCGCCGGCCTGGCTGGCCAGGTGCCGGGCGGCCAGGACGGGCATGGCGATTGCGGCGGCGCCGCCGGTGGCTAGTTCGAGCGGCGCCAGGGCATGATCGCGGAGGCGCTGATTGCGGTGGCCGCAGGCATCCGTGATGCCCGCGCCAGCGACGGCATGGTGATCGTGGCCGGGAGTTCGCCGCATGCCTTGCACCGCCTGGCCGGTCCGGACGCCGTCAGGCTGGCCCGCCACTCACCGGTGCCCCTAGCCTGCCTGCATGACCAGCCGCCCGCCCCGCCACCGAGGACCGAAGCGGCAACCGGCGGTTGAGCCCAGGCCCCGGCACAGCCACCGGCCAGGGCGCGGTCAGCGAGCCAGGCCGGGCAGCAGGCCCGCCACGAACTGTCATCAGCGGCCCGGAACGCGCCGGTCCCGGAAGCGGTTGCCGCCGACAGCGGCCATAGCCAACGGCCAGCCCCCGGTGAGGATCCGCAGGGCGCCGGCTCGCCGTTACCGCGGCTGCGGGTACTTGCGTGGCGATGTGCCTGGCTGTGAACGTCCGCGGCATCGGGTCGCCGCCGGGTCGACGCCGCTGGCAACTGTCACGATCGTGACGACCCGAGAGGGTCTCGGCGGCACATGGCGAACTCCTCGGGCCTAAGGTCCGGGCCTTTGGTCCCTGGAGGAGTTCCGCAAAAGTCCAGTATGCATGTTCCACCTTGGTGGTTGATCGTTAGCCGAGCTCCGGACCCTGGCTCTCGCTGACTGGCATCGCAGGAGAGTGAGAGCAGTGCAGCAGGTGCTTCGAGAGGAAGCGGCCCCGATTACACGCCTGGTAGAGCTGCCCGGCCGTGGAGTCACCCGGGTGTGGGAGTGTGCCGGTCCGCCGGGCGCTGAGACACTCATGCTCATCCACGGGGTGGCGTGCACGGCCGAGCTGAACTGGGGGAAGGTCTTCGCGCCGCTCGCGGCTCATTTCCGTGTCGTCGCCGCCGACCTGCGCGGCCATGGCGACGGGATCAGGGCCGGGTCGCGGTTCCGGCTCGAGGATTGCGCCGACGATGTCGCCGCGCTGGCAGCGGTCCTGGGTACCGGCAAGTTCACCGCCGTGGGTTATTCCATGGGCGGCGTGATCGCCCAGCTGGTGTACCGGCGGCACGCCTCGCTGCTGTCGGGTCTGGTGTTGTGCTCCACCGCGGGCAACGTGGGGTCCCCGGCTCAGAAGCTGGCCGCCTTCGCGCTGCCGGCGGCGGCCGCCGGCCTGCGGTGGAACCCGGTTCTGCAGCTGGTCAGCGCCGAGGTCCTGGGATCGGCTCTGCTGGGTCCCATCGACGACCCGGCCACGGCCAGGTGGACCCGCGCCCAGCTGCGCCGGACAACGCTGGCCAGCGCCGTCTCGGCCATCTGCGCCGTCTGCGAGTTCAGCTCGGACCGCTGGATCGGCCAGGTCGATGTCCCCGCCGCGGTGGTCGTCACCACCCGGGACCGCATCGTGCCGGCCAGCCGCCAGCTGCAGCTGGCCCGGGCGATCCCGGGCGCAGCGCTCCACCAGGTGGACGCCGATCACGCGGTGTGCATCACCGCGCCGCAGGTGTTCGCCCGGACGCTGCTCGAGGCATGCCGGGCGGTGCAGGCCGGCCCCGGCCCAGCTGACCAGCGACTCAGCGCGGCCTAGCCCTTACCAGTGCCGCGCAGGATTACGCCGGCCTGGTCGGGATGCTGGTAGAACTCTGGTACCAAGGGCCAAAACGGCCCGATCTTCACCCGGCCGACGGGGTGGATCAGGCCATGGCAACCACCGGCCTGACCGGTCACCCACTTGCCCCCAGACAGACACCTCGGCTCGGTTGAGCTTAGGTCAGGTGAGCGTATTTGCCCCGGCGCCGGGCCAGATCCGGGCCCGTGACCACGGGCGGATAAGCAGCGGCAGGCCCTGCGGCGGATAGCTTGTTTACCGGCCGCGGCGGGTCACGGTGCTGGCCACGGTGCCCGCGATGCCGGGCGGGCAGGTGGCCGGGCGCGTGGATCAGGCCGCCGGTGGCCAGCGGGCCGGGGAACCTGCCGGCCCTGCGTCCGGGTTACCGGGACCGGCCGGGCCGGGCCAGGCACGCGGCCGGTCATGATGTACCCGCTGCCGAAGCCCATCTCCCGGACCTGGACGTCCTCGACCAGCTGCTCCAGGTGACGCCAGGGCCGGGAGAATCCGCTGAAGCTGCCCACGTACGGAGCGTGCAGCATGCTGATAAGAAGGTTCATCCCCCACAGCGCCGGCGCGGCCCATTTGCCGCCGCCGGCGGCCACCCATGCCCCCGGGCGGAGCCTGGCCAGGACATTGCGCAGCGCGCCGGGGGACTGCAAGATGTCGTGCACCGCGCAGAACAAGGCGGCGTCGGCGGCCACGGTGATCCGGGCATCCTCGGCGACTGCACCACCGTGACGTTACGCCAGGCTTCGCGCGCGATGCGCTCACAGGCCGCCGCCGCCATCTGCGGCGATTCCTCGATGCCGACCACGCCTCCCCGCGGGCCCACCTTGTCCCGCAGCAGGCCGCAGCACAGCCCGGTCCCGCATCCCACGTCCAGGACCACCTGCCCCCGGTCCAGCGGGAGCGCCTCCACCAGCTGCCGCCGGTAGGGCTGGAATACGCCGGTATCACGATCATAGGAACGGGCCTGCCCGCTATAGGCCCGCTGCCGGGCCGGCCGGTGGCCCGGCACGGGAGTATGTGATGTGTTCATGGCTGTTCGCCGCCTCCGGCGGGGCGGCACCTCCTGACGCGGGGTCCGGGCGTCATCTGCACGCGGTTTGCTGAGTGAATGCAGCTGGCTGACTGTGCCGGGAGATATTTCCGGCGGCGCCGTTTCCGATCTTTCTCAGTCCCGCTGTGCCAACAAGTCTCCTAGCCTTATGCACGGGACGGCCGAAGACAAGGCCGGGGTTCGCCCGGGATCCTCCTGGTGCCGCTCAGATCGGGTTCTGATCTGCGGAAACGCAACTCGGAAATTCTTAATTCTTGTCATTTTCTACCCGGTTGAGCGTGCAGCCAGGGCATTCGCCGGGGTACTGCTGTTCTGGCCCGGGACTGATGTTCTCCTCGATCCAGGCGATGAGCATGGCGGGATTGTGTCACCCGGGACAGTTGTCCGCGGCGATGCCCACCTCGCCAATGTGCTGTGGCACCAGGGCCGCCTGGTCGCGCTGCTTGACCTGGAATGGGCGCGCCTGGGCCCGCCGGATCTTGAATTCGAGGCAATCAGCAGAGACGACCCCGACGTTCACGCCCAGGTGCTGTCGCTGCTTCTCAGGTGCCCGAGCTCTTCGACCGGGAGCACCTCACCGAGCGAGTCTGGCTCTGTGACATCTTGCTTTCAGGTCAGGCAGTAGCTCGGTTTCGTCACGTACTCGCCGCCAGATCTGCTCTCAGCGCGTGGACGCTCACCACGGGGCGGACGCGGTGAGCTATCGAACCTCTGATCACCTCGATGCGAACTGAACGCACAGTCAGTCGAACCGGCCATGTAAGAGCGTTCACCGAGGCCAGCGGCCTACGCAAGGACACGATCACCGCGTCTGAGGCCGCCCCGAGCATCGCCGCTCCCATACTGCTCCCAAACTCGGACATCGTGTCGCCGTATGCTGATCCTTCTAGTCATCTATCGACGCGGCCTGTGGACCTCTGCGCTCACGACTCCGGAGGCGCCCCCTGCTATCTATCGAAACGTGGCCATCACGCAGGGGAGATCCGGTGTCGATGCCTGGCCTCTGGCCTGGCCCTCGCCGTCAGGCCTGCTGGACTGGTAAAGATCTCCAGAGCCACCTTGACCGGCCTAGCCGCATAGGCGTTCGCTTTTCAGGGAACAGAACTACCTTGCCCTCAGCAGGCAAGACACCGCGCGGTGGGCTGACCTGGGCACGTATTGGGCATGATCACGTACTCAGAGCCAATCTGACGGCCCGTCGCCGCGCCCGTCATCATCCATGGCACCAACGCCCAACGCGTCGCCACGACCCGTCTCCGCCGCCCACGTCACGGCGGACAAGAGCGAGCAGGACCCGCTGCTTAGAAGTCCAGGGCAATGCGCCCGGCATAGTGCTTGACGTGGGGTTTATCGGTCTGCTGACCCGCTGCCGATCGGGATCGACCAGGATGGTTGCTACACCAGGCAGCTACAGGCGCGGCGGCGTTCGGTCCTGGCCATCCCTCCGACCGCTGCCCCCTGTCTCCTTGCCAAGAGCGCCGTCAAGCCCGTCTCGCGTGTACGCGTGCCGCGCATCTTTGCCGTCCGCGGTCGTCCTACGGTCACAGACGGGCTTGACGGCGAACTTGCAAAGCTTCAGGATCGAGGGCACCGGGGGATGGTCCCTCTTGCAACGCTGGCACCAGCTGGGCCTTCAGCACTGCGCCCCGTGTTAGGCGTCCCCAGTCAGCTTCCGGGTATCAACTGGTTGCTGGGTCGTCTCCTATTACCGTAGGAGTCATGCCAGCGGGCACGGATTTTGGTGTTTGCTTGGCCTGCAGCCGAATGCTGGTTTAGCGATACGCAAGGGAGGGGTTGTGTCGAAGTACCCATCACAGATACCTGAGAAGTTCCGCTCATGTGTGTCGGATGATGGCAGGATGGTGTTTCTTTCGGGCCAACAACTGAAATCGGTGCCCAGCTGGGTACGGGACCTGACCGCGCTCACCGAGTTGAGTCTCAGCGACAATCAGCTGACGGATTTGCCTAACTGGCTCGGGGACCTGACTTCCCTTACCAAGCTCTATTTGCTCAATAATTTGTTCACTGCGGTGCCCGAAGTCCTGCAAAACTTGACTTCCCTCACCGAGCTGAATCTAGGCCGTAACCTGTTGACGGCGGTGCCCGAGTGGTTGGGAGATTTGACAGCTCTCACCCAGCTGTACTTGAGTTATAACAAACTGACCGAGCTGCCCGAATCGTTGGGGAACTTGACTGCCCTTGCCAACCTATATCTGGGCGGCAACCAGTTGACGTCGCTGCCTAAGTCGATGGGGAACTTGACGGCCCTCACCTCGTGCGATTTTACAAACAATCCAGGCAACCTATATCAGCAGTTCTCTGAGCTACTGGAGACTAGGCGGGCATCGTCACTTATTAGTGAGCAGGTTAGTAATGTGGCCGATGTCTCCCCCGTGCAGACTACTCCGGTTCGGGAACCACATGCGGTTTCGATCAAGCCTTCTCCAGTAGTGGAAGCTTTCTGGACCGGGGACTTGCTCGATACCGTATGGATCAGGCTCCGCTCGTTGTTTATGCCTTCGGTTTCGCTTGCCGCCGTCCTCATCGCGGCAGATACGCGTGATCCAGCAGCAGCAGTTCTTCAGCTTTACACCTGGGAGCGAGATCGCCTGCTGACATTGGCTAAGGGCACCGCCGGTGCAGCCATCACCGTGCTTACAGGGCTGATAGCAGCAGCGGTCGAAGGGAAGATTGTATCTAGTGCGTTTGTGGTTTTTTTCGCTGCGGCACTTGTTCCAGGACTTTTGTTTTGGGGTGGTCTCCTGCTAACTGGGGTCCGCCGCCTTGCCGAGGAGTATGCAGCGGCACTGGATCTTACGGAGCAGAAGTGAGCGCAGCTGCGGCCGAGTCGCCCCTTGCGGCTCTTGTTTGGGTATTCGCCGTATCCTTTGTGATCTTGACCGCTTTGTCCGTTGGCGCGCTTTGTTTGGGTTTTCGGCATCGACGCCGTCGAAGGAATGGAATATATGCGAGGATCCTGGAGGCGGCTCCGTCGTCACGAGTTTCGAATGTGCTCACTGTTGGTGACCTGCTCATGGATGAGCTTCTCCGAAACCAAATACAGCGACCACAAATAAAAGAGGCACAAGCGTCTCAACTACGAGTGTCCACGTCTCCCGCTAATCTTCGGCAGCCGTCAGACTAACGTGGGAATAGCATGTTACGGGACGGCTCCGCGCAATGTCCTCCTCAATGACGGCTTGCCGCTAGCGTAGCTGGGACAGCGCGATCCAACCGCCGACGGCTGCGACTACAACTACAAGCCAAGTGGGATATCGCTCCGGGCAGGTGGCAGATGCCACGGCTTGCCAAAGACAAATAGGCGATCAGAAAACCGAAGAGTGCACCGCCGATGCCGACGAAAATGACTCGCCTGGCTTTGAGTCACGATCCACGATCGGTCATCCTGGGTTCCCACAGAGGAAGATTACAGGCCCTTCCGCGTCGCGTGTTGAAAGATTGCGACTGGCTGACACATCACCGTGTGATGGCGTCCCGACGTCAACTTGACCAGTGCGCTGCGGCCGAACCTCGGTCCTGGCCATCCTTCCGACTGGTGCCCCCTGACTCCTTGTCAAGGGCGCGGTCAAGGCCGTCTTCGCGTGTACGCGTGCCGCGCAGTTCTACCGTTCGCGGTTGTCCTGCGGTCACAGACGGGCTTGACGGCGAACTTGCAAGGCTTCAGGATCAAGGCACCGGAGGGATGGCTCCTCTGGCAACGCCGCGCACCAGCACTGGGCCTGCGGCGCCGCATCCGTCTAGCGGTCAACGCGGGTCCAACGCGAGCCGGGCGCCGTCGTGGTCCGGCAGGGCCTAAGAGCGGCAGGCCCGGCGGCCGGGAGCGTGCCAGGAGCCGCAAGGTGCCCTGCAAGCTACGGACAGTCGGTGCGCCGCATGCGGGACAGTGCTATCGGTGCGCGGCGCTTTTGCATGTTCCGTGGCCAGCGCGCGGCGTGCCTGGCGCGCCCTTGAAAAGCGTTAGAGAAAGTTCTCACGAGGCAATGGGCCAGTAGGGCGGTTCACTAACAGACGACCGATCAGACATGCCTGAGCAGGCATGGCACCGGGCCGCGCCCCGATCTGGGCGCCTATCGGGCATGATCAAGCGTGTCAACCGATACGAGCCCCACATGCTGCAGATTGATTCTTCTGCTTGGCCGTTGACAATCATGCCTTACGAGCCCCGGGCCGCAGCCGAACGGCGGATATTTCGCTGGTGGGGTGCTCGCGGAGCGGTCCCTGAGGCGACAGCCCGGGGGGCTCAGGTCAGGGCGCGTCGGCCATGACGCGGTCGTAGCTGCGCCGGGCTCTGGCGCTGCGGGCGCTGGCGCCGTAACGGCGCAGCATCTGCGGGGAGGACCAGCCGTTCAGCTCCATCAGGTCGCCCTCGGCACCGCCGCGGTCCAGCCATGTATGGCTGAAGTGGTGCCGGAACCGGTGCGGGTACACCGGCACGCCGGCTGCTCGCCGCGCCGCTTGACCATCTGGTAGATCCCGTTGGCCGTCAGCGGCCCGCGGCCGCCGGTCCCGAGCCACAGCCCCAGCCGGTGAGCCTGCTCGTGCCTGGCACGGACCCGCAGGTACCGGTCGACCCTGCGCGCGGCCTCGTGATCGATCCTGACGATCCGGTCCCTGCCGCCCTTCCCGCAGACGTGAATCTCCCGCCGGTCCAGGTCCAGGTCGCTGCGGTCAGGGTCGCCGGGGTCGTAGCGGATCCCGGCCAGCTCGGCCAGCCGGATGCCCGTGGCCCGGAACACCGCCAGGATCGCCGCGTCCCGGCGCTGCGCGAACGCGCTGCCCCGGCATGCCCTCTCCAGCCGTGAAAGTTCTACGCTGGTGAAAAACGGCACCGGCTTGTCCCTCACCGCAGGCGCGCGCAGCCCCGCCATCGGATCGGGGACCTGGTCCTCGGCGGCCAGCCAGCAGAAGAACTGCCGCAGGGACCGGTACTGCTGGCGCGCGTACGCCCCACTGAAGCTGCCCAGCAGCCACGCTACCCACCGCTGGACGTCTTGGGCGTCCACCTGCTCCCACCTGGTCTTATCCGTCTCGCGGAGCAGGTAGGCGGCGGCGAACCACAGCAGCGCCTCGGTGTAGATCCTGATCGTCCCGTCCGCCTTGTTCTCCGCCGCCAGGTGCAGCCGGAAGGAGGCGACATCAGCCGCGAACGGCCCCGCGTCCAGCTGCCTGGGACGACGCCTGCGGCGCTTGGGGACGGCGGTAGTTTCATGCTCGTCGGGCAGTTCCGGGGAGATCACGCTGTCCGGATTGCGGCTT
>Ga0137385_10001767_pt1 | contig 18245 bp, 18 predicted proteins | sample SagtaG_FD_104921 | JGI IMG/M metagenome (GOLD analysis project Ga0137385, IMG submission 104921) | Vadose zone soil microbial communities from Sagehorn Ranch, Mendocino, California, USA - Sage2_R_80_16 metaG | ecosystem: Environmental > Terrestrial > Soil > Vadose zone | place: USA: California... | reverse complement strand
CGCCACGAGCGCCAAACCACGGTGGCGCACCGGTGTGCGCACCACGGATGTCCCGGCCGCAAGATCGCCAACACGCTGCCGGCGCGCGCCGGTAGCCATCATGGTGATGAAGCCGACCAAGTACAGGACGGGCAGCCCGTCGACGACCCGCAGCATGGTGCGTACCGCCACGGCTCCCACCGGCGCGCGCTCACCCGCACGAGAAACCCGCAGGCCGAGCACCCGCTTGCCGACGGTCTGCCCGGACACTGCCTCCAGGATGAAGTAGTACAGCAGCGCCAGGGCCACGAATGCGACCAACCACCACCCATTGAGGGATACGTAGAACCCGCCTGTCGTGCTGGTTTCGCCCACGGTCACGCCCATGATCACGAACAACCCGGACAGCAACACCAGGTCGATCAGGGCCGCGGCGATGCGCAGCCCAAGCACATCTTCCTGGCCGGTTGAGTCAGGCGGTGGCGGCGAGCCCGATGATGGGCTTGGGCTTTCGCGGCCGTCCGGGAGGGCATCGGGCGGCACGTTCGTGCGCGGCGGCACAGGCGGCAACCTGCCCGCTCGGCGCGGTGCGGCAACGATCGGTGCTTCGGCCCTGATGTCGAAGGCGAGCCGGATGTCCACCACCACGAGGACCCGCCAGATAATGTTGATGTAATCGCCGGCATAAGTCCACGGCATCTGCGGCACGGTCAGCGTGAAGCTCTGGACCAGAGGTCCTGACAGCGGTCCGCTCGCGAGCTCGACCTCGTCGGCGCAACCCTGGTCGCGATCCCCGCGCCCCTCGGTGTGCCATTCCAGGCGGACCACCACCCGGCGGCAGTCGACAGTGCCCACCGGCGTCAGTCGCGCCCATCCTTGTACCGTCGACCCCGGCTCGTACCGCCGCCCACCGTCGCCGACCTCGCCGCCCTGCAGGGTTAGCTCGATGTCGACGTCAGCCATCAGTCACCCCAGCAACTCCGGCAGAACAGTAAGCTCGTGCTCCCATCGATAATCCGGCCAGCGATGCATTTCCACGCAGGCCACGACGTACCATTCGATCCTGTTGTTGTTACCGGTAAAGGTGTGCATACCATTCGCCGGAATCCGAAACGTGCAGTTCTCGTTGATCGTCTGGCCGGGCTCAAACCGCTGCCCTTCAAGGGCGAAGTCTTGCGCGACCTCATCATGGTGCTTGGTTGACGTGCTTGTTCCGCCGTTGTCAGTTGTTGTGTACGTGGCGGTCTCCCGCAACACGAGTTCGAACCGGATACGACTGACCTCGGTGGCGCGCTTCCACTCCTGCCGATAACTCACCGAGAACTCTTCGCCCACCCGCAGCGGCCCGTCTGGGGCGACCACCTCCGGGTCAGCAACGCGCATCCTCGCAATGTAGCGCCGTGAATAACCGACCGCGCTGAGGACCAGGGCCACGCCAACTGCCAGGGCCACGACGGCAGTCACGTCGGGGCTGACGATCAGCGAGATGACCGAGATGACAACGACGACGCATCCCGCGATGAACACAACCCACGCGACCGCACGGTCCAACGTCAACTGAGCCGTGAAAGTATCCGGCCTCGACATCGCCGATCCCTGGGGGACTCGCTCCCTTGACCTATGCCGAGCAGGATAGACGTGCGGCTGCGCTTTGAGATCCCCAGACGCGGCCGTTCCGTTCCCCCGCCGCGCTCACTAGGCCGCTCCGAGGCACTCGCAGGCGTAATCGACGATCTCGTGCCGCACGGTCAGGGACTACTCTCACGCGGCTTGAGCGCACCTGTGCCGCCGATGGCAGCGTGCACTTTCGCAACATCCTCAGTGTCAAGCATCAGCCGAGGCACGAACGTCAAGCATCACCCGAGACAGGACACCTGTGCCGTCCTCGCTGTGTGATGAGTTTCTGTACGGCTTCAAGGGCGGCCCGAAAGCGGGCCGCCGCGCCCGCCGCATGTGGCCGGCTCGCCTGCGGACCTTCGGCCCTCCGGCGGCCGGCCCGGCTGGGCGCGGACAAGGTGAAGGGCCGCCAGTAGCCGGTCGAACACTCACCGACACTGACGGCCCGCGAAGGCTCGTTGCCTGCCGTTCACCGCGACCAGGTGCACGTCGTCATGCGGCCCGCGGCCGTCGCGGTCACTGACGATGGCCTGCCGTGGGTCAATCCATGTCCACAGAGCGGAAATCCAGCCGGTACTGCTCGATCCCACGCACCACGGCAGTTCCTGCTTTGACGGCATCCAAACGGCGGGCGGCAGACGCACTGCGTGCGGCGACAAGCGCCTCGCCATAACGCCACGTGGTCTCGACGACTGCCCGGCCACTCCGACGGTCGACGAACAGAACAGCGGTGCAGAACCCGTCGCTGCCGGCGAGCGACCCAACGGCGAAATAGTCATACGCCGCAACCACGTCATCCAGCCTCGCCGGCTCGGCATCCAGGCGGGTCAGGCTGACGGCGGCTCCTGGATGCGCCGAAGCGATGAGGACGAATCTCGCGACCTCGTAGCGTTCGATGGACACGGTGGCGCCGAAGAACGCGGCGTCGTGAATGGGATCGGCGAAGGTCGCGTCGTTCGAGCGCATCGCGTCCTCTGTGGTCCAGTACGCCTGGACCAGCGCGACGCCCAGATCATCGTTGACGAGCACCGACATGCCCCGACTTCCCGGTTCGTGCGTGAACGCCGTGCTGATGTCGTTCTCGTAGTGACTGATCACCTCACCCAGCCGCGCCGGATCCGCTGTATGGAGCGTGAATCGTGCGTACACGGCGCTAGCCTCCGCCCGATCAAACCGACCAGGTCGACGCTTCCTCGCGGGCGACTGCGTGTCAACCGACCTGCGACTGCCGGGACCGGCTAGCGCCGGCGGACCGTCCGACCGGGCATCACCCTCCGCACCGGAGCAGAGGGACGCTCTCATCACCAACCGAGGCGCGCCGGCGGCGCGCTCACCCATCGCACCAACCACCAGGCGCGGCCCTACCGAGCCCTGCCGCAGCTGCTCTCGCCGCACCTGGATCACCCGAGTGCCGCGACCTTGCGTCCCGGTACCACGGCCGCGCTCCCGATAAAGGGCGCCTTCGGCGTCGCTACGCGATCGGCTACGCCGACCCCTGACCGCGAGCCTCCGCGGCCGCGGTCCCTCCGCGTGGCCGGGCAGGTAAGAGCGCCTGCCCGCCACATCAACCGGAGGATGAACATGTCTGACCACCGCGACGACGCACGCCCGAGCAGTGTCAACCCGGCCTTGACAGCAAAGCGCCGGAATCCGTCTCGCGTGGAGAACGACGACTACGGCGCTTTCGTGCGTCGAATCGTGGCCGCTCACGGCCGGCGCATCGCCGCCGGCGACGTCGAATGCCTGCGCGATCTCGTCGCCATGGCCGAGAAGGTCGACCGAGCCACCGACACCGCCGTAGCCGGCCTGCGCCGCGTCGGATACTCCTGGGCAGAGATCGCCAGCCGACTCGGCATCACCCGCCAAGCAGCCCAACAGCGATGGGGGCACGCCGACGTCGCCTAACAATCCTGTACCGCTCATCCCTGGCAGTGACCAACGGAGTAACTTCCCCACAGCAATTTCCCCTGACACGCCGATCGGAGAACCCGTAGTGTCCAGCCCATCGCAAGTGCGCAACGCGCCACCTGTCGTGACCGCACTACTCGCGCTGCTAGGTGTCGTCCTGATCATCATCGCAATCCTCTACTTCACCAAGACGTCCAACCATCTGCCGTCGTTCTTCCCAGGTCACGACGCCAAGCACGCCTTCCACCACACCAAGCACGGCATCGCCGCCCTGGTCGTCGGTGTGCTGGCATTGATCGGCGCATGGATGACCGCGGGCCGAAAGAAGACGGCGTAAGACCCAGCAGAGCCGGACCCGACGTACAGCGGCGAAGTACAGCAACCCACCTGGAAACGCTCACCAACACGTACCAGGTCATGCCCGTGAACATTGCTATCCGCATCCCATCAGGAGTGGTGCAGCCAGTTGTGGTCCAGAGGGCCGCGGGTTCAAGTCCCGTCACTCACCCCAATCGGTTCGGGTCGCCCGGACTTGTCGATAGGAATCAGCGGTGACCACAGAGCGGATAGGCCCACCCCTGCGCGCCGGAGAGCGCGAGACGCTGCGCGCGTTCCTCGACTATCACCGCGCGACGCTGGCCATGAAGTGCGACGGCCTCTCCGATGACGACCTGCGCCGGCCGTCGATGCCCCCGTCGACGCTCACGCTCCTCGGCCTGGTGCGGCACATGGCCGAGGTGGAACGAACGTGGTTTCGCCGGGTGATCAACGCCGAGGACATCCCGCTTCGCTGGTCCGATGACGGCGACTTCCAGGCGGCCTATGACGCGAGCGCGTCCACGCGGTCGGAGGCGTTCGAGGCGTGGCAAGCCGAGGTCGAGCACTCGCGCCGGATCGAACGAGAGGCCGAATCGCTCGACGTCATCGGCTACCAGGCAAGTTGGGGCGAGGACGTGTCCCTGCGACTAGTGATGTTGCACCTGATCCATGAGTACGCCCGGCACAACGGGCACGCGGACTTCCTGCGCGAGGCAATCGACGGAACCGTCGGCGCATGAGCGCGCGTCCGCGCCCTGCCTCGTCCTGGCCCGGAACAGCGCGCGCGTCGTGCTAAAGTTGCCAGCCGGCCCACCTCGGTGGGCCGATCGTTTGACCGGCGCCGCTAGCTCAACTGGCAGAGCAGCTGACTCTTAATCAGCGGGTTCGGGGTTCGAGTCCCTGGCGGCGCACCAGTAATTCTCGGCCCGATAACGCTTTCAGTACGCACCGAAGATGATCAATGTCAATGAATAGCTGACTTCTGTTCAATAGCCGCGGAGGGAGTGGGCCAAGGTTGCTCCGTACGTGCCAGTTGGCGCCGCCGGCCTACCCCCGGCAGGGTGGCGTGCCGCCGAGCAGGCAGCGATCATCCTGGCCAACCGCAGCGTCGTCCAAGCCGACCTATACATAGGCGCAATCGTGGTACTCCGGAAGACCCGTGCACATCCGCAAGCATCCATCGGGCCACCGCGAGAGCGGGTAAGCAGTCTCGGTCCGACCCCAGGCGCAACGACACCCGAGAAGAGCTACGAACTCTCTAGCACCACCACCGGCCTATTGCCAGGGCGTTCTGGGGCAACGCCCTGTTCAGCCTCGACGAGCACTGACTTCGCGCTCGTCGCTGCGCGTACGTACGTGGGCTCCCAGGTCTCGAGCGTCGAAACGGCGCAATCATGAGCATCGCTGCGCAACCCCACCACCTGATCGATCGGCCCCTGCTAGGCCTCGTCGTCGCGAGGCAGGCACCTCTCCCCCTGGTGGACGCCTGTGTCCGGTCTAAACCACCCGGCAATAACTGCCGTGTTCGGGCGGCCGCCGCTGCGCCGTCGTCGACACCCACGGGATGAAGCTCTGTAGAGGCAGGGATCGGAGCGCGCTATCCGTCGATCTCGAGCACTACGCCAACCGCGCGTGACGCGCGAGATGGATCGTTACCGCCGCCGGTGGCGGCGAGACAGAAGCGCACTGTATTGCCGGCCGAAGTGCACTCTCATAGCGGATGAGCGGATGTGGCGAAAGAAGGTGATGCAGGCCCAACTGATCCGTAAAGCGTGGTTCCTGTCGCCGCCCCTTGCCGGCGCCGCACCACGTGGACAGGCGCTCGAGCTGAGCATTGGTCGGCTTAATGGTTGGCCTTCATCCGGAAGCCTGGACCGGGTTCGGCCTCGGTGTCCGCCGCGTTGACGTGATGGTCGTGTTCGCATCGGACCTGGACTTCGAGGCGCGCGCCGCAGCTTCGGTGACGGGTGACGATGGCCGGGCCCTCCGGATCGGCGCGGTATCGGTCACCCCACTGCATGAGCCCCAGCACGGCCGGCATCAGGTCCATGCCTTTCGGCGTGATCACGTACTGGAGCCGGCTGCGCGCGCCGGGCTCGCGGTATGTCTGAGTGGACAGGATGCCCTGCTCGACGAGCTTGCGCAGCCGTTCGGCGAGCAGGTTGCGCGGACATCCCAGGATGCGCTCGAAGTCGCTGAAGCGGGATGAGCCGTACCAGACCTCCCGCAGGATCAGGATCGTCCACTTCTCGCCCACCACTTCCAAGGTCCGCGCGATCGAGCAGTTCGACGTGTCCCGGTCGAAGCGCAGGTCAGTGCCAGCAACGTCCATGGACGCATCATACAAGCTAGGTTTACTTTCTGATACTCAGAGGTTAGGGTGACCCAGACAGGAACCACCGGTGGCACCGGAGGTCGCGCACGAGCATCGACCGACGGTTCCGGCGAGAAACAGAGACCACGATGAAGGCCTTCACTGTCGCGCGCTATCGCGGCAAGACCGTCATCACCACCAACAGCTGACCAGCCGCGACCGCGACGGGCGACCCGAACCACACGCAGGAGAAATCATCATGAGCACCAACGACAGCATGAACGAATCCGTCATCACCTCGTATGCGAAGGCGCCGGCGCGCACCATCACTGCCGGCGGAGTCACCTACGCCTACCGCGAATTGGGCCCGAAGGGCGGCATCCCCGTGGTCTTCTTCGTCCACCTGGCCGCGACGTTGGACAACTGGGACCCGCGCATCATCGACCCCATCGCGCAGACGCACCACGTCATCGCGTTCGACAACCGCGGCGTGGGCGCGTCCACCGGTGAGGTCCCCGACAGCGCCGAGGCCATGGCCGACGACGCCTACACCTTCATCCGCGCGCTCGGGTTCGACAAGATCGACGTCTTCTCCTTCTCCCTCGGCGGCATGGTTGCCCAGGCTCTCGTCGTGAAGCACCCCGAGCTTGTCCGAAAGCTCGTCCTGACCGGCACCGGCCCGAAGGGTGGTCAGGGCATCGACAAGGTCGCCGGCGTCACGTACTGGGACATCCTGCGTGCGACCCTGACCCGGTCGGACCCGAAGGAGTACCTGTTCTTCAACCGCAACGCCGCCGGCAAGCCCGCTGCGAAGAGATTCGTCAAGCGCCTGCAGGAGCGCACCGCCGACCGCGACAAGCCGATCAGGACCAAGGCGTTCCGGACGCAACTGAAGGCGATCAAGAAGTGGGGACGCGGCACGCCCGATGACCTGTCGAAGGTCACTCAGCCCACCCTGATCGCCAACGGTGACAACGACCGCATGGTGCCCAGCCCGCTGTCACTTGACCTGCACCGGCGCATCAACGGCTCCGAGCTGACCATCTACCCCGACTCCGGCCACGGCGGCATCTTCCAGTACCACGACAAGTTCGCCCCCTCAGCGGTCGAGTTCCTCGCCCGCTGAGCGCCTCGAGCACCAGCACCGCACATACGTGACCGGACAGAGAAGGGCAACATCGTGAACACATCACCATCGCCGCTATCCCCGCCGCAGCCGGACGTGAAGAAACACTTCACCTCCTCGATCCTGCTGTGGGTGCGCACCGACCAGCCCCGCCAGACCGGCATGGACTACTGGAAAGGCCCCCACTCCGGCATCATCTCCGCCACCCCAGGCCTGGAGGAGTACCGGCAGATCCACCTCCCTGGGGAGAACCCCGGCCGGTGGCCGGCGATCGACGGGATGGAGACCGCGATCCCCGTCGACCGAAAGATCGACGGAGTAGCGGAAGTGACCTTCAAATCGGCGCTGTCGCCGCTGTGGGGTCGTAAGCAGACACGCCTGGCGTACAAGGACGAGATCAACGTCTTCCGCCGCACCTTGCTCTACGGGGGCCTGCCAAGCCAGTCCCGCTGGTACGACGTCGCAGCCCCAGGGGAGACGGTCGGCGCCCGCACCCTCATCTACCTGCGCCGCCGAGACGGGGTCGGCGCCGGGAAGTTCCGGAAGTTCGTCAGCAAGCAGCTCGTTCCCGCACTCGTCGGCACCGGTGTGCTGAAGGAGCTGCGCACGCAGACGTTCCTGCCCTGGAACAAGAGACTCTGGGATACCCCAAACGTGACCCACGACAACCCCCACGATCAGCGCTTCCATGCCTCCCTCATCCTCGGGTTCACCGACACCGCGGCACGGGATGCCTTCCTCGCCAGCAGCGTGATCGAGGAACTGTCCAACCAGCTGACACCGCTCGCCTCCGCGATCCACGCCTACGACGTCACCGCCGCCCTCACCTACGTCAAGAACGGCGACATCCTCCCGTACTACCAGGAGTGAGCGGCCGGGACGGGGAGCCGGACCGCCGTTCCGCCACCACGAAGACTTCGTTCCGAAGGCGCTCGAATTCCTCAAGCCCTGAGAAGGCCTCGAACCTCGATGCCACCGACGTCCGCTCATGGCGCCGATACGTGCACAGATCAAACGGACTGTCTCGCCGCCGGCAGGTGCGCTTGCTCAAACGGATGCGTTCTCACCCGGCCTGCCGCTAACCGCGTCAACTTCTGTAGCGCGTTCGTGAAGGCACGCGCATCCGTTCTGGAGAGCTGTTTGAGCAGTGCGGCATGCACCGCTTCCACGGCGTCGCTGGCCCGGGAGGCCAGCGCGTTTCGTCGCGACCGTCTGCACCCACCGGTAGATCGTCACATGGTCGACGGTGATGCCGCCCTCGGCCAGCAGCTTCTTCACGTCGCGGTAGGGCGCGTCGTAGCGCACGCACCAACGCGCCGCGACCGGAATCACCTCACGCAAGGACCAGTAGCCAGCCGAACGGGCCGGACATTCCTGACCTCAAACTGATCAACGGATCAGTGTTTCGGAGCGCGAGAACCACCAACGCAACAGCGCCCCCACCGCATCTTTTTCGGATTGCCGGGCGTGACCACTTGCCATCGACCGTCGACCACCGTATGGTCGTATGATCGTAAGGCATACGATCGCAATTTAAAATGAGGGAGTTCGTGATGGCGACAACTCGGCCGGTGGCGCTCGTGACAGGTGCCTCATCGGGGATCGGCAAGGAGACGGCCCGCGCCATGGTCGCGGCGGGTTTCGAGGTGATAGGGACCGGCCGCAAGACCTCCGGACTCACCCCGCCCGCCGGCGTGACGTACCTCGATCTCGACGTGGCCAGTGACGACTCGGCCACCGCAGCGGTCGAAGAGGTGATCGACCGGTTCGGACGCATCGACGTCCTGGTCAACAACGCAGGCATCGGCTCGGCGGGCGCCGTCGAGGAGAACTCCGTCACCCAGGCCCAGAGCATCCTGAACATCAACGTCCTCGGTGTCATCCGTATGACGAAGGCCGTCCTACCGCACATGCGCGCCCAGGGTGGCGGACGCGTCATCAACGTCTCCTCCGTCCTGGGCCTGGTCCCCCAGCCCTACATGGCCATCTACGTCGCGTCGAAGCACGCCATCGAGGGCTACTCCGGGTCGCTAGACCACGAAGTCCGCGAGCACGGCGTCCGGGTCCTGCTCGTCGAACCCGCCTACACCAAGACCAGCTTCGACACCAACGCCGCGCAGCCCGACACACCGCTGCCTCTGTACGCGGAGCGACGACGCGTCTTCGACGAAGTCATCAAAGCCGCCATGAAGAAGGGCGACGACCCCGCCGTCGTCGCCAAGGTGATCGTCACTGCGGCCACCGACAAGAAGCCCAAACTGCGCTACACCGCCGGCCCGCTGGCCTCACGCGTCACCACGGCGCGCCGCCTCGTCCCCGCCGGAGCGTTCGACAAGCAGATCCGCAAGAACAACCGCATGCCCACCTGACATCCCGGCCCGGCTTTCACGGGCGCCTATTCCGCCCGAAATGTCTCTGACGTTCGCGCAAAAGTCCGTTGATCAGTCACTCGTTGATTTGCGAAGGAGAGTCATGCAGCAGCAACACCAGCAAACGGCCCGGCGCAGTGCATCAAGCGCACGGCGTCTTCTGAAGAAGAACGTCCGAATCGCGCTGGCGGTCACCGCGACGGCGGCCGTCCTGGGGTCGGCGCCGTCCGCGTTCGCCGGGACGGGACACTCGTATCACGGATCCGTTGTCACCGACGTACGGACCGCGGCGAAGTTCGACTACGCCGCAGGCGAGATCCCCGAGAACATCACAGTCAATCCCGACGACTCAGTGACCCTGTCCATGCTCGGCAGTTGCGCGGTGTGCCAGCGCACCCACGGGCCGGAGCTGATGCGCATATCCGCGTCCGGAGCCCGCACGGTGCTCGCCACGGGGCAGGTGGGTGAGGCGATCAGCGGGAACACCCGTGGCGACGATGGCACCGTCTACTTCAGCCTGTTTGCCCCAGCCAACGCCGCCAGGAACGGCGTGTACAAGCTGGGTCAGGACGGTACGTCACAGCGCATTGCCGCCCTGCCCGCTGGCGCGGGCCCCAACGGGCTGGCCATCGACTCGACCGGAACCATCCTCTACATCGCGGACAGCTTCACGAGCACCATCTGGTCCGTTCCGGTCTCGGGCGGATCGGTGACCCCGTGGCTGACCGACGCCGCTCTCGCGCCGGTGCCGACCGAAGCCCTGCCGATCGGTGCCAACGGGCTCAGGTTCCACAACGGCGCCCTATGGGTCAGCAACTTCAACCAGGGAACACTGCTGCGGATACCGGTCACCGACACCGGCACGGCCGGCCCCATCCACCTTGTCGCGGACGGCCTGCCCAACATCGACGATCTCAGCTTCCTGACCCCCTGGTCCGACGTGGTGTTCGCAGCGCAGAACGGCTCCTCCTCGCAGAACGGTCCGGACAGGATCGTGGTGATCTACCCGAACGGCACCTACAAGCCCGTTCTGACCAGCGCGGACGGTCTCGCCTCGCCCTCCGCGACCGCGGTTCGCGGGAACCGGTTGTACATCACCGACGGCGGGGTCCCCGAGCCCCACGACGCGAAACTGCAGACCGGGCGGATCAACTTCGCTGCTCTCGTTGCCAACGCGGCACACTGACTTGGCCACGGCGGTATCCGGAGCGCAAGCCGCGGCTGCGATGGAGGAACACATGGTGCGGTACGCGAAAGAACACAAGCACGAGACAAGGCAACGCATCATTGCCACGGCCGGTCGCCGGCTCAAGCGCGACGGCATCGACGGCTCCGGAGTCGCGACGCTCATGAAGGACGCGGGCCTGACCAACGGCGCCTTCTACGCCCACTTCGCATCCAAGGACAGCCTCGTCGCCAGCGCGATCGCCGACCAACTGCACACCCTGAACGCGAACATCGTCGCTCAGGCGGAGCCAGGACCGGCCGGCCTCGAACAGATCGTGCGCTGGTACCTGTCGGCCCACCACCGGGACAACCCCGGCGACGGCTGCCCCAACGCCGCCCTGCTCGACGAGATCGGGCGCTGCGCGGAAGCAACCAGGCAGGCGTACACCGACGGCGTGCTGGTTGTCATCGACGGCCTCGCCGCCCGCATGGCACCCGAAGATCCGCCGTCGGCGCGTGTGAAGGCACTCAGCCTCCTTGGCATGTTGGCCGGGACGCTGCAGCTCTCCCGTGCCCTGACCGACCGGCAGCTCGCCGACGAACTCCTCGAACAGGGCATCCGCAACGCCCTCGCACTGCTGGATACTGAGCAGCACAACTGAGACACCGTCCGCGTGTCGATCACAGGTCTGGTCTGGTCGAACAGGGTTCCTGGTCGGGTGACCTCGCGAGCGCCGGCGCAGAGGGTGGATGGCCTTGAGCTGGGTGAGGTAGGACCGGATCGAGATTGCCTTGTCGCGGTTCTCGGTGCGCTGCTTCAACTGCGCCAGGAATTCCTGGCCCGCTCGGCGCCATCCGCAGTCGGCCCGCGCGGTCGGTCCCTTGCGCTGTTCACGATGATGGTGGGCACAATGCAGCTGTCCCGCGCCCTCGCCGATCGCCGGTTCGCCGACGAGGTCCTCGAGCATGGCCTCGCCAACGCCCTCGCGCTGCTGGACTCAGAACAGGTCGCCTGACGACGAGGACCCGTCACCCAGGAGGAGCCCGCTCGCCGGGATCCGGCGTTAGATTGACCCACCGGCCCAACCGAGCAAGCGCGGGGAGACGTCATGGAACATCTTGAAGCCGGCGCCGAACCGCCCGAGACCGAGCCGCGCCCGGCGGCAGTCACGTTCGTGACCACCGAGCATTTCACCCTCCAAGGTGCCCGCTCGTCGACCGTCGCGGAGGCGACCGGTCGGGCAACAATGTTCCTCGGCGCGGTCAGCGGAGGGCTGGTCGCGCTCGGGCTGATCGCCACCGCCGCTGGCGTCGACACAGCGTTCTACGCTTTCGCGCTAATCCTGTTGCCCACGCTGGCCCTGGTGGGGTTGGCGACGTTCAACCGGGCGCTGCAGTCAGGTATCGAGGACTTCGGCTACGCAAGCCGGATCGCGCGGCTACGCGGCTATTACTTTCAGTACGCGCCCGAACTAGTGGACTACCTAACCAGCGTCCCGCCGAGGCAGCGACTTGGCCTGCAGGGCCTCGAGGGTGGGCGCTGGCAGCGGTTCTTCACGGTCTCGGGGACGGTCGCGCTGGTGACCGCCGTGCTGGCCGGCTCGGCGGCCGGGCTGCTGGCCGCGGTCGTTTCCGACCACGTTCTCGTCGCGGCGGTCATCGCCGGCATCGTCGTTGGAATCGCCGTGTTCGCGGCGCTGATCCAGGCTCAGGTGTCGACCTGGCGGCGGGCGGCGGCGCTCCTGCTCGACGATGTATGAGCCGAGATGTGTAGACGCCCAGGTCCCGCGCGTTTCGGCGGGACCTGGGCGTGCCGGCGAAGCTGGTCAGGCGGCGGCGAGGGCCAGTTCGGCGACCTGAGCCGTGTCGCTCTTCCTGACGTTGATCAGGACCATTGCCGCGACTACCGCGACGACGCCGAAGATCGCCGATACCAGGAAGCCCTGGCTGGCACCGTGCGCCTGCACGGCGTGGAAGGCGTGCAGCGCGGTGTGGTCGGTGTAGGCGGCCGGCGATGCCGGCTTGCCGCTCTGTGCGCTGCCGAGCAACTCGGCCAAGTGGTGCTGCGACGCGCCGGCCAGCTTGCCGACCTGCGACCTGCCTTCAGTCTTCGACGCGCTGGTGAAGGCCGTGGCGAGCACGGCGAGGCCGATCGAACCGCCGATCTGCTGGCCGACGTTGAGCAGAGCTGACGCGAGACCGGTGTCGGTGTCGGTGACCTTGGTGACCGCCACAACGGTGAGCGTGACGAACACCAGCGCCACGCCGGTAGCCGTCACGATCATCGCCGGCAGGATGCCCGACGCGTACTTGGCGTCCGCGTCCACCTGCGCGTACCAGAACATACCGGCTCCCATCAACGCCGAGCCGGCGATGAGCAGCGGCTTGGGGCCGATCCGAGGCAGTAGCTGGCTGACGATCCCGGAACCCACGATGATGATCGCGCTGAACGGCAGGTAGGCCAGGCCCGACTTCAGCGAACTGAAGCCCATCACGCCCTGGATGAAGAACGTCAGGTAGTAGAACATGCCGAACAGCGCCGCACCGAGAATCAGCATGATCACGTAGGAACCGGCACGGGACCGGTTGGCGAAGATCCGCATCGGCATGATGGCGATTGGCGAACGCGACTCGTACAGGCCGAACGCGCCGAGCAGCACGACACCGCCCGTGAGCGATGCGACCGTGGTGCCCTGGCTCCAGGAGTGGTTCGCGGCGTTGATGAAGCCGTACACGAGGGCCACCATGCCGGTCACCGACAACAGCGAGCCGAGGATGTCGAACCTTCCGGACAGCCGCTCGGAGGCGTGGATATAGAAGAAGCCGCCGGCCATCAACGCGACGCCGATCGGCACGTTCACGAACAGCACCCACCGCCAGTCGAAGTACTCGGTCAGCACCCCGCCGAGCAGCAACCCGATGGCCGCACCGCCACCGGACACGCCGGCGTAGACGGCGAACGCCCGGTTACGCTCCCGGCCCTCGGCGAACAACGTGGTGATCAGCGACAGCGCCGTCGGCGCCGCGATGGCTCCGCCGATGCCTTGCACGACCCGGCCCGCCAGCAGCACCTCGAAGCTGGTCGCGAGACCGCCGAGCAGGCTGCCCAGCGAGAACAGCCCCAGCCCGACGATGAACATCTGCCGACGGCCCAAGATGTCGGCGGCTCGCCCGCCGAGCAGCAGCAACCCGCCGAACGCGAGCGTGTAGGCGTTGATCGCCCACGTCATATCGGTCTGACTCTTGCCGAAGTAGCGCCCCATCGACGGCAGCGCGATGTTCACGATCGTCGAGTCCAGCACCACCATCAACTGGGCCCCGGCGATCAGGAACAGGAGCAGCGTCTTGTTCGTGCTTCGGCGCGCGGTCGTGGGCGCTTCGGCGTTTGCGTCGGCGACTTGTTGGTTGTCGGTCATCGGAAACTCCAGGTCTCGGCGGGACGTGCGGGCGGGCTAGGCGTCGACCGGCGCGAGCCGAGCGAGCTGCGCCTGGATCGGCTCATGGAGGTGGGCGCGCACCACGCGGCTGGTCTCGTCGGCGAGAACCTCGACGTGACCGGCTTCGACGCCGTCGAGCACCTGCCGGACCACGTCTGCGGGGTCGCTCTTAGGTGCCTGCACCCCGGCGGCCAGGTCCGTGTCGACGTAGCCGACATAGACCCCGACGACCTGCACGCCGCGCGGGGCTAGCTCGGTGCGCATCGAGTCGGTCGCGCTCCACAGCGCCGCCTTGGACACCCCGTAGCTGCCGCCGAGCGCGATCCACGAAACCACCGAGGCGACGTTCACGACGGCACCGGAACGGTCAACCAGGCGGTCGACCAAGGCGGACGTGAGAGCGAGCGGCCCGAACAGGTTGGTCTCCAGCTCGCGGCGCAATGTGGACGTGTCCGGGTTCAGGACTGAAGCCGCCTGCGCGATGCCCGCGTTGTTGATCAGGACGCTCACGTCCTGCGTAATCTCGGCGGCCCGCACGACCGACGCCGCATCGGTCACGTCCAGCTCCAGCGGCATCACCCGCGGGTCGGCGGCGTCGATCGTCCGGGGGTTCCGAGCGGCGGCGTAGATCTTCGCCACATCGCGGTCGAGCAGCTGTCGGACGAACTCACGGCCCATGCCGCGATTGGCGCCGGTGACGAGGGCTGTCTGATGGGCGAGCTGGGTCATCCGAGTCTCCTTGATTGTGGGTACACCGATCTGTGTACTCAGTTCAAGGAACGTACACCGATCGGTTTACTTTTGGCAACAGGCGACCTAAGCTCGGTCGTATGACCACCGCGACCCGCCCCCGCAAGGCCGGCGCCCGCGAGCGGCTGATCGCCGCGGCCGAGCGGCTGTTCTACACCGAGGGGATCCGCGCTGTCGGCGTCGACCGGCTATGCGCCGAGGCGGAGGTCTCGAAACGCTCGCTCTATCAGCACTTCACCGGCAAGGACGAGGTCGTCACCGCGATGCTGCAGGCGAAGGCGGCCGAACTAGCCAGCCAGCTGGTGACTGACGGCCAGTCACCTCGAGAGCGCATCCTGTCCGTCTTCGCGCAGGCCGACCAGGTCGCCGAAGCACCCGGCTCCTGCGGCTGCCCGTTCGTCAGCGCGGCCACCGAACTCAAAGATCGCGATCACCCCGCGGTCCAGGTGGCACGGGCGCAGAAGGACGCCCTGACCGAATACTTCGCCGCCGCACTGCGGGATGCTGGCGTCCGCGACGCCGATCTGCTCGCGCTCCAGCTCACCCTGATCTTCGACGGCGCGAGCGCGTATGCCGTTGTCCGCGGCGGATCGACGCCGGCGACCCGGCAGGCAGTCGAAACGCTACTTGCCGCACACGGGATGTGACACGGTCGCGCCGCGCAGAACACCACCAGGTGCGCAGCCGACCGTCTCCGATAACCCAAGCCGTAATCGGCGATCCTCGGCACTCACGGTGGATGCGGCCGCGTGAGGAGCGGGCCGTCGGCGGTAACCGCGAGTAGCCATCGAACTGCGTCGCCGAGCCCTGGATCCGTGTGGGTTCTTCGTCCCAAGACCTGTGCGTTATGGACCAGGAATGATCTTCTGGCTCGACACTGCTCGACACTGCTGTTGGCCAGTACGAGCCGACGGAATAGTTGAAGGGCCGCCGGTCTTGCTACGCGACGTTGTGATCGTCGGTTGAAGGAGTGCGAACATGGCCCGAATCTCGGTCCTCGGTGGCACCGGCTACGGCGGGAGTGCCGTGGTCGGTGAAGGCGCACGGCGTGGACACGATGTGACGGCATTCAGTCGCACAGCGCCGCGGGAACCAGTGCGCGGCGTTACCTACATGACCGCTTCGGTGCTTGACCCAGAAGTACTAGCACGCGCCGTCGCTGACGCCGACATCGTGTTCGAGGCGCTGTCGCCGCGCGGTGACATGGCCGGCAAGGTCGAGAAGGTGTTCGACGATCTCGTCGCGCTTGCCGAAAAGTCGGGCACGCGGCTCGGCGTGCTCGGCGGCGCGTCGTCGCTGCTGGTCTCGGCGGACGGTCCGCGTCTGTTGGATGTTGACCCCCCGACGCCTGAGGTCCGGCCGGAGGTCGAGCTTGGCATTCACAAGCTGGAGATGTTGCGAGAGTCGCCGGAAACGCTGGACTGGTTCTATGTCAGCCCGGCGGCCGAGTTCGGTGCCTGGGTGCCCAGTGCCAAGACCGGGCAGTACCGCATCAGCGACGAAGTCCTACTCAAGGGCCCGGACGGCAAGTCCGAGATCTCAGCCGCCGACCTGGCGATCGCGGTGCTGGACGAGATTGAGCGCGCCGCACACCCCCGACGGCGCTTCCACGTCGCGCACTAACGCTTGCCCGATCGCCCGGGCGAATAGGCAAAGCTGCGGCCCACCCCGACCCCACCGGTCACCGAGCCGGCCGCCCGCATAACGCCGGGACCGCAATCGAGCGTGCCCGCCCTCGCCAGCTCCGTCCGCTAGGGCCATGCCCATCAGAACACCCCAGTCACGCCAAGGTCTCAGACTGCGGGTCACTGCTCAACGCAATGCGATTCGGGAAGCGGTGCACCTCCTGCGGCCAACCAACCGCGACCGCGATCCTGCCGGCCCAATACCGTGCCTGGGCATCGCCGGGTACATCGACGACCGCGAAGCCGCCGAGGTGCTCCTTGGTCTCGACGAACGGCCCGTCGGTGAACAGGGGCGAGCCGCTACTCGGGTCGACGCTGCACACGACGGTCGACGCGTCCAGGCCACCGTCGCTGAAGACGAAGACACCGGCGTCCGTCATCTCGTCGATCACGGCCCGAGCGGACCTGGCCTTCTCGCGCAGCTCCTCCACCGTGTGGTCGGGAACCCACTCGTCGTTGAAGGCGATCAGGTACAGCGCCATCTCGTGCTCCTCTGCTCACGGGCAGCCCGACTGCTGCCACTCACCTTCTCCACGAACGCACTCAGGTCGAGACGACACCCGGCCAAGATTGTTTCCAAGCGTCCGCATCGAAGTCGGTTGAAACCTTCAGGAACGTCGGCTTCCCGCCGCCGCGGTCCATCCGGAGGACCGACGATCATCTGCGCGAGCGCCGAAAACCCGCCGCAGGATCGTCGGGACGTCTGACGGGTCGGCCCAGTGTCGAGACCCTGCAACACGCATGCGACCGATCCTGCCGCACGAAACGCATGCTCATACTGCGAATCGTGAGCGCCTAGCCGTCGATAAGTGCGAACGGCTGCAGCTTTGGGCGCGCGCAGATGAATCTGACGGGATGCGACCGGATTTGGCAGCGACGATGGGTGTGGTGATCGGGCGGTCACCGGTCGATTCTGGCCATGTTCGCTTCGTCGTGACGCTCGCCCGCGGCGGGCGCGAGGTTGTTCAGACGGTCGAGTTGATCCTCGCTGAGCACGATGTCGTCCGCAGCGGTGTTCTCCTCGACTCGGGCAACCCGCCGGGTGCCGGGGATCGGTGCGATGTCCTCGCCCTGGCCGAGCAGCCAGGCCAGGGCGATCTGCGCCGGGGTGGCACCGGCCTCGGCCGCGACGGCCTGGACCTCGTCGACAATTCGCAGGTTGTGCTGGAAGTTCTCGCCGACGAAGCGCGGGTTGGTCTTGCGCCAATCGTCGTCGGGGATGTCCTCGACGGTGCGGATCTGCCCGGTGAGGAAGCCGTGGCCGAGCGGGGAGTAGGGCACGAAGCCGATGCCCAGTCGGCGCAGCAGCGGCAACAGCTCGGCCTCCGGGTCGCGGGTCCACAGCGAGTACTCGGTTTGCAGGGCAGCGACCGGGTGGACAGCGTGCGCGCGGCGGATCGTGTCCGGGCTCGCTTCGGACAAGCCGATGTGGCCGACCTTGCCTTCAGCGACGAGCTTGGCCAGCGCGCCGACGGTCTCTTCGATGGGCGTGTTCGGGTCGACCCGGTGCTTGTAGTACAGGTCGATGCGGTCGGTACCCAACCGCGCGAGTGAACCCTCGACTGCCGCGCGGAT
>Ga0137385_10001748_pt1 | contig 18335 bp, 16 predicted proteins | sample SagtaG_FD_104921 | JGI IMG/M metagenome (GOLD analysis project Ga0137385, IMG submission 104921) | Vadose zone soil microbial communities from Sagehorn Ranch, Mendocino, California, USA - Sage2_R_80_16 metaG | ecosystem: Environmental > Terrestrial > Soil > Vadose zone | place: USA: California... | reverse complement strand
CAACCGGCCACGGTCAAGGGTTTTTACTCCAAAAAACCTGATTTAAGCCACCTTGGGCTTCACCGCCAGCACGTCACCTCGCTCACCTTGAGCCACAGCGAGCCCAATGGCAGCCCCAGCACCTCCACGAGGACACAAAGAATACTACGCGTCCACATCTTGCCGAAACCCTCGCATTATGCTTAAATACCAGAGTTATCGCACCTTATATAGCCCTTTATGGGCTCGTAGCTCAGCTGGTTAGAGCGCGTCACTGATAATGACGAGGTCGGAGGTTCGAGTCCCTCATCGCCCACCACACAGCATTGCCGGAGTGGCTAGCGTAGCCTTCGCGTTTTACGTCAAGATCTCGCCTGCGACTACAGAAGTTTTTACTGGAAACTTATGGGGACATAGCTCAGTTGGCTAGAGCACCTGCTTTGCAAGCAGGGGGTCCAGGGTTCGAGTCCCTGTGTCTCCACCAGAGGTAATACTGTAGCAATTTTATCAGCAATTTTTGCTTTACAACCCCTGTTAAAGCTGCTATGATTGAAAGGTTGCTTGAGTTTAGGCACGAGGCCATGTCAATAGCTTCTAGTGTAAACTCAAGATCGAGCATACAACAATGGGCTTCCTTGAGTTTGTAACTTAAAAATTTAGTAGATATTGAGAAAAGCAAATTTAACAAACGGCATGTTGTCGGTGAATACCAATAACTAGTCAATTGCACAAAAGATTAAACTTTCGAGTTTTATCTTGTACGTAAAAAGTTACTCAAGCGCACACAAAGGATGCCTTGACGTAAGATACCGATGAAGGACGTGCATGGCTGCGATAAGCTTCGGGGAGCTAGTCAACGACGCATTGAACCGAAGATTTCCGAATGGGGAAACCCGGCTAGAGTTATGTCTAGTCACACCTATCTGAACACATAGGATAGGGTGTAGGTAACCGCCTGAACTGAAACATCTTAGTAGGGCGAGGAAGAGAAAATAAACAATGATTCCGGTAGTAGTGGCGAGCGAATCCGGAAGAGCCCAAACTTTTTAGGTTTCCGTCTAGCAATAGACGGATAAGTTGGTAGACGAAGATCTAAAAAGGGTTGTGACATCACAAACAACCAGTACGGAGCCCTGGACTTATCCAGAATTCCGTATTGGAGGCAGAGGCTACCACGACTCTGCATAAGGTAAGAAATTAGCGAGGCGAGCAGAACAGCTTGGAAAGGCTGGCCAAAGACAGTGATAGCCTGGTACGCAAAGTGTCGCTAACCTTATATTTGTGAGGGCCTGAAGGCCCAGGTAAATACCAAGCCCTTGTGGTGAGGATATTTACCATGTCGAGTAGGTCGGGACACGTGAAACCCTGACTGAATCTGGAGGGTCCACCCCCCAAGGCTAAATATATCTTACGATCGATAGAGAACAAGTACCGTGAGGGAAAGGTTAAAAGAACCCCGGAAGGGGAGTGAAATAGAACCTGAAATTGTGTGCGTACAAGGAGTCGGAGCCGGCTTGTCCGGTGACGGCGTGCTTTTTGTAGAACGATCCAGCGAGTTATTTGCATACGCAAGCCTAAGTCATCTGACGGAGGCGTAGTGAAAGCAAGCCTGAATAGGGCGCTTAGTGTGTGTGAATAGACCCGAAACCAAGTGACCTAACCATGGGCAGGCTGAAGCGCAGGTAAAACTGCGTGGAGGGCCGAACCGTAGCGAGTTGCAACACGCCCGGATGACCTGTGGTTAGCGGTGAAATGCCAATCGAACTTGGAGATAGCTGGTTCTCCTCGAAATAGCTTTAGGGCTAGCGTGACGTGGTAGCAGATAGGGGTAGAGCTCTGTTTCGGAATGGGGGTCGCAAGATTACCCACCCTTGACAAACTACGAATACTATCTGTGGAATCGTTGCAGTTAGAACGGCGGGGCTAAGCTCGTCGCTCAAAAGGGAAACAGCCCAGATCGCCATCTAAGGTCCCTAAATTTACACTAAGTGGGAAACGAGGTGGGGTTTCTTAAACAACGAGGATGTTGGCTTAGAAGCAGCCATTCATTTAAAGAGTGCGTAACAGCTCACTCGTCAAGAGACCCTGCGCGGAAAATGTAACGGGGCTAAGTGTAATACCGAAGATGCGAATTTCTGATTTATCAGGAGTGGTAGAGGAGCGTTGTTATTGCATTGAAGCTAAACTGCGAGGTTTTGTGGAGCGGTAACAAGTGAGAATGCTGGAATGAGTAACCATAAGGCAGGTGAGAATCCTGCCCACCGAAAGAGCAAGGTTTCCTGGGCCACGATAATCGTCCCAGGGTTAGTCGGTCCTAAGCCGAGGCGCGTAGCGTAGGCGATGGACAACGGGTTAATATTCCCGTACTAGTGTAGTTTTGTTTGGCGTGCGCGGCATATTAGTAGGAGCGGATTCATGGTTATATCCGTCTAAGTAGCAGAAATAGCTACGAGTGAAACGATCTTACGATCGAATTCCAATGAAGGTGCTGACTAGAAAAGCTACCAAACGCGTGAATTACACTATCCGTACCGCAAACCGACACAGGTGCTCAGGTCGAGTAGACCAAGGTGTACGAGTGATTCTTCGTCAAGGAACTCGGCAAACAAGCGACCGTAACTTAGGGATAAGGTCTGCCCCGTCACTTTGTCTATGACACTGTTTCGTTAGAGACAGGGGCTCCAGCTTCGCAAGAAGCTGATAGCTCAGTGACTTGCCAGTTTTCTTTTCAGGAAACAACAGTAGTTGGCGCAAGTTTTTAACTTCTTGCGCAAGCCTGTATAAACGAGACAATATCGAGAAAAGAAAGCTGAACCCATGTAAGTTCACTATCGTGGTAGATAGTGTGACGGGGCCGCAGCTAAGGAACCCATGCAACTGTTTACCAAAAACACAGGTCTCTGCTAACACGAAAGTGGATGTATAGGGGCTGACTCCTGCCCGGTGCTGGAAGGTTAAGGGGAGAGCTTCACGGCTTGAACTGAAGCCCCAGTGAACGGCGGCGGTAACTATAACCGTCCTAAGGTAGCGAAATTCCTTGTCAGGTAAGTTCTGACCCGCACGAATGGAGTAATGATATGGGTACTGTCTCGACGAAGAGCTCGGTGAAAGTGCATTGACGGTAAAGATGCCGTCTGTCCGCAGCAGGACGAAAAGACCCCGTGGAGCTTTACTACAGCTTGACATTGGATCGGGTCGTACTATGTGTAGCATAGGTGGGAGACTTTGAAGTTTAGACGCTAGTCTAGATGGAGTCACCGGTGAAATACCACCCTTAGTACGATCTTATTCTTACCTGGACCGCAATCTGCCCGTGACTACGTCGCGGTTAGGTTCCGGTTCGGGGACCGTGTCTGGTGGGTAGTTTAACTGGGGCGGTTGCCTCCTAAAGAGTATCGGAGGCGTTCAAAGGTTAGCTAGGTTCGGATGGAAATCGAATCGATAGTGTATACGCATAAGCTAGCTTGACTGTGAGGCCTACAAGCCGAGCAGGGACGAAAGTCGGAGTAAGTTTTCCGCTGTCCGTACATTTATGTACATGGTAGTGGTACCGGCAGCGCTTTCGGATAAAAGTTACCCCGGGGATAACAGGCTTATAGCGCCCAATAGTTCACATAGACGGCGCTGTTTGGCACCTCGATGTCGGCTCATCTCATCCTGGGGGCGAAGCGGTTCCCAAGGGTCCGGCTGTTCGCCGGTTAAAGAGGTACGTGAGCTGGGTTCAGAACGTCGTGAGACAGTTCGGTTTATATCCGCTGTGGACGTCAGGAAATTTGCGAGGATTTGCCCCTAGTACGAGAGGACCGGGGTGAACGCACCGCTGGTGTACCAGTTGTCATACCAATGGCATGGCTGGGTAGCTATGTGCGGAACAGATAAGCGCTGAAAGCATATTAAGCGCGAAACTGACCTCAAGATTAGATTTCCCTATGAGGACACTGAAAGACGATCAGTTTGATAGGCGCAAGGTAGAAGTATGGCAACATATGTAGCCGAAGCGTACTAATAGTCCCATTGACTTTTTACGACCATTGATTTTAGCTGGATGCGGTGCTTGCATCGCAATCTAGCGAGGATCAATGGTAGGGCAATTGACTAGTTATTGATGTTCGTCATAAAACGAACATCCGTTTGTTAACGCTTTAACAATATCGGCCTGTGTGATGTGTAATTTGGACATCGAAGGAGACGTAATTTATCTTACAGACACATAGTCTGTGGCGAGTTACTCTATATTCGGTGCCCATGGCGCGAGGGAAACACCTGTTCCCATGCCGAACACAGCAGTTAAGCCTCGTAGCGGTTACAATACTTGGGGTTCACCCCTGGGAAAATAGCACGGTGCCGAATTATATAAAAGCCATCCGAATAGGATGGCTTTTATCTTTTAGAAGTATTTACGTTTCCACCTAAGGCTATTGACAGTATGAATATACGCGCCGACAGCCGCAAAAGTAATTGACATTAGCATAATAGTATGATAGCATAAGTATAATTTCGTGAGGAATTAAGAAGGGTTCGTGGCCGTTAAAGCCAGAGCCTTTTTAATAACTCAAACGGAAGCAGATAATGTAAAGGAGTTTTAATATGGCTGGAACAACTGATGGTGGCCGTCGTGCTGCTAAAAGGAACGTAGAAATGCACGGTGCTGACTTTTACGCACGTATTGGTGCAATGGGCGGCCGAAAAGGCCGCACTGGCGGTTTTTACGCTAACCGTGACTTGGCACGCGTCGCTGGTGCTAAAGGTGGCCGCATTTCGCGCCGCACTAAAAAAGTTGTTGAAGACACCGAATCTACTGCAGATATTGCTGCTTAGAGATTTATCTCAATACAAAAGACTGTCTGGCTTAGACTTGGCAGTTTTTTGTATTTGACGGCGATACGATCGGTGGTGGCGAGCCAGACTAACTGTCCAGCTGGCATGACAATTGAAGCAACGATACGTGCGCGCAGTCGCTGCGGTGGTTTTGACTCCGCAATTCGGACAAGTGCTGCGTTTATCAAGCCAATCCCGATAGCTATCCAGACAATTTTGTACGTGCTCGTCGTTGATAACAATTCCATATGTCTGAGCAAGTTCGTGGGCTTTTCCCCATGCCAACACCTCTTTTTGTAACAGTTCAACATCGGTTTTATAATTTTGGTGGTTGAGAATTGCGTGACCGAGTTCATGCAGAATACTCCAAGTTGCCTCGAGGCCAGGCTCAAGCACGTACATAATGCTCTTGTTGTCTGGCGACCAGCAGCAGGTAGTGCCTACAATAAATTGCAGATCAGGATAGTCGTGGCGAAGTCTCTCAAGTAGGCTATCCATGTTGCCTCTTCGCCAGCTCATAGCATCCGTATATAACCGCTTCTGCCGGGCGTTTTGCCTTATATATTGGGGGAATAGGCGTAAGAGCTGTCGCGTATTTTTTGAGTTCTTCTTCTAGGTAAGGTTGGAAGCGCTCAAAATAGGCGCCCACACTGCCGCCAAGAACGATGACGTCGGGTTGTATGATGGCAATCAGCTCAATTATTCCTTCAGCCAGGTTACGTGAAATTTCCCTCCAAGTTTGGGGGTCGTGTATTTCCGAAGCGTGTTTGCCATAGCGCTCAGTAATGGCTTTTCCTGATGCAAAGCTCTCCCACTTCTCAAGCTTACGCTTGTGATCGAGCAGCATACTGCCGCCTTCGGCATCCATGAGTGCGGCATCGATCTGCCCCCTCTCGACTATGCCAATGCCAATGCCAGTGCTGATAGTGATGTATAGCACGCGCTCGCAGTCTGGCATAAGCAAGGCTTCCGAAAGGGCTGCGAGTTTGGCGTCGTTTTCGATTGCCACAGAGCATCGCGCGATCCGTTTAATGTCCGACTCGATAGAAACGTCTTTCCAGGGTAGATTGCCAAACGCTAATGCCGTTCCTCGTTCACGGTCGATTTTTCCCGGGACCGCCACTGCCGCTGCCCGAAACTCTGTTGTAGATAATTTATCTACAACATTTGCCAATTCCTTGAGGAAAAGATTGTAATTCGACGGAGTAGGGAATTTGACCTCTTCTTGCAAAACGCCCTCATCATCGAAGCACGCCACAAGCGTCTTCGTTCCCCCAATATCAACCCCCAAGTACATATCACCTAGTGTAGCATGCTGCTGCGCTATGGCGCTATGGATCTTTGACGTCAGGAGGTAAAGCAAGTATAATGAAGATAATCTTGCAGCTTAGAGGTGTTGTCATACTATGACGCTGCCCTAGGCTAACGGAAATACACTACATAAGGAGCCATGACAAAACATGTCAAAAAATACTAACGTAACTATGGACGAGCTGCTGGCGCAGAACGATGTTAAGCAACTTGAGGCCGGCGAGGTGGTTGAGGGAACGGTGAGTTCGGTTCGCAAGCACGAAGTCTGGATTGACCTTGGAGCAAAAGGTGTCGGCGTGGTAATGCGCCGTGAAATTGGCCATGGCCAGATATTGAACATTGGCGAAAACGTAACCGTCAGTGTGATCGACCCGGAACTCGATGAAGGCTATGCGCTACTTAGCATGAAGCGCGCTGCAAAAGACCGCGGCTGGGACGAACTTAAGCGCATCTTTGACGCCCAGGAGATTATCGAAGTTTCTCCCTACGACGCAAACCGCGGCGGTTTGTTGGTTGAGTTGGAAGGGATTCGCGGCTTTCTGCCCGTTTCGCAGCTAGCAGCTGGTCATTATCCGCGCGTATCCGGCGCCGACAAGGATGAAATTTTGCAGAAGTTGAATGCTTTGGTTGGTCAGTCGATCCGTGTCCGCGTCTTGGATGTCAGCCGTAAAGACAACAAATTGATTTTCTCTGAAAAAGAAGCAGTGAAAGACGACATGCAGGCTCGGTTTGCTGAGCTGAAAGTTGGGGACGTTGTTGAGGGCGTTGTCACTGGCGTAATTGACTTTGGCGCCTTTGTGAATGTTGACGGTATCGAAGGTCTTGTCCACATTTCTGAAATTTCTTGGGAGCGTGTCGAAGACCCGCGCGACTACGTTAAGGTTGGCGACAAACTCCAAGCTAAAATTATCGCAATCGACAAAGACCGCTTGAGCTTGAGTCTTAAACAAATGACCGAAGACCCGTGGCTCAAAGAAGTGAAGGCTTTTAAGAAAGGTGATATTGTCGAGGGCAAAATTACCCGCATTACGCCATTTGGGGCATTTGTGCAGCTCTCCTCGTCAGTCGAGGCTCTCGTGCATGTTTCTGAAATGAGCGATGATGAGGCCGTCGATCCCGAACAAATCTTCAAACTGAACGAGAAAAAACAGTTTAAGGTTATCGATATAGACACGGAAGCGCGCAAGATTGCACTGAGTCTCAAAAGCGCAAACGCAAAATAGATAAGATAGTGTCTACCGCCGGCTGCGGCAGAAAGGAGTGTCTAAATGGCTCGAACAATTGAAATCGAAGACATGACCACCGTTGGCACCCTTGCCGAAAAGCTGATGTTGCCCGTGACCCGTTTGATCGGCGAGCTTATGAAGAATGGCGTCATGGCTACAGTAAATGAGCGGATCGACTTTGATACTGCCCAGATTATTGTTAGCGAATTGGGGCTTGATGTTGAGCTCGCCAAAAAAACCCAGGAACAGGTGACATCAGTGCGCGAAAAGCACGCTGCGAGCAGCGAGACGGCAGTTCCACGCCCGCCAGTTGTTGCGGTGATGGGTCACGTTGATCATGGCAAAACGAGTCTTCTTGATGCTATTCGCGGCGCCTCTGTTGCTAAAGGCGAAGCTGGCGGCATAACCCAGCATATTTCTGCTTACCAGATTACGCACAATAAGCGTGTCATCACATTTCTTGACACGCCGGGTCACGAGGCTTTCGCCGCTATTCGCGAACATGGCGCACACTTAACGGATATCGTCATCATTGTGATCGCTGCTGACGACGGCATTAAGCCGCAAACGATTGAGGCTATTCGCTACGCCCGCAAAGCAGGCGTTAAAATTATCGTTGCACTCAACAAGATCGACAAAGAAGGCGCTGACGCCAACCGTGCCAAACAGCAATTGGCAGAGCAAAACTTGCTCGTTGAAGAGTGGGGCGGTGACACTGTCGCAATTGAAGTTTCCGCCAAGACAAAGCAAGGAATTGATGAATTGCTCGATATGATTTTATTGGTAACCGATGTTGAAGACTTCCGCGCCGATGTGGATGGGCCTGCGATCGGCCTGGTCATTGAAGCACATGTCGAGCAAGGGCGGGGGCCGATTGCCAACGCGCTAATCGAAGAAGGCACGCTCAAGCTGGGAGACTACGTTGTTGCCGGCACAACATACGCCAAAATTCGCAACCTTGAGTCTACTGACGGCAAACCTTTGAAAACTGCAACTCCCTCGACGCCAGTGGTAATTACCGGCTTCAAAGCGCTGCCCGAATTTGCAGATGAGTTCACGGTGGTGCCTAACGAAAAAATCGCTCGTTCGCAGGCTGAACAAGCCGCAATTAACCAACGTATTTCTGGCGGGCGGGATATGAACAGCAGTGAGTTGATTCGGATGATCAACCGCAACAACCGCTTACAGGAACTCAACATTATCGTAAAAGCCGACGTGCAAGGCTCGTTAACTTCTGTCATTGATAGCCTCAAGGCGCTTGAGACCGAAGAAGTCGCAGTGCGCGTAGTAAGCGCGAGCGTAGGCGCGATTACCGATAGCGATGTATATTTAGCAACAACTAGTAATGCTATCATTTATGGTTTTAACGTCCTGGCACCCACTAATATCAAGCGTTTGGCCAGCCGCGATAAAGTAAATATTCGTTTGTACAACGTTATCTATGAACTAATTGACGATGTAAAAACCGAACTTACAACGCTGCTTGCACCAGAAATCGTTGAGAAAGAGATGGGCCGTCTTGTGGTGCGCGGTATTTTTAAGACAACCAAAACCGAAGTTATTTGTGGCGGTGAAGTGACAAAAGGTAAGCTTATGGTTCCGGTGCTTGCGCGTGTCATGCGTGATGACCAGCCTCTCGCAGAAGTTGAGCTGACCAACCTCAAACGTGGACCGCAAGACACCAAGGAAGTTTTTGAGGGCGAAATGTGCGGTCTTAGTTTTCGCTCGACTGCTCGGGTTGACTTGCAAGAGGGTGATCGGCTCGAAGCGTTTACGCGCGAAACGGTAGCGCGAAGTTTATAGCGTCTACCACATTGTGCTAGAATGAAGCTATGACAAGGAACATCTATGATTAAGTTAAATGATGATTTGCTTCGCGAGTTAGGGCTTGATACATTGCCGCTTGAAGAAAAAAAGAGGATGCTTGCGCACATTTACGAAACCCTCGAAATGCGTGTAGGTATGAAGCTGGCGCAGCAAATGACGGACGAGCAGCTTGACGAGTTCGAACAGTTTATCAAAAATAATGACGAGGCTGGTGCTTTGCAGTGGCTTGAGACAAAATTTCCGCACTACAAAGACGTTGTGTCTGCCGAGTTTGAGAGTTTAAAGCTGGAGATCCGCCAGGTTGCGCCCCAGATTCTCGCTACTGCTGCGCAATCGCAAGCTTCTGCTGCTGTGCCCTCGTCAGCATTCCCTCAGATGCCTCCGCAAGCTCTTCCTGGTCAGTGGCCGCAAGCACCTATGCCGCCTATGCCTCAACCCCAACAGCCTTGGCCGGCTCAAAATCAGCCGCCTTTTGGCCCGCAACCCATGCAGCCGCAACCGAACAATGGTTTTAACGTTGGGTACGGCGCACCGCATCCGCAAAATCCTGCTCCGCCCCAGCCATACCCGACTACCTTGCCTCCTGCCGCGCCTTGGCCCGGGCAGCAGAATCAACAACAGCCACCAATGGCAGCTTAAGCCCTTAATTGGCAAGAAAAAGTTTTTTGTAGCCGGCGAGAAATGCCTCGCCGGACATCTCTTGTTTGCCTGCCGGCTTCAAGCGTTCAATAACCAGCACGTCTGTACCGCAAAAGACAGCCGGATTTCTGCCTATGATTGTGTGTGCGCCAGGCGCACCTTGGGCGGCAACGATATGTGCTTTTGTAATGACAACCTCGAGTCCATTAAGCACGGTGCGACTTTTGGGCCACGCAACAAATGCCCGTATTTCACGCTCCAAAACCGTAGCCGACTTTGTCCAAACCAGCGTGCCGTCTTCTTTTGAGAGTTTTCGTGAGTACGAAGGTTCGGCAGAAGGTGCGATAGTCACTGCATCTTGCGGTGCGGCAGTTGCGTCGCCCTCGACCCAGAGCGGCAAAATTGCCTTTAGCGTTTGGTCGCTCAATTCAATGAGTTCGTCGGTCAGCCTTGGCGTTGTGGCGTCATGTGGAATATCGAAGGCGCTCTGGGCAAGTAAAGGGCCTTCATCCATTCCGTTGCTAAGCAACATCAGGCTGACGCCAGTTTGTTTTTGGCCGCTTAAGATCGAGAATGTAATAGGATCCGCGCCACGCCATTCCGGCAGAAGCGAAAAATGGCTGTTGACAATGCCGCGCGGAAAATAGTCGATTACTGTCTGTGAAACGATGATCCCGAAATCCACAAGCACCCCAAGCGAGCTAGTGAAGGGCTTTGTATGAAAAAGAGCATCGAGCGACCTTTTGTCCGTAGCCGTCAGCACTGGGAGTCTCAATTTTTCGGCAACTCGCATGACAGGCACGTCGCCTTTATGATGTGCCGCTCGGGGCTTTGTAACGACGCCTTCGACTTCGAATTTCTGAGCCAGCAGTGTGAGGCTTTTCGCGGCCACAGGGCCGCTACCAAAGAATACGATTGTTTCGGATGTCTTTTTCATAGTTAAGCTGCTCCAAATGTCCGTCGGCTTTCAGTTGGTAGAAGGCCTCGGGCTTACCTTTAATGTGATCTATAAAAACGATGCCGTTCGTATGGTCAATCTCGTGCTGAAACACTCGGGCAAGAAAACCTTCGGCTGTAACCCGGAATTCCTGACCATCAATGTTTTGTGCTTTGACTCTGACTTTGCTATGGCGCGGAACTTTGCCATATACGTCTGGCACGCTGAGGCAGCCCTCAAAATCTTCTTCAATAACGCCTTCATACTTAGTGATAACCGGGTTAATAAAGGCGGCAAAGGTACGGTCCTCTTTGTTGTCAAAACTATTACGAATGACGACAATACGGACAGGCTTATCCACTTGGATGGCTGCCAGGGCAACGCCCACCTCGTGCTCGCGGCTGTCCTCCCAGTCGAGCGTCGCCGCTTCCATGTGTTTGATAAGTTTTTTGATCGTCTCGTCAACAAGACCTATTTTTTTAGAACGCTGCCGCAGGTGAGGATCCGGCAAGGCGATGATGCTTTTTCTGTTCATGAGGGAAAGTATAGCTTATTCTCGGAAGAGATTACAAAAGATTAGTCGGATCGATGTCGTACGACCAACCACTCGGTAGTATCGGGATAATGTCCAGCAAGGCAGTCCGCTCCTTTGCTTTAATAATAAGTTGCCATTGGTATTTGCCGACGGCTTTTTCGTGAAAGGCAGGCGCTGGGCCGTCGATTATTATTCGTCTTGGCTCTGCCCGTAGTTGCTCAGCTAGTTTTTCGGCAGTTTTCCGCGCAGCAGTAGCGGTCGCGCGACGACAAGACAGTTTTAAGGTGTAGCAGAATGGCGGGAACAGAAACGCACGACGTTCAGCAAGTTCGTTGTTGTAAAAAGATCTCCAGTCTTTTGTGAGGATTGACTTGAGGATCGGGCTTTCAGGATTGTAAGTCTGGACAATCGCCTGACTATCGCGATGTCCTCGCCCGATACGACCCAAGACTTGAGCGAGGAGTTGGTAGGTGCGCTCCTGCGAACTGTAGTCTGGTAAATACAGACTCGTATCAGCGATAATAACGCCAACCAATCCCAGGTTCGGCAGGTCAAGGCCTTTGGCGAGGGTCTGCGTCCCCACGATAATGTCAACTGCGCCACCCTTAAGCGCCTCGTACTGTTGTTCCATTCGTTCACTTCGCCTGTTGTCTGTATCAAAACGTTGTACACGGGCTTGCGGAAAAAGTGCTTGCATTTGGCTGGCAATTGCTTTGGTGCCGACTGTTTTAAAGACTATCGTAGTGTTATGACAGAGCGGACAGGCCGATACGACCAGTTGCTGCAAGCCGCAAGTATGGCAACGCATAGTATGGTCGTCGCCATGGTAGACCAGTGGCAAATCACAGCGAGGACAGGTGGCTTGCCAACCGCATTGTTCGCAGAACACGACGCGAGCCGTACCTCGCCGATTTAGGAAAAGGAGTACTTGCTCATGCTTGGCAAGCGTTGTTTCGACGGCCGCGAGTAGTGGTTTCGAAAGGTAAGGGCTCCCTGAAAAGTTCGTACGTTCTCTCAGATCAACAGTGGTAATCTGTGTTTGATGTTCCTGGTTGTCTCGCGCCAATTGCTGCATGCGGACTATCGGCCGCTTTTTTTGTTCAGCCAGAAAGTATTCGACGACCGGAGGCGTTGCAGAGCCGAGTATAACGGCAGCTTGGTGCAGCTGTCCGAGCTTGGCCGCTACTCGGTTGGCGTGGTAGTGCGGCGCCTGGTCCTGTTTATACGCGTTCTCGTGGGCTTCGTCGATCACAATCAAACCTATCTGTTTGAGCGGGCTAAAAAGCGCTGACCGAGCACCAATGGCAACGACCGGCTCGTGGCTTTGCGCCATGCGGATCCAAGCTCTCTGCCGTTCGACTTCAGTGAGCTGCGAGTGCATGACAATAACCCTTTCGCCAAATAACGATCGGAAGAAATCTGCAAGCTGCGAAGTTAAGCCGATTTCCGGCGTAAGTATAATTGCCGAACGTCCATTCGCCAAAGCTCGCTTGGTAAGCTCCGCATATACCCGAGTTTTGCCGCTGCCGGTTTCGCCATGAAGGATAAACATACCCGGCCCAGTAATATTTTCAAGTGCCGACGTTTGTTCGGCAGTAAGCGCTGGAAGGTTTTGGGGTTCTGAAGAAGTAACGACGACGGGTTCTGATAAATGCTTTTTTAACAACGATTTTGGCAAAAATAATTGGACAATTGCTCCAAGCGAAGCCGGATAGTAGCTTGCGAGCCATGTAATAAGCTCAAATGTCTGAATGGGCAGGGGTTCAATCTCGAAAGCTTCGGTTATTGGTTTTGTGCTAAAGTGCGGTTTCGAGACTTCTCGGCGCACAATTCCAAGTACTTGTTTTGCACGCAACGGAACGTGTACCACTATGCCCGGCTCAAACTGCTTGTCAGAAGCATATGTCAAAGCTTCTTGGCCATGATACTGAGCGCCGGCCACCAAAACCTCAAAGTAATACATACGTTGATTATAGAGTTAAGATAGATAAAATCCCAAAAACATGTTGAAAACTTTGCGCAGGGCGTCTATACTTTATGTACGTTGTTTGAATAACAATAAAGCTTATGTTAGATGCCTTTATCACTTCACGAGTTCGACGCAAGATCATAGTCATTTATGCGAAATACCCCGATTTCAAGACGCACGTTCGGGGCTTGGCTAAACTGATCAAAGAAGACGCCGGTAACATTCAGCGCGAACTGAAGCGTCTTGAGAAAGTTGGTTTTCTGATTTCTGAAAAACAGGGCAACACCAAGATCTATCATACAAATAAGCAGTTCCCGATTTTTAAAGAGCTGCAAAGTATCGTGCTAAAATCCCAACGCACGAATCAAAAAAAGCAAATTGTCTAGGGCGAACTCTTGCAAAAAGACCTCCACTAGACTACAATTGTAACCGAAATGATACAAGTTAGCCGCAAAGACTCAAAAGAATCCGCTGAAAACCTTTTACGTCGTTTTAATCGTAAAGTGCAACAAGCTGGCGTAATTGCTGTTGTAAAACAAGCACAGTATTTCGAAAAGCCTATTAGCAAACGCGAACGTCGTGCCAAGGCTATCGTTCGGCAAGAACGCAAAGCCCTCAAAATTAAAAAGATTAAGCTCGGCCAAAAATAACGCAATGCTTAAGCAGCAAATCGAGCAGGATCTAAAAACTGCTTTGTTAGCAGGTGACGCCAGCCGAGTTACAACGCTCCGTGGGCTCAAGAGCGTTATCCTGTACGCTGAGGTGGCAAAGGGTCTCCGCGAGCAGGGTTTGCCTGATGATGAAATTGTCGCGTTGCTTTCTAAAGAGGCAAAAAAACGGCAGGAGAGTGCCGATTTGTATGCCAAAGGCGGAAGCGAAGAGCGCCAGTCGGCCGAGCTTGCAGAGAAGGCGATTATTGAAGCCTACTTGCCCAAACAGCTCAGCGAGGCGGAGCTCCAACTGCTGGTAGATGAAGCTATTACTCACATGGGCGCTGATTCGCCACAAGCGATGGGCAAAATCATTGGCGCCGTCAAACAAAGGACGGCCGGTGCTGCCGACGGTGCAGCCATAGCCCGGCTCGTGAAAGAGAGATTGCAGGCCAAATGATCATCCTGACCGGAGTCGCGGGCGCTGGAAAAAGCATGCAGGGCAAATTATTGGCCGACGAGCACGGTTATGCCTGGATTTCGAGTGGCGAAATTTTTCGCGTACTGGTAACTGGCAAGCGCCGGCAAGCAATGCTGGAGGGTAAGCTTTTAAGTGACGAGGAAGTTATTCGGCTTTTTGATAAAGTTTTTGAACTTATCGATCTTGAGGAAGAGTTCGTCATTGACGGCTTTCCACGGACCATTCCGCAGGCCGATTGGTTACTTGAGCAAGTTCACAAAAAACGTCTGAAGTTGAGCGCAGTTATTCACCTTGCAGCTTCCGAAGACGTTGTTCGCGGGCGGCTTATGGCGCGCGGCCGCCAAGATGACACCGAAGATGCGATCGCCCAGCGTTTTGAAGAGTACCACGCAGTCACGCTGCCGATACTCGACTACTTTAAGAAAGAGGGCGTACATATTTGCGATATCGATGCGTCACAATCTCCGCGCAATGTTCACGATGCCATAGTGCGTTGTATTGACGGCCGGTTATAAACGCCGCATCATAACACCATGAATAGCGCAATAAAAACCGAAGCTGAAATCATTGCAATGCGCCAAGGCGGTCGCATGCTGGCGACTGTGCTTAAGGTAATGCGCGCAAAAGCCCAACCTGGTATGACGCCAAAAGATATGTCTGCAATTGCGCAAAAAGAACTTCGGGCTCTCGGCGGGGAGCCAGCTTTTAAGGGAGTGTATGGGCCGCCGCCTTTCCCTGACGTTATCTGCATTTCCGTGAATGAGCAAGTACAGCACAGTATTCCTAGCGACATCGTTTTCAAGGCGGGGGATGTTGTTAATTTTGATTTTGGCGTCCGCTACGGGGGCATGATTACCGACGCAGGTATCAGCGTTTGCATCGGCGGCAAGCCTTCGTCAGACGCCAAGCGTTTGTTGGACGGAACTGAAAAGGCGCTAGCTGCGGGGATCGCAGTCGTGCGCGATGGCTGTCGCGTAGGTGATATCTCTGCCGCAATCGAGATGGTACTCAAGCAGTATAGGCTTGGCATTGTGCAAGAGCTCGTCGGCCATGGCGTAGGTCACAACTTACACGAAGACCCGGAAATTCCAAACTACGGTCAAGCCGGCCGCGGCCCGATTTTAAAAGCCGGTATGACGATTGCTGTAGAGCCTATTACAACACTCGGCAATCCGGCAATAGCACAGCTACATGATGGCTGGACGTTGGTCACGCGCGACGGAAGTTGGTCAGCGCAGTTTGAACACACGTTGCTTGTTACTAAAACCGGCTGCGAAATTCTTACGAAACTTCAAGAAAAACCTAGTGAGAAATAGTATCGACTTGCCGTAAAGCAAGTATAAGCGCTATACTGCCTGCATGCGCGATCCAGCTTCTACTTGTTACGTTGGTCTCGATGTCGGCACCAGCACCGTTCGGTGCGTCGTCGGAATGCTTGAGCAAAATAACGCTGGCAGACTTGCTATTATCGGCCATGGGAGTGCGCCGAATCTCGGTATGCGCAAGGGTATTGTCGTGCACGTTGAAGATGCTGCAGAAGCTATCATCCAAGCTATCACAGAGGCGGAACGCGTTTCCGGTATGCGTATTGGCCAAGCTACGGTCAATGTGAACGGCACGCACGTGAGCGGCAGCAACTCCAAAGGCGTGATTGCAATCAGCACTGCTAACCGCGAGATTACACAAGAAGATCGTATGCGTGTCGAAGAGGCGGCTACCATTATTCAATTGCCGTCGAACCGCGAAATTATTCAAGTCTTTGCTAAGAATTACCGGTTGGACGGCCAGGACAACATTAAGGATCCGGTTGGTATGCATGGTGTCCGGCTGGAAGTTGATACGCATATCGTTACTGCTGCAACGCCGAACCTGCGAAATCTAGATATGGCGCTCGAAAAAGCGCAGGTTACGCCTAATCATCACACGCTTTCCAGCCTTGCGGCAGGTGAGGCAGTACTCGAACGGCCGCAGAAAGAAGCCGGAACCGTTTTGCTCGATATCGGCGCGGGCACGACCAATCTGTTGGTGCTAGAAGATGGTGAAGTGCAGCACGTTGCGGTGTTGCCCATCGGCGGCTCATATATTACAAACGACTTGGCGATCGGCCTCAGGACGGATCTTGATATTGCCGAAGCAGTAAAAGTTACGCACGCTAATTTGAATAGACGGCAAACGAAGAAAGATTTTCGAGTCCGGGTACGTGATAAAGATCACTTTTTTAATGCTGAAGATGTTGCGATGATTACCGAGGCGCGCGTCGAGGAGCTGCTTGAGTACGTTGATAAAGAGTTGACGCGCATTCATCGTTCCCGCAAGTTACCTGGAGGCGTCGTGGTTGTGGGGGGCACGGCTAAGCTTCCTGGGATGGCAGAGTTTGCTAAGGATAAACTGCAGCTCGCGGTCCGTATAGGTACACCGCAAGCAGTAAGCGGGCTTATTGACACGGTTGCCGACCCCGCTTACGCCACAGCAACCGGCCTAATGATACTTGATATGTTGTTATTGCCCGACGCTACCAAGGGTAATAATGGCCAGTCAGCCGCCCGAGCACTAAATTTTTTCGACAACTTGTGGCGAAAGATTAAACCGTAAGCACCTGGATACACAAAGTATCCGAGCTGGACAATGGGTGAAAGTGTCCGCGCAAATTTATTGAACTTGCGCGTCGGCTACGCTATACTGCACCGTATAACATGAAGGTAAGAGGGTTTTAGCGATATGCCTCAAGTTGCACCAGCTATAGAAACGTTCGCGCGCATTAAGGTTGTCGGGGTTGGCGGCGCCGGCGGCGCTGCGATTAACCGAATGGTTGAGGCTGGGGTTGAGGGCGTTCAATTTATTGCAATTAACACCGACGCGCAAGCTTTGCATCATTCAAAAGCCCAAACCAAAATTCATATTGGCAAAGATGCAACGCGTGGACTTGGAGCTGGAGCTGATCCGACGGTTGGCCAGAAAGCAGCCGAAGAATCACGCGAAGAAATTCAAAAGGTACTCGAGGGTGCTGACATGGTGTTCGTTACGCTTGGCGCCGGCGGTGGCACGGGCAGCGGTGCGGGGCATGTCGTTGCGCAGATTGCAAAAAATATGGGCATTTTGGTGGTCGGATTCGCCACTAAGCCATTTGCATTTGAAGGCGAAAAGCGTCGTCGCAACGCCGAAATAGCTATCGAGAACCTGCGTCGTGCAGTCGATACGCTTATTACCATTCCAAATGATCGCCTGTTGCAAACTATAGACCGCCAAACGCCGCTACTGGAAGCCTTCAAAGTTGCCGACGACGTTTTGCGCCAAGGCGTCCAAGGTATTTCTGATCTTATCACGGTGCACGGCCTAATCAATCTTGATTTTGCCGATGTTAAAACGGTCATGAGTAACGCTGGCTCGGCGCTTATGGGTATCGGTCGGGCGAGCGGTGATAATCGAGCGATCACGGCCGCCCAGCAAGCAATTGAGTCTCCGCTCCTTGAGGTGTCAATTGACGGCGCCCGCGGCATTCTGTTTAACATGATTGGCGGTAACGACCTGTCGATGCACGAAATCAATGCTGCGGCCGAGGCCATTACTAATGCCGCGGACCCTGACGCCAACATTATTTTTGGCGCAACCATTGACGACAAGCTTGACGGCGAAGTTATCATTACGGTAGTTGCGACTGGCTTTGACAACACGTACTTCGTTGATCGCAATACAGTTCCGGCAGATAATAATACCACCATTACAAACTCAGTTGTCGACGACGACGCACCGGCGCCGCTTACTAGCGGCATGTCCAAGTCCGATGATGACATCAAAAATCTCGACATGGATCTACACGACCAAGATCAGGCGGCTAGTTCAGCGGAAGATTTTCACTCCGACGCACCAATGCCAAATATCTGGACAATCGACGAGCAGCGCCACCAGGGTAGTGGCTCCTCCTCGCAGCCCTATGACGACCAAGATGATAACCAGGCCGTTGTT
>Ga0137385_10001723_pt1 | contig 18505 bp, 10 predicted proteins | sample SagtaG_FD_104921 | JGI IMG/M metagenome (GOLD analysis project Ga0137385, IMG submission 104921) | Vadose zone soil microbial communities from Sagehorn Ranch, Mendocino, California, USA - Sage2_R_80_16 metaG | ecosystem: Environmental > Terrestrial > Soil > Vadose zone | place: USA: California... | reverse complement strand
GGCCAGATGCTCGGGCGGCAGACAGTCGCCCAGCCGCACCGTCAGATCGAGCGCCTGCTCGTAGTTCACGGTTTTGAATGTTCTACTCATGCTCAACAGTATACCATCTCAGACGGAGGGACTACTTCTCTCCGACAAACTGCTAGAATAGTATCGCGTTGCATCATAAGGGCCTCGGCGCCAATAGCTTTGCGCTGCAGCACCACATTCAATCCTGTCTGCACAGCCTTAAGGTCATGACAGAAGTCTTGAAGTATCAGACTCAGGAGGCTGGAAAGTTGCCCTTCAAGCGTCTTGAGATACACCATACGCTGCCTCTCTGAACCAATAGAAAAAATCTGCCCGATTCTTAGGTCAAAAAGGCTCGAAGCCTGTTCCAGCAGTGCCAGCCCTTCAGTTTTACGACCCTGCGCGACATACAAGAATCCAAGATTGCTCAGCTCAGTTGCAGTAGATGGATCCTGCTCTCCCCAGAACGCGCGCCGTAGCGCCAGAGCCCTCTGGTAGCAGGCTTCTGCTTGAATATAGTCGCCCATCCCATGGTACAGCGACGCTAAATTGTTAAGACAAGTGGTCAGGTCAGGATGCTGTTCTCCTAGAGCCGTACGGTAAATGTACAGAGCCTGTTGGTAGAGCGACTCGGCCTGCGTATAGTCACCCATTTCCTGGTACAGGAGTCCCAGGTTGCTTAGAGTGGCTGCGACCTCGCGGTGGTTTCCTCCTAGAACGTTCTGCAGGATCCCCAGGGCCCGCCAATAGAGCGATTCAGCCTGGATATAATCTCCTTTCTCAGTGTATAGCCCCGCCAAAGTGTCCAAATTGTACGCTACTTCGGGATGGTTCTCCCCCATGCTTGTCCGCCAGATTGCCAGGGCCTCCCAACAGAGTTCCTCGGCCTGGGGGTAGTCTCTCATATCACAATAAAGGTGTGCTAGGATTTGCAGGCTATGTGCTACATCGGGATGGTTCTCTCCCAGAACTATACGCCGTAGCGCCAATGCCTTTTGGTAGAGTGGCTCGGCATGCGTATAGTCTCCTTTATCCTGATAGATTGCGGCCAGGTTGTTGAAACATCGGGCGACTTCGGGGTGATTCTCGCCCATGGCTGTGCGATAAATGTTCAGGGCTTGCCGATGGAGCGATTCGGCCTGGGGGTAGTCTCCCTTGATACGGGACAGGCCTGCAAGGTTACCCAGAATTTTGGCCACGTTGGGATGGTCCTCGCCTAGGGCTGTGCGGTAGATCGCCAGGGCCTCCTGGTAAAGCGGCTCGGAACGGGCGTAGTCCCCTTTCTCAAGATACAACATTCCTAGGTTGTTCAAGCAGCCCGCAACATCGGGATGATGTTCTCCCATGGCCGTGCGCTGTATCGCCAGGGCTTCTTGGTAGAGCGACTCGGCTTGGACGTAGTCCCCCTTCTCATCGTAGAGTGCTGCCAGATTAGTCAGGCATTGTGCCATGTTGGGATGTTCTTCGCCTAAAGCTGCACACCAGATCGCCAGGGCCTGTTGATAGAGGGATTCGGCTTGGACATAGTTCCCCTTCGACTGATAGAGCATTCCCAGACTGTTCAAGACGGTGGCAACGGGTAGGCGATCCTCTCCCAGGGTTGCACGCCAGATCGCCAGGGCTTCTTGGTAAAGCGGCTCGGCTTGAGCATAGTCGCCGGTCGTGCGGTACAGTTCCGCCAGGTTATGCAGGTATTGAGCTGCAACGGGATGATGTTCTCCCAGGACCATGCGGCAGATCGCCAGGGCTTCTTGATAAAGTGGCTCGGCCCGGGTGTAGTCGCCTTTCGACTGATAGAGCAAACCCAGGTTATTCAAAGCGGCTGCAACGGAAGCGGATGGGTGGTCCTCTCCCAGGGTTGCACGCCAGATCGCCAGGGCTTCTTGGTAAAGCGGCTCGGCTTGAGCATAGTCGCCGGTCGTGCGGTACAGTTCCGCCAGGTTGTTGAGGCAGTAAGCGATCTCGGGATGTGTACTACGTCGCGTCTTGCGCCAGATCGCCAGAGCCTCTCGGTAGAGCGATTCGGCTTGACTGTAATCTCCCTTCGCATAGTACAGCAAACCCAGGTTATTGAGGCCCTGCGCGATCTCGGGAGATATACTGCGTCGGGTCCTGCGCCAGATCGCCAGGGCCTCTCGGTAGAGTGGCTCGGCCCGGGTGTAGTCTCCGATCGTGCGGTACAGTTCTGCCAGGTTGGTAAGACAGTGAGCGATCTCGGGAGATGGACTGCGTCGGATCCTGCGCCAGATCGCCAGGGCCTGCTGGTAGAGCGGCTCGGCCCGGGTGTAGTCTCCCCTCGCATGGTGCAACTGTGCTAGATCGCCCGCACAGATGGCAAAAGCGGTATGGCTTTCCCCTAAGCTTTGGCGAATCCAAGCGTAGGACTCGGTGGTAAGGGCCAAAGCCTCATCATATCGGCCCTGCCTAATAAGTTGGTTCCTCTTGATGCTCAGGCGAGCAATATGAAGCGGGTTGCTACTGCCTTGTAAGTTACCACGGTCCCCCTTTGCGGAACGGCTTCCTTGTAGCGTAGTGTATGCGAGAACCAGAATGACGAACCCTGAAGCAGCAACCCACCTGTACTGTAAGAAGAGGAATGCGACAGCGCCTATCGATAAGATAATAGTCAGAGAGGTCAGCGTGAAAAAAATGGGAACTGACCACCCTCTTCTGAGATATCGATGAACTGCTCCGGTAGGGGTCTGGGATGTATGGACAATGCGATCCAATTTGCGCTGTCTGAAAGGCTCTTCAGATATAAGCAGAGCAAGCAATTTATTGAAGCCAATGGACACAGCCAGTGCCGCTGCTACCCAAAGGGTTGGTACGAGGCCAATAAGAAAGTAGAGTACGATTAGCCCAATGAGTACAAGAATACAGCCGTGAATTTCTCTCATGCCCTAGGCCTCTCTTGCTACGCGCTGTCCCTTCTCCTGAAGTGGCCGAATAAATGCTTCTTGAAGTTCACCACGCTCTAGTCCCGCCTAGTCAATCGAGGGGGTCGTCGGGAACGCTCCTCTTTAATAGGCTTGTGCTAGATCAGCAGTATCATTTTGGGAACTAGCGGAATCTATGGCCACATTATAATACCTTTTCCTGCAAGTATGAACTAAAGTGTCTCTGATTATCTGTTCTAAGTACAAGTGCTAAGAGAGGCCAATTGCACACAATGCTTCCATTCCTTACGGCCTTCATTGCATCTCTTTCTACTCGTTAAGTGAAGGATGCCACCAGCGAGGTACTGAATTGCTTCAGCCCTTTTCAAGTAGCTCGTTCCGAAGGGATGGATGAGCTAGGGGCTTAGAGTATACCTCACGAGCGTCTATCCTACCTGATTAGGCCAAGATGCGGGAAAGTAACTTGCCGCTCTGGCTATTTTTGGTGATATGATGTTTCTAATCTTTTAATGGAATCGAGTATAGTACGCGATAGGAGAAAACTTTGGCTAAAGCGTATGCATCGATGATTGTTCCTGCTATCATCGGAGTAGTTATTTCCTATTTCATCGTCGGAATGACACCTTCTCTCTGGATGGCAGGTGCGTTCGCTGCTTCAATCATCCTTTTGTTTTTAGGAAACCTTCTCAAAGTTCTTATACCGCTTGGTATCGTCTTTCCGATCGCAGCAGCTATATATTTCTTCATTCGATTCGGTTGGTTAACAGGACTGTTGTTTGTGGTGATCGCATTTATCAGCGTAGTTTTATCGGTAGTGGTGTTTTCTCAAACAAGTGGGTAAGGTTTGATTATGCCAATCACCCTATTATACTCTTTGTACGAAAACAAGGTCTTAAGTTGCTATGTTAGCCGCACCCTTACTTCCACCTGAACGGCGACCCATTCTTGCGCCGAGGATATTGCGGGATTTAAGTGGTGCGTCGACGATTCTTCAGTCGCCAGCTCTGTCAGGAACTGATCGAGAGGAATCATGTATGCATTACGGGTGCCCTTTCTTACATAGGGCTGCGACGCGCAGCGAACGACGAAATCCAGTTGTGGACATCCAGATGACTGAGGCAGCTTCGTTTGCCAGAGAGATCGTGGGAAATTACCGCCACAGGACAGTGCAAAATGAGCAAGCAGTGAATGATCTTTGGGCGGCTTGGCTTGTGACTGTGTCCTCTACCATCACTGGCTCCCACCCTTTCTCGAGGCCAGGAACATCTCTACCTCGTCTTCATGTCCTAGCGGAGCGCCTTTCTCTAGATATATTTGTAAAGCTTGCTCTGCTTGTACGAGAGTCTCTCGTTCAACGAGCATTCTAATTGCTTGACCGAGATAGTAATAAGCAGCGGCACTGTCCGGATCTTGCTCGATGGCCTGCCTTAGTTCACTGACCGCTTGAGCCCAATCGCTCTTACTTTCGAAAAGTGCGCGACCGAGATAATAGTGAGCGTCAGGGTAAGAATTGCCATTCTGTTGAACAATCGCTTTCTTGAGTGCCTCAATGCTTTTGGTGTAATCCTCCTTGGCAGCGTAGGCCACGCCCAAGTTCAAGTAACCTTCGGGGTAAATCTCACCTCGGCGTTCAATTAAACGGCGAAGCATATGAATGGTCTCATTGATGGATTCATGGTCAAGCTCGCTTAGAAATCCGAGAATCCTTCTCGGGAGCACTATGTTGCTAAAGATGGTTTGATCCGACATGTTGCCCAATATAAATGGCTCTGTACTTATTCTATCGGAAACAGAATTGACGAGTTGCGAATAGGTTAAACTACTGGAATCAGCAGCGAGTAGGCTTGCAATGAAAGCGTAAGTCAATTGACCATAGACTATATTCTTCTCACTTCCCTCTAAGTCGGGGAACTCTGCCTCAACCACTGCATATTGGTGCCTTAACCAGTTGACTTCTGAGATAGTAATCGATCCTGGATAAATCGAAATATGGCCGATCTGCACAGGAAACCTATGTACATTTCTACGCTCCATGATTATTGGTACAGCGCGAGTACCTGGCTTTGGTCGTAGATCTGTAGGCGCAGTTCTGCTGGGTGCCCACGCTTCAGGTGTGTGCGTCCAACCCGCGTCAATAACTGTGACTAAATTTGTGTTCTCCCCTGCAAGAGCTGCTAATTCCTGTAGATCAATGTCAAAGACCTCCTCTTGCCGCCCATCAACACTCACAATAGTTGGAGCGCCTTCCATATCTGTGGAGCCATTCCCGGCGAAGTAAAACAGGGCAGGTTCGTCACGGGCGCTTTCTAACAGTTGCTTAAAGGCCTCCAGTATCGCATGGCGAGCCGCGTCTCGGTTGAGCAGTACCTTGATATTCTCCTCCTGAAATTCCAATCGCTCTCTCAAGAGGCGTTTTAGGACGCGGACATCATTCACTGGGCCTTGCAAATGAGGAACCTCTGGATTGAGATAATCATCGATGCCAACTAATAACGCATATTTTCGGTCACGCGCAAGCTTTTCGACCAAGGCAATAAGTTCTTGCAGTTGGGTAGTACGCGTAGGGGACTGAACCGATAGGAGATACTTTTGAAAACTTGCAAGCGCCTCTGCATAGTGCTCTGCGCCAACCTGGGCGAAGCCTTGGGCCAAGTTTGACTCTGGATAATCCCTTCCGCACTGACTAAGGGCTGTTTGCAGGGCATCAATCGCCTCAGCGTATCCTCCTTTCTCTATAAAGGCACGTCCAAAACTGTAATGCATTTGGGGGAAGGAAGAGGTAATGCGTTCCCGGTATCTGGTGTATCTGTGGCGTAAGTCTTTAAATGTCAACGACGAGTAGTTTTTACGCTGACTAAAATCAAAAGCAGCGAGATACTCATCCACTGCGGAGAACAACTGGCGCTCCTGGATTCCTCTAAATTGGGGAGTTTGTCTGGGGTGGCGGCGATGGACAGTAGTAATCACGGGAAAGACTATTTGACCGTAAGTGACATCCTGCGGCTTTGATCCCGAAAGTTGCTGGATCAAGGAGTAGGTGAACGCCCCTGATATTATGCCAGCCCCAAAAACTCCTTCATGAACCTGTTCACCCGGTCTGGCCGCTATAAAGAGCTCGTATTCCCCTTCTTTTTCTGCTAGTTCTAGAAGGCTTGGTGCGGCAAATGTGTCCAAAATTACTGTCTTGTGTCTTGTTGGAATGCGAGTGATCAGCCTGTGGAGCTCTTTGCCGGTAATGGTCGATGTCCAACGTCCGCCATCCTGAGCTGTTTTGCTATCATGGACCATCAAATGATCATCATCGTCTGCTGGTATGCAATGGCCGCTATAATAGATAACGACAATGTCGTATTGCGAAGCCTTCCGCGTCAAATAATTCAGCGACTCTAAAATCGACTGGCGTGTTGCATGATTGTCGAGTAATGTTATGGTATTTTCCTTCCGAAATCCAAACCTTTGGATCAGGACCCGCTCCATCGAGAGAACATCATGCAGAGGCCCTCTGAGATTTGGGAGTACTGGATCAGCATATTCATTAATGCCAATGAGCAGGGTGTATTTCTTGCTGGCCTGCATCCCTCTTAACCACTCCACATACTCTCTGACCCATGGCGAGTTGTTAATGTGGCCGTCCTGTTGCAAAAACATTTCAAACGATGTCACGGCATCTTTGTAGTTCTTCATCTTCGCGTGAGCAACACCGAGATGAAAAGGTATATCAGATAAAGTTTTGCCTTTATCCTGCTTCATAGCCGCTTTGAAAGCGCCTACAGCCCTACTGTAATCTTTCAGTGCTGTTAGCGTCAGTCCCAGTTGTACATGGGTTTCAGGGAATGCAACCCCTGCCGAGCGCGATAAACGTTGAGCTTCGTAAAACTGTCCTTTTGCAGATTCAAATCGTCGCTTATCATCGAGCATCCACCCTAAATGAGAGAGCTGACAACCAAGTTGATAGTGTTCTTGCGCAGTGATGCCCCCAGTGATAGCCATCGGGAGGTTGCGGTCATATTCACCCATCCCTATCCAGGGATGTTGTTGGTTACCTGTTGCTTTTTGCACGTTATCACGCACGTATTCAAAGAGCTCGCCTACGGTTACGATACCATCCTTCGGCTGATAATCGGCTTCTCCCCTCATCCCTTCCAAAAGGTAATAAGTGAACACTCCGTGGCCTCCGCCCCACTTCTCGTCCTCTAGAGAAACTTCACTGGCTTCTGCCGAGGTAAGCAATGCTGTACCGCTTTTGGTTCCACTAAGACGCTGCATGTAGCGATTTACCAGTGCAGCGCTATTTCCACTCCGTCTTCCTCCTCCCCCGCTGATTGCTGCACTATGACATGTATCGGCGATAATAACGATACGTTCTGCAAGCAGATTCTCTTTCAGCGACAAAAAGATCTCGCGCATCGGTATGGCAGTTCCCGAAATATCCTCGGGGTCAGTCTCGTAGGTGAGAAGATAAATATTGCTGGGCTTGTCTGGATCAGGTGCGCCGTGGCAAGCGAAATAGATCAAAACAATGTCTTCCCGGGCGGGCTTTTTCATGAAACTGCGCAAAGCACGCGTAACATTGACTGTGCTGGCGTCAGCATTGATCAGCTTTGTAATATGGTCTGCTTCAAAGCCGCCCCCAGAGGGCGTCAGAAGCAACTTATAGAGTTCTTCAGCGTCCCGGTCAGCATACCTGAGATTTAAGCCTTCGTTTTTGTATCTGGAAATCCCCACGATAATCGCCCACCTATCGACGTATTCTGGATATGGTACTCGTTCAGGTGATCGAAAATTTCGCTTGCCCGAACTACTAACTGAATCTGGCTGCATCTTTTTCCTCTCACAAAGTGATCTCAAGCAAAGATCAGCACATCAACGGAAGGCTACATACCTCCCAATATGATAGAAAAACAACAGACATGGACAAAAACAAAGTACGAATAGTACCATTGATGAGAATTATATTATAGAATGCTCTCTAAAGAGAGAGCGGTTAATTTGGTAGAACGAGTCAAGTATAAGCCAGCATTTGATAGTGGCAGGGTAAAGGATCAAAGATATACCATGTGCGCAGGACTTCTCCTCAGCGTTAGTCGATATACAGATCGTATGTTAAAGGGTGTTTCCAGCAACTTAAACCCGCTTGGTCATGCTCTACAACATTACAGATATGAACCAACTGCTACTGATGTGTGTTCTTCTAGGGTCAGCCTGCATGGGCCCGCTGGTTTGTTTGGACGAGTTGGAAGTATTTCTTGCACAGGAGGTCAAGATGCAAGCTCAAACGCATAGAGTGTCCAGATTATATGCATTGCTGATAGGTATTGATTGCTATTTGCCCAATACGTTACCAGATGGCAGTAGTTATGCAAGTCTAGGAGGATGTGTACGGGACATTACTGAGGTAGAAAAGTTTTTAAAAAGGACTTTGCAACTGCCAGATCGGCAGATCTTCAAGTTGAGGGCTTCCAATACCGGGACTACTGAACCTCCTGAGCCGCGTGAGCAATGGCCTACCTACGAAAACATGGTTGCCGCGTTCCGCAAAGTCACAGAAGTAGCACAGAAAGGAGACCAGGTCTACATCCACTACTCCGGTCACGGAGGGCGTACGCAGCCGACGTTACTTCCAGAGCTGAAGGGGGAGAACGGATTCGATGAGGCACTCGTCCCTACCGATATAGGCACCTCGACAGCACGCTACTTGCGTGACGTTGAGATGGCGCATCTCCTGCAAACCATGGTGGACAAGGGGCTGATCGTCTCTATTGTGCTTGATAGCTGTCATTCTGGTAGTGCGACTCGCGGTGTCAGCGGCGATGCTGTGCGTGGCTTGAGTACGATTGATACAACCGCTCGACCCATGCAGAGCCTTGTAGCGTCAAAAGACATCCTGTCCGAGACATGGCGGAACCTGGATGAAGGGGCAACGCGCAGCTTCGCCTTCGGGAGCGGTTGGCTCCCCGAGCCGAAAGGCTATGTCCTGCTCGCTGCATGCCGTGCCTCTGAGTCTGCCTATGAGCATTCCTTCGGTGATGCAGGGAGACACGGCGTCCTCACCTATTGGTTCCTGGATTCTCTCAAGCAGCTCAGGCCAGACCTCACGTATAAGCAACTGCATGATCGCTTACTGGCGAAGGTTCACTCAGAATTCGTGCTACAGACGCCGCAACTTCAAGGTGAGGGTAGCCGTGTCGTTTTCGGCCGTGAGCACATGCAACCGCAGTATGCTGTGGATGTGATGCAGGTTGATACCGAGCAGAAACGGCTGCTGTTGAATACCGGTCAGGTTCACGCCGTGCGTAAGGGGGCACAGTTTATGGTGTATCCGGCCAATACCACGGATTTCACACGGATAAGCGCACGTCAGGCATTGGTCGAGATCACCGAATTGGGCGCGACAGACTCCTGGGCTAAGTTTATCACGCTCTTCCGCTCCGACCCTATCGAACAAGGAGCACAGGCAGTGCTGGTAGACCCGGGATCAGTTCGTCTGCGCCGAACTGTGCGTTTGGTGCATCAAAGCAATCTGCCGCCGACGATTGCTCAGGACAAAGCTCTGAAAAATGTCGAGCAAGCGATAGCTCAACACGGTAAAGGATTCGTGTCGCTGGCTGCACCTGGTGGCCCAACAGACTATCAGGTGGCTATTACTGCTGCCGGAACATATGAGGTCTGGGACCTTGCGGGTGTGGCGATCGCCAATTTGCGTCCTGCACTCCATATCGACGAGCCCGGTGCTGCCGATCGGGTTGCGCAGAGACTCGTGCATTTGACCAAATATCGCAACATTCAGCAACTCGATAACGCTGATGTGTTATCCCCTTTAGCGGGCCAACTCGTGGTCGAACTCGCCGGGGTCCAGTCAGAATATGACCCTGCCGATCGACCAGAACCACAACCATTTAATGACCCTGGCAACACCCCGGTACTGAGGCCAGGAGAATGGACTTTTCTCCGTGTGAAGAATACCTGGTCGGGCGTGCTGAACGTGACCGTGCTTGACCTGGCACCTGATTGGAGTATTACCCAGATCTACCCCTCAGGTCAGGATACTTACTATATGTCCTTTGATCCGGAGCAAGAAATGATGCTTCCCCTGCAGGCCTATCTCCCGGCTGGTTACACTGACGCCGCGGATACCCTCAAGGTCTTTGCAACCCTGGGTAGTACCAACTTTCGCTGGTTAGAGCTCCCTGCCCTGGATCAACCGGTGGTTAGCAGGGGGACGCGCGGCGTGCCAAGGAATGCACTTGAACAACTTCTGGCAATGCTCGCTGCCGAGGAGCAGCGCACGCGCCAGCTGATCCCTGCCGCTTACCCAACAGGAGAATGGCTCACGGTACAGATAGAAGTGCGTGTTCGGCAACCCTGAGGTTGGCGCAATTGTAGCTAATGGTAACGAGCATAAGTAAGTAGGAGAACTGCTATTTGAAATCACAAGCTCTACCAGGATGAGCCTGCCCAAGCTGACATGAAGCTTAACGGGCAGAGGGATTTCACTCCAGGAGGGAGAGATCTATGGCCCAGTTCTTTTCCATGAACCAGTTTATGCAGGCAGTTGAACGAGCGCTAGAGCTTGGAGAAGTTTACCAAGAAATAGGTGATGAGTCCCTCTTAGAAGCTGAAATCTCGGCGTGGCAGCGCCTCTTACCCGAGCCAATCTTCAAACAAACACCGCAAGATTTTCAAGCGTTAACCCTTGGCAGAGCTGGGCAGGGCTTTTTCAACCGCTATCACAATAAGAAGCGGCTGGAGGATCTGGTCATGACCAGACAACTGTTCAGCGAAGGCTTACAGCACGTCACAGACCCTGTTGTGCATGCTACGCTTCTCCATAGCCTCGGTGATGTACACACCAATCTTTATAGAGAGAGAGGCAAGCTTGAAGATCTGGAGGAATCGATTGCCTATTATCGCGATGCTATAGTTTATCTCGATCCTGATGACGCCAATTGGCTTGCCTATTTGGATGATCTTGGGACGGCTCTGCGCGACCATTATACTCACACCGGCAATTTACCGAGCCTGGATGAGTCGATCAAAACCCACAGGCGGGTGCTGGACGTGGCCACCGCCTCCTCAACCAATCCCGCAGCGTACTTTAACCACCTTGGTGTGGCACTCCTGGATCGCTACCACCATGTCGAACAGCTTGAGGATCTCCAGGAAGCGGTTGAGTCATTTGAGCAGGCCCTGCAGCATGCTCCTCTGAAGAGTCGTCCTGGATACCTTTCTAACCTGGGGAATGCCCTCACCGCTCGCAGTGAACATCTGAACGGGATGGCAGACCTGGAGCGCGGTCTCCAACTCCACAGAAAGGCCGTGCGCCTGGCTCCACAGGAGGCTTACTTCCGTACAAATCTGGGCATCGTCCTCGGCCACTACTATATTCGCACCGGACAATCCCAGGCAATTGATGAGTCTATTGCTCTCTTTGAAACGATTATTGAAGAGACGTCGCGTCACTCACCCGATCTTCCCGACTATCACGTGAATCTGGCGATGAGCTTGCAGTATCGCTATGACGGCCGGGTCGATCAGGAGGACCTGCAACGGGCGATCAGGCATTATAAGACCGCTCTGGAACTGCTCTCCAGTTCTCCTCCATCTGCCCCTGAGGAGCAATCGCCCCTCGTCCGCGACGCCTCTGCTCGCCCGAATAATTTGTATTGTCTGGCAGGTGTTTTGCTCTCCAGCTATGTAGCTACCGGTCGTGTCGCGGACCTGCAGGAGGCCATCGAATGGCTTCGCCAAGCGCTAGAACTTTTTCCAGCTACAGCTATTTCCAGGCAAGCCGAAAGCCGACGCGGCCTGAGTAATCTGCTGGTCCATCTCTATGATCGCGAACGCAAGCTTCAACAGCTTGATGAGGCTATCGAACTTGCTGAGTACGGCACACAGCATTTGGACGTTCACTCGCCACGACTGGCGAGGATGTATGGCGCTTTGGGGAACGCGCTGCGTCATCGCTACCTGGCGGCCCACAATCCGGCGGATATACAACAGGCGATTGCCGCGTACCGCAAAGCGATTGCAGTATCACCCGCAGATTCCCCTGAGCTGTCGACTCTTTACAATAATCTGGGCAATGTTTTGCGGAATTCCTACGCCGATTTCCACAACGTGCAGGACCTGGAAGAGGCCATCACGAATTATCGCCTGTCCCTGGATGCGAACAAAGGCGAACTGGCAACCAACGACGTTGTGTGCTTCGGCAATTTAGGCACACTGCTCTTTGAGCGCTATGACCTCTTTCACCGGCGAGAAGACCTCGAGGAGGGGAGAAGGCGGTGTGAGGAAGGATGCCGATTGGGCCTGCAACTTGTGCCCGAAATAGCGCGTGGCACAGCGCGCCCCTGGGGGAACAGGGAAGCGTCTATGGGGAATTGGGATGGTGCTGCTCAGGCCTATGACTACGCGGTGCAGGCCCAGGAACGCCTCTATCGTGTGCAATTGTGTCAGGCCGAGAGGGAGGGTTTCTTAGGTGAGGAAAGGGAGATATACACCCGTGGTGCCTACGTCCAGGCACGGGTCGGGAAGCTCCAGGAGGCTGTCACGACACTGGAACAGGGACGCGCCAAGCGCCTGGGCGAAGTGTTAGAGCGAGATCATGCCGACCTCCAGCGCGTAGGAAACCCACAGGCCTTTCAGCATCTCCAGGATGCAGCCAATCGACTCCGCCAACTAGAGCAGGCAGAACGCGACGATTGGCTTATCGATCCTGAGCGCGGGAAGTTTCAGAGGCGTGTCACCGTCGCTCCCTATGAGCAGATTGCCCGCGCCCGCGAGGACCTGGAAGAGGCCATCAAGGGCATTCGTCAGCTTCCCGGCTTGGCAGATTTTTTGCGCGAGCTAACCTTCCCACGTATTGTCGAAGCAGCCTTATCTGCTCATCCTCTGGCATATCTGGAGATCACGCCGTGGGGCAGTCTACTCCTCCTGGTTCGGCATGCTAACCAGGAAGCCGAAGCCCTTTTTATTGACACGTTTACCGAGAGAGACCTCCAGGAACTTCTCTCCAAGATGGGTGAAGATCTGTCATTTGAGGGCTATGTTCCCGCCCTAATTTCCCACTCCCAGCCGGGACTTTCGCAGGCCCTGCAAGCATTGCTTCCCCAGGTAGGCCATCACCTGATCGGTCCGCTGGCCCGCCGCTTACATGAAATCGGCGCGACCGGCATTACCTTGATCCCTGTTGGGCGACTGAGCATTTTACCGCTGCATGCTGCCCGCTATGAACGAGGAGGGCAGGAAACGGCGCTCATCGATGAATTTGATGTCACCTATGCGCCGTCGGCACGCGTGCTGAACGCTGCGCTCCGCGAGGCGCAACAGCGCACGGCACCTTTGCATCTGCTCGCCGTAGGTGATCCCGCCACTGCTCTTCCAGGACCCCCCCGTCTCCTCTATGCCCGCGCCGAGGTGGAACAAATCGTCAGCCTCTTACTGCCCCAGACTGTCACTGCTCTCTATGGAAGCGCCGCCACACTGGGTGCAGTCTGGGAGCAACTGCCCCAGGCAACAATTGCCCATTTCGCCTGCCATGGGTACTTTCCTGCCCTGAAACCGCTAGACGCCGAGCTATTGCTGGCCCATGACACGCACCTGACCCTGCGCGCTTTACTCAACGCAGGGACGCATCTCCTGGCTCGCTTGCGCATGGCCGTCCTCTCCGCCTGCGAGTCCATCCTGACCGACTACCACCAGCTCCCTGATGAAGTGATCGGGCTCCCGGCCGGTTTTCTGCAGGCAGGTGTGCCCCTGGTTGTCGGAACGCTGTGGTCTGTCCATGACAAAAGCACGAAGCTCCTGATGACACGCTTCTACGAGTTGTGTCTGCGTGGAGATCCCCACCAAGGTTTGGCACAACAGCCACCGGCGCGGGCCTTGCGCCTGGCACAATGTTGGTTACGTGATCTGACTCAGGACGAACTGGACGCGTATGAGGTAGCCAGTCGAGGAGATCGTCAACTCTCTACCATAGAGCAAATAGAGCAACGGAAGGCATCATCTCAGCCAGTGCGCCCCTATGCTGATCCCTCGTACTGGGCCGCATTTGTCTACTACGGCGCTCCATTGACAGGGCATACGGCCGTCGGTAGCCAATATGAGCTAAAGCCCTGAGAAGTAGGGAAAAATGCCTTACCAGCAGCTTGGTCCATCCAAATTCTATGCGCTGTTGATCGGCATCAACTATTACCTGTCAAACGCCTTGCCTCATGGGAGCTACCAGGGCCTGGAGGGATGCGCTCGCGACATTACGGAAGTTGAAAGGTTCTTAAAAAGCACCTTGGATCTGCTGGATACGCAAATTGTGGCCTCTCAGGAATACTACTTCGTTAGTAAAGTGATATACTGTGCAGTATGAATATGAAAGCCGTTCCGAAAGCGGCTCCGACCCCTTTGCCAGAGCTAGAGACCTACCTTCAGCCCTTCACCAAACTGTTTCGTCGAAGTTGGAGCCGCCAAAGCTGTGAACGATATATCACGGGTTTACTCACTGATTTACCACACAAGAATTGCGACACGATAGCGGCAGCCTTGGCTGGCACCTCAACGGAGCGCTTGCAACATTTGCTGACTGATGCCGATTGGGATGCTCTGGCTCTCCATCAGCTGCGAGTCCAGCACTTGCTGTCCTTCAGCCCAAAGGACGGGCTCCTGGCTCTCGATGATACGAGTTTGCTCAAGCAAGGACGAGAATCCGTAGGCGTGGCGCGCCAGTACAGTGGAGTGAAGGGCAAGCCGGCCAATTGTCAGGCCGTGGTAACCGCCGAATATATTGTCGAGGAAGCAAACACAAGAAGCATCGTGCATTGGCCAGTCAGTGCTCAATTGTATCTTCCTGAGTCATGGACCGCAGATACCAAGCGCCGTGAACGAACTCACGTGCCAGATGAGGTCCCAGCACAAACGAAACACGAGATCGCCCTCCAGCTGATTGATCAAGCACTGGGCTGGAAGGTGCCTTTCAAAGTGATTCTGGCTGATGCAGGATACGGACGCAATGCCGGTTTTCTGAAAGGGCTGGAAGAGCGCCATCTGCGTTATGTTTGTGGAGTGGAATATACCTTCGGCGTCCGGCGACCGGAAGAAGTGGCTCTGGCTCAGCAGTCCCCTCCACCGCCTCGCACGGGGAAAAACGGCCGTCCGCGCAAAGCGCATCCAGCCCCTTTGTATACGGCCCAGGAGGTCATTGCGACTCTGCCAGATGAGCAGTGGCAGACGATTACCTGGCGAGAAGGAAGTCGAGGCGCGATGCGCAAGCAGTTTGTGGCAGTTCGTATGCACTGGGCAATAGGCACCGCCGCTCGCACACTCGAGGACCAGCGTGTCTACACAGGGGCCGAGGGCTGGCTCATCGGGGAAAAACCGCTGCCTGGGGAAGAGGGAGAGTGCAAGTACTCCTTTAGCAATCTCCCTGCTGATATGAGGCTTGAGCAACTGGTGCCATTGGTTCGTGGACGGTGGCCCATCGAGCAATTCTACGAAGAGGCGAAGCAGGAGTGTGGTCTGGATGACTATCAAGGACGACGCTGGGATGGCTTGCATCGTCATCTTGCTCTGGTCATGTTGGCCTACAGTTTCCTGATGGCTGAACGGATGCGGACTGAGCAAGACCCTGCGGGATCACCTGATTCTTGCCACCCGAAACGCTCTCCTCTCCCAGCTATTCATCGCACTATCTTGCTCTGGCTCCTCCAGGACTTGGTGCTCTGGTGGATTGCCACCGATCATGTCAAGACCTTCCGCTCCCCGAGGGTCGGTCCAGGATGAGCTTACTTACTAACGAAGTAGTAATACTCAAGGGCCTACTACCAAAAAGAGGAACCAATCGGAGAAAACCGTGACAACTGAAATCTATCTCGAACTGGGTGGTAAGAAGGCTATTGCCTGGTCGCTCGAGTGGCCTGGGTGGTGCCGCATTCGCGCGAGCGAGGCAGCGGCAATGCAGGCGTTGGTCGAGACCGAGGCACGCTACCGGATCATCGCTCAGCGGGCCGGGCTCTCGTTCGCCCCTGGTGATCTCGTGGTGGTGGAACGTCTCGTGGGCGATGCCAACACCGCCTGGGGAGTGCCTTCGGTAGCAGCTCCTGCCGAAACCCAACCAATCGATGCAGCGACCGCGCAGCGCCGTGTCGAGCTCCTGCGCGCGTCGTGGGACCTGTTGGAAGAAGTCGTCGCGACCTCGCCGCAGGAACTGCGCAAGGGTCCACGTGGTGGCGGTCGCGACCGGGACGAGATATGGTGCCATGTCATCGAAGCCGAGCGAGCATATGCGCGCAAGATCGGAGTGCGACACCCACCATTTGAGGTAAACGACAAGAGCGCCCTGAGTGCCATGCGGAAAGAGATCGCGGCGATGCTCTCACGGCCCTCGAGCGGCGAGCCCCTGGTGGCCAGCGGATGGAACGCCAGCTACGCGGTCCGGCGCATGGCCTGGCACGTGGTCGATCACCTCTGGGAGATCGAAGATCGACGCAGCTGACCCCGTCGGAACACAAGAGGAGCGCTTGGGCATCCACCGTTTGGCAGAGCCGAATCACGGCGCAGACCAGACTTGCGGAGGCAGTGGTCAACGCTCAGAGCGCGGTAACTCGCGCGACAAAGGGTATGAGGCTACTCTCAGCCCCTTCATGCCAATCATGAGGCGAGGTGATCGACACGCACAAGGAAACCTCCTCGCTGCCTCAGGACAGGCGGCGCAGCCAGTTCCACATGGACGCTCCGCCTTGCGGTGCGCTTCCCATCTCGCGTCGTTCGAGCCGGTATGCCCCCGCGAGCAGCTGATCGAGTTCGTTCGTGGAGACGCCGCGCGGCCGCTCTCTGCCAGCAACCGGCAGGTGCGCATAGAGCAGCAGCAACGCTCCTGGCATGGCTTGTTCTGCGACCACGCGAGCGTAGTCGGCATGCCGTTCCAGCGGGATCCCATTCAGGCAGCCCAGGTCGAGGATCAGGAAGAACCGGTCGGCTGATGCTGGGGGTGCCAGCCGGGTCACATCCGCGACCAGGAAGCTGGCGCTGCCACCGGCCCGCGCAATGTCGTCTGCGGCTGCCTGGGCTTTGCGCCTGGCGGCCTCGATGGCTAGGGGGGCGAAATCGACGCCGACCGTCTGCCAGCCACGCTGGGCCAGGGTGAGGCAGTTCGTGCCGGTTCCGCAGCCGAGATCCAGCATCCGCAGAGGAAGCCTGGCAGGCGGATGCTCAATGGCTTCCAGCAATTCCGGCGGGCTGATCCCTGTATCCCAGGGAGTTTCCCCCAGCCGATACCGTTCGTTAAACAGCTTCCAGATCTCCTGCTCAGAAAGCATCGTCTCGTCTCCTGCTGACGGATTCCCCACAAGCAACCGTGAACAACCACACCCGTTCCAAGCGTCATCGACCGGGTGAGACGAGTGTGTCTCGCCTCTTCGCGTCGTTCGTGCCTTCATCATAGCCTACCAGAAGCGGCTTGCCAAGAGTAGCAGGGCCGGGGAGACACTCTGGCGCGCTCAGCACGAACACTGAGGGAGGCCGCTGTGAGAAAAGGTGTTAGAATACAATGGTTGAATGTGTGCCACAAAAAAGCCTTGACACGGGAAAATCGACGAAGGAGTGATGAGGCCACCACAACGGTAGGAAAGAGGGGAACATTACTATGAACGAACCATCACGCCTGGGCGATGCCTTTATGGAACGCCAGCTCTACGGAGCCAGGTCAGCCCATGCTGCCGCGACCGGGATCACCGAGCTTGCACCCGATCTCTATTGCCTGGAGAGCTTTGGCAATGTCGGCGTGGCGGTGACGAGCGAGGGCGTCGTGGTGATTGACACCGGCAGTCCCACCAATCCGCAGGCAGTGCTCGTGCCCCTGCGCCAGGTGACCGATCAGCCGGTGCGCTTCATCATCTACACCCACGGCCACGCCGACCATGCCGCTAATGCTCTCCCTCTTTTACACGAAGCCGCCGCTCGCGGCGACAGCAGGCCTCACATCATCGGGCACGTGCATGTGCTGCGCCGCATGGCTCGCTATGCCGAACTGCATGGGCAGCAGGCCTTCATCAATCGCCTGCAGTTCCGCATCCCCGAGGCGCTGCCCGGCTTCCCTTCCGATCAGCAATTTGTGCGCCCCGATCTCACGTATGAGACGCAGATGACGTTCCGCCTGGGCGATCTCTCGTTTGAGTTGTGCCATGCCATGGGCGAGACGGACGATGCCACCTGGGTGTATGTGCCGGAGCGCCAGGTGGTCTTTAGCGGCGACCTCTACGTGTCCAGCTGTCCAAACATCGGCAACCCCCTCAAAGTGCAGCGCTACGAGGTGGAATGGGCCGAAGCGTTGGAACAGATTGCGGCCCTGGGCGCCGAGGTGTTGAGTCCAGGGCACGGGCCCGTCTTGCGCGCGGAGGCCATCACTGAGGCGCTGCTCACCACGGCCAGGGCGCTGCGCTATCTGCACGAGGAGGTTGTGCGCCGGCTCAATTTGGGCCAGTGGCAGGAGCAAATTGTGGACGAGGTCCACCTGCCGCCCGACCTGGCCACCCACTCCGCGCTGGCCCCCATATATGGCTGCCCCGCCTATATCGTGCGCGCGATCGTCCGGCGCTACGCGGGCTGGTATG
>Ga0137385_10001719_pt1 | contig 18517 bp, 11 predicted proteins | sample SagtaG_FD_104921 | JGI IMG/M metagenome (GOLD analysis project Ga0137385, IMG submission 104921) | Vadose zone soil microbial communities from Sagehorn Ranch, Mendocino, California, USA - Sage2_R_80_16 metaG | ecosystem: Environmental > Terrestrial > Soil > Vadose zone | place: USA: California... | reverse complement strand
TCAGTGAGTCAGCTCAGCACGCGGTGACGCCAGGCGGGCAGACTTTGCCGCACTTCGTCGATGCGCGCACGCTCGAGATTGCCGGCGACCACGCCCGCGCCTTCGTCGCGCACCGCGACGATTTCGCCCCACGGGTCGATCAGCATACTGTGGCCCCATGTACGGCGGCCGTTTTCATGTTTGCCGCCTTGCGCGGCGGCCAGCACGTAACACTGGTTTTCGACCGCCCGGGCGCGCAGCAGCATCTCCCAATGCGCGCGGCCGGTGGTGTAAGTGAACGCCGAGGGGACCACGATCAGCGCGCAGTCGCCCATGCGCCGGTACAACTCGGGAAAGCGCAAATCGTAGCAGACCGACAGGCCGACCCGGCCGAACGGCGCCTCGAAAGTGCGGACCTCGCCGCCGGGGCGGATGGTGCGCGCCTCGTCGAACGATTCCTCGCCCTTTTCGAAGTTGAACAGGTGGATCTTGTCGTAGCGCGCGGCTTCCTTGCCTTGCGGGTCGAACACCAGCGTGGTGTTCAGCACGCGCGACGCCTCGGGCGCCATCAGAGGTAGCGTGCCGCCGATCACCCAGAGCTTGTGACGGCGCGCGGCGTCGGCGAGAAAGCGCTGGATCGGGCCATCCTGATAGGCCTCGCGCACGGCAAGCTTGTCCGTGTCCTTGAAGCCCATGAAGCAGAAGTATTCAGGCAGCAGGACGAGTTGCGCGCCGTCGGCGGCGGCTTCGGCGATCAACCGGTCCGCTTCGGCCAGATTGCGCTCACGATCGGGCGTGCTCACCATCTGCAGCGCGGCGACGCGAAAGACGCTTGCGGAGGGTCCGCTGGACGACGCGGACGACGACAATGAAGAGACGTGTGTTTCGCTCATGAGCGTTTCGAGAAACTCCCGGCAAGGCGGCGGCGCGAACCGCTTGCGCCGCGTACGTCGTTCAAGGCTGGCTGGGGCCGGCGGTGCGGCGCTGAACTCTTTTGGCCGAACAAAAGGCCAAATAAGAGCTTAGTGCGCGTCCACGGTCGAAGCCGGAGCGTCCATCTTACCGCGATCGCCCGTCACCCGCTCGATGTGCGGTTTCGACCACGGACCGGTGATCGCATACTCCCGCGCAAACGCGTGCGAGACCGACTGGCTGAACGCCAGATCGGCCACCAGCGCGCCCAGGCCGAGCAACGGATTGATCACGGTCGCGGCGATCACGGCGGCGCCGGCGCTGACTGTCGGCACGATCTGAACGTGCAGATTCTGGGTCTCCTGGGCGAGATCGACCGAGCCCTTCATGTCGACGCGCGCCGGCGCCGTCACCATCTCGAAGTTCTCCGTGCGGCCGATGCCGTTGTGGACCTGCGCGGTGCCGGTCACATGTTCGAACGGCAGACCTTCGCCGATCACGTCACGGAAATTCAGCGTGGCGAAGCGCGCGAGGCTTTGCAGGCTGAGCACACCCAGCAGTTTGGCCACGCCCGGATCGACCTTGAGAATCTGACCGTGGCGCAGATCGACGGCCAGGTTGCCGTTGAGCGTCGGGTAGTCGATCGCGGTGGGGCCGCCGCGCCACACCACCTTGCCTGAGAGCGAACCGCTGCCGGACTTCAGCGTGCGCGGCTGGCCGAACCGCTCCAGCAGCGCGCCGGCGTCCTTGATGTCGAGCTTGAAGTCGAACACGGTGCGGCGCGGCGTCGTTTCGTCGGCGGCGCTGCCGAGGCCCGTCGAGGTGCGCCAGTTCGCGGTGGCGGTCAGCGTGGCGGCGGAGTTGGTGATGCCGAGCTTGTCCAGCTGCCAGACCGGCACGCCGTCTTCCTCGAAATTGTGCGCGTCCACTTCGAGTCGGCCGATATTGCGATCACGCACGATCAACTCGTTGACCACCAGATCGATCGACGGCATGTTCTGCGCGGGAGCCGACATCGCCTGGCCGAGCAGGTCCTTGTCGGCGACGGAAGGAATCACCACACGGGCGAAGCGCGCCTGCAGCGTGCCCGGCGATTCCTTGCTGGCGCCCGGCAGCCACGACACGTGGCCGGACACCTGGTTCGACGCGATGTTCGCCTGCCATTTGCCGTCCGCATGCGACGCGCCGACGATCACGCTGTCCCAGTGGCGCTTGAGCAGCGTCAGCGTGCCGATGTGCAGCGCGAAGCGGTTCGGCAGGAATTGCGTGAGGGTCGGGTTCGGCACGGCCGGCGGCGCTGCTGCCGGCGCTTCCTTGTTGCGCATCTGCGCGACTAGCGCGCGCCACGCGTCGGCATCGAACGCCTCGACGTCGACGGCGGCGATCACGCCTTCGGACGGCAAGTCGGCGGGCTTGTTGACGCCGATCGCGCCGCGCACGACCGTCGGCGGCGCTTTCGGCTGGTAGCGCAGCAGATAGGCGGCGGCGACCGGGCCGAACGTGAGATCGGCACGTTCCAGGCCGGCTTCGCCCGGCGCCGCGGACGGGCTCACGGCAAAGCGCAGCGGCATCGGCGTGCCGACCGGCTTGTTGAACGGCGCGGGGAAGTCGAGCGCGAGACCGGTCAGATCGGAGTTCGCCGTCACGTCCGGCAGCCGGCCTTTCGCGCCGTGCACGTTCAGCGCGTAGGGCGCGCTGCCGCTCATGCGCGCGAGCACTTCGGCGGCCGGCCCACGCAGATGGAAGCCGCGCGCCGCATCGACGGCAACGTGGCCGCCAAGATCGAGCGCATACGTGCCGTCTTTCTTCAGCCCGCCCTTGGCGTGCACGTCGCCGCCGAGGAACTGGCCGGAGAGCCGGTCCACCTGAGCCGTATATTCGGTGAAGCGCACCTTGCCGTTCAGTTGCGATAGCGGCGGCACGTTCTCGACCGTCAGCCGGTTGTTCCGGAAGCCGACGGCGCCTTCCACGGCGATGTGCGGTTTTGGCGTGCGCGGCACCGTCAGCTTGAGCGCGAGCGACGCCGGCCCTTCGGCGCGCACTTTCTCGGTTTCATGCTTCGCCATGATGCCGAGCGAGCTCTCGTTGACGTAGTCGAGCATGTCGGCGAGCGGCCCGCGCCCGTCGCCCTCGATGACGAGATTTGACGCCCTGGTGCCGAGGTCGTCGATCTTGCCGTTGACGCCGATCAGCGCGACCTGCTTGTAATGCGCGCGGTCGATGTCGAAGCGCAGCATGTTCTGGCTGAGTTCGAACACGCCGTCGATGCCGTCGAGCGGCGGCCACACGTTCGGCGTGCCGTTTCTCATCTTGCGCGGCGGGTACGGCGAAGGATTGAACTTGCCGCCCTTGAACGGCGCGACGATATGGAAGATGCCGGCGTCCGGATCGCGCGAGTAGGGGAACTTGGTCAGATCGCCGTGCACTTCGATGGTCGCGCCCTTCGATACGCCGGCTTGCAGCCCATGGCCCAGATAAATACGCAGCTTTTCGCTGATGCTGGTCGGCAGATAGCGGACGATGCGTGTCACCTGCGCGCGCTCGAAGTCGGCTTTCAGGTCGAGCGAGCCGCGGCCGTGGCCGGGGTTGCTGTAATCGGCGGTGGCGCTGGCCGCGACGTCCGCATTGGAGACGCCGAGATTGGCCACCTTCACGGTAAAGGCCGGGTGGTTTTCGCCGGGCGCTTTCGGCGCGATGGTCCAGTCGGCGCGGCCACGCAAACGGTCGAACTTCAGGCGCGGATCGTCGAACACGCCCGGCAGCGTGATCGCGACGTTGGACGTGTCGAGCATCGCGGTGCCACGCTTTTCGTCCGCATCGACGCTGCCCCACAGGTTTTCGATGCCGGGTATGCCCGCGCGCGGGTGATTGCGCAGCGTGAGCCCCGGCGGCGGTTCCTGCGCGGCCACGCTGATGCCTTGCAGGTCGCCCTTGAAACGATAGCGCTCGATCGGCTCGGCGCCGCTCGCGAGACGGTCGCTGCCCGCTTCGCCGGACTCCGGTTTGCTGCGCTCGACTTCGATCACATAATTGGCGACCAGCCCGCGTGGATTGAAGCGCACGAGACCGTTCAGCAGGCGCTGCGGCAGCGGCAGCGCGCGGCTGAATTCGGCGAGGATGCCCAGGTCGACGCGGTCGCCCCTCACGCTGAGCAACTGGCCACGCTGCTGCGTGGCGGTCCGGAAGCGCCCGGTCAATGTTGATAGCGCGAGGGTGCGCGTGAGCGGCGTGCCGTCGTCGAGAGGCGGCTGGCCGAGTTCGGCGCGCAAGTCGTTCAGTTGCAGCCTGTAGTCGCCCTGGTCGGCTTCGAGGCGCCATGAAAAATCCGCGACCGGCACCAGCAGCTTGGGCTGCGTCGGGCGCATCCGCATGGCGACGTCCGTGCCGGCCAGTTGCCCGCTCGCCGCCTTCATGCGGCCATCGGCGAAGTCGACCCAGATCGCATTGTCGATGCGGCCGGCAAACGTTTCGATCGGGAATTTGACATAGCGCGCGAGCGTCGGCAGATCGACCGGGCCCGTCGAGACGTACACCTGGCCGGACCAGTTGATTGGCTTGCCGATCTCCGAGAGCCGCGCGTGTCTGAAATTCGTGCGGAAATCGATCGGGCCGTGCAGGACCTGGCCGTCGGCGGGAGCCTGCAGCGCCAGCCGGTGATCGTAGCCGTCGTTGAGAATCGCGATGCGGATGTCGCGCAGCGCGAGCTCCGGCGCCTCACGCTGCGCATCGCGCCAGCGCAGCACGCCGCCGCGTACCACGATCGCCTGTTGCCGCAATAGCCAGGTCGTCAACGTGGCGTTGCCGCTGTGCCGGGTCGGCACCGGCACGGCCGCCACCGAAAGCACGCCGTCTTCGGCGCGCGAGACCAATACGTCCGGCTGATCGACGATCAGGCTGGAGAGTGCCGGATGAAACTGCCAGAGCGACTTCCACGAGAGCGTGGCGGTGGCGTGCGGAATCGTCAGCGCGGCTTTGCCCTCGCGATCGCGGATGACGAGATTGGTGATGTCGAGGCCCGGCTGAAAGCCGCTCCAAAACGGCGCGAGCTTGCCGATGGTGAACTGCGTGTGCAGCTTTTCGGAGACGGTGGCTTCGATGCGCGGCCGGAACGAGTCGATACGCGGCAGCACCACATAGCGCAAACCGAGAAACAGACCCGTCGCAATGAAATAGAGGACGAGGGCGAGCGCGAGGACGACGTGCAAGGTCCGGCGCAGCACGACGTGATCGCTTCCGCTCGCAGGCCGGACCTGCGCGGTTTCGTGCGGGTCGGCGGATTCGTTTCGCTCGGACATGCTGCGGCGGGTGGACGTATGGTAGTTTTGCGACTTAACGACGAAATGTAACACACGGGAAAGCGTCGGCAGTACTTCCTGCAAACCCTGTACGCATGCCGCCTCGCGACCGTCGCGAGGGCGCCGGACCTGTGTGTTGCGGCGAACTGAACAACGCTGATCAAGCAACGAGCGAGCCAGACCCTGGATGACTGACGCCACTCTACTGAGTTCCAACTATTCACATTACGCGGCGCGCGCGGTGGCGGCCCGCCCGCAACTCGCGGCGCATGTGGCGGCGCTCGCCTCTGCGCCGCTGACCCGTGAGCGCATCGACGCGCGCTTCGACGCGCTATGCGCCGAGGCCGCCGACGGCGCTCCGTTGAGCGAGGATGCACTCAAACGGGCCTTGCGGCAGCTGCGCACCGAGGTCTTCTGCGCCGTGATGGAGCGCGATCTGACGGGCGAGGCGGACGTCGCCGAAGTCACCGGGGCGATGACCGATCTGGCGGAGACCACGATTCAGCGCGCGCTTGCGGTCCTGTCCGCCGAACTCGAAACGCTGTACGGCGAACCGCGCGGACCGCAGGGCGAGCGGCTCGCGCTCGGCGTGGTGGGCATGGGCAAGCTGGGCGGGCGCGAGCTGAACGTGTCGTCGGATATCGATCTGATCTTCATCTACGAAGAGGACGGCGAGACCGCGGGTGGCCAGCGCTCGCCGATCGCGACGCAGGATTTTTTCACGCGCCTTGGCAAGCGCCTGATCGGCGCGCTCGCCGAAGTGACCGCCGATGGTTATGTGTTCCGGGTCGACATGCGCTTGCGGCCGAACGGTGATTCGGGTCCGCTCGTGTCCAGCCTCGGCATGCTCGAAGAGTATTTCTACGTGCAGGGCCGTGAGTGGGAGCGCTATGCGTGGATCAAGGGCCGGCTCGTGTCCGAAGGCGCGAGCGACGCGGCGCGGCGGCTGCAGAAGCAGCTCGACGCGATCGTCACGCCGTTCGTCTATCGGCGCTATCTCGACTTCGGCGTGATCAGCGCGATTCGCGCGTTGCATCTGCAGATTCGCCAGGAGGCGCAGCGGCGCGCGTCGATGCGGCCGGACAAGGCCGACGACATCAAGCTCGGGCGCGGCGGCATCCGCGAGATCGAGTTCAGCGCGCAGGTGTTTCAGTTGATTCGCGGCGGCCAGGACGCCGGTTTCCGGGTGCGGCCGACCCTTGCCGTTTTGCGCTACGCGGCCACGCATGGGCTGATCGACTCGGCGGTCTGCGTGAAGCTCTCGCAGGCCTATCGCTTCCTGCGCGAGCTGGAGCATCGTCTGCAATACCGCAACGATGCGCAGACCCACGCGATGCCGGTCGACGCTGAAGAGCGCGTGGCGCTCGCTCGCGCGATGGGTTGCGACGACTACGCGGCGCTGATGACGAAGCTCGACGCGCACCGCGAATTCGTCGAGCAGCAGTTCGACCAGATTTTCGCCGACAAGGTGAGCGGCCGCGACGGCTGCGGCGCACCGGAAGACGGCGCCGCCGCGTGGGTGTGGAGCAGCGCGCTCGCCGACGACAGTGCGGAAGATGCGCTGCAAGCGCGCCTCACCGAACTCGGTGTTGCCGAGCCGGGTGAACTGCTCGCGCGGCTGCGCGCGGTGTGGCAGTCGTCGCGTTACGCGGGGCTTGCCGAGCGCAGCCGGCAACGTTTCGATATCGTCGCGCAGCGCGCGCTCGAAGCCGCGCGCACGCTGGAGCCGCCCGAACGGCGGGGCGACACGGTGGCGCGCTTTTTCGATTTGCTCGAAGCGGTGAGCCGGCGCGGCGCGTATCTGGCGTTGCTGACCGAATATCCGCAAGCGCTGCATCGGGTGCTGTCGGTGCTGGGCGGCTCGCGCTGGGCCGCCGGTTATCTGATTCGGCATCCACAGTTGCTCGACGAATTGCTGGACGATGAAGCGATCAACAGTCCGTTCGACTGGGCCGAGTTCAAGCGCTCGCTGCGCGTGCGTCTGGCCGCCGCCGATGGCGTCGAGCAGCAGATGGATCTGTTGCGCCACGCTCATCAGGCCGAGGTGTTTCGCATCCTGCTGATCGACCTGGCGGGCAAGCTGAGCGTCGAGCATGTGAGCGACCGCCTGTCCGAACTCGCCGACGCCGTGCTCGACGTCACGCTCGAAGCGGTCTGGAAGCAGTTGCCCAAACGCCATCGCGAGGTGCCGCGTTTCGCGGTGATCGCATACGGCAAGCTGGGCGGCAAGGAACTGGGCTACGCGTCCGACCTCGACGTGATCTTCCTCTACGACGATCCCGACGATGCCTCGGCCGACGTCTATTCCACGTACACCCGCCGCCTGATCACGTGGCTCACGACCGCAACCGGCGCCGGCACGCTGTTCGACGTCGACCTGCGCTTGCGGCCGAACGGCGAGTCGGGTCTGCTCGTCACCGATCTGGACGCGTTCCGCCGCTACCAGCTGCGCGAGGGCGACGCGGCGAATACCGCCTGGGTTTGGGAGCACCAGGCGTTGAGCCGCGCGCGATACTGCGCGGGCGATGTCGAGATAGGCGCGAAGTTCGAGGCGATTCGCGAACAGGTGCTCACGACGCAGCGCGAAGCCGCGCCGCTCGCGAACGAGATCGTCGAGATGCGTGAGCGCGCCGAGGCGGGGCATCCGAACCATACGCCGCTGTTCGATCTGAAGCACGACCGCGGCGGCATGGTCGATATCGAATTCACCGTGCAGTATTGGGTGCTGTTGCACGCGGCGAGCGATCCCGCGCTGATCCGCAATACCGGCAACATTGCGTTGCTGCGGGATGTATCGCGCCTCGGCTTGATGAGCGCGGCGGAAGCGGAAACGGTCGGTGCGGCTTATCGCACTTATCGCAAGCTGCAGCACAAGCTGCGGCTGGATGGGATGGAGAAGGCGCGGGTCGATCCGGCGTTGGTCGTATCCGAGCGGGAGGCGGTGCTGAGGTTGTGGGAGCGTGTGTTTGGATGACGCGTTGAAGTGCTGGCTGTCATGGTCGCGGTTCGACGCGGGGGCGCCGGCGCGACGCAGTCGCAGCGGACGAAACCTGCGCCGCTGCGATTCCCCGGTCCTGGGGCAACTACGCCGCCAGCATTTCCTTCGCGTGCTTGCGGGTGGTCGCGGTGATCTCCAGGCCGCCAAGCATGCGCGCGACTTCTTCCACGCGGCTCGCCTTGTCGAGCGAGATTACGCTACTGACCGTGCCGCCCTTGCCGTTACCCGCTTTCGCCACCTGGAAATGATGGTCGCCGCGCGCCGCGACTTGCGGCAGGTGCGTGACGCACAACACCTGGCGTGCTTGTCCGAGCTGATGCAGCAAACGCCCGACCACTTCGGCGACGCCGCCGCCGATTCCGGTATCCACTTCGTCGAAGATCAGCGTGGGCGTCGGGCTGGCGGCGCTGGCGATCACCGCCAACGCGAGGCTGATGCGCGCCAGTTCGCCGCCTGAGGCAACCTTCGCGAGCGGACGCAGCGGCACGCCGGCGTGACCGGCGACGCGGAACTCCACCTGTTCGAGCCCGTGTGCGCCGCCTTCGGGCAGCGGCACCAGCGCCACTTCGAAGCTGCCGCCTTTCATCGACAGTTCCTGCATGCCGGTGGTGACCGCCGCGCCCAGCGCCTTGCCGGCCTTGGCGCGCGCTTTCGACAGCTTTTTCGCCTCGGCCAGGAAGGTTTCCCTGGCCTTGGCTTCGGCCGCGTGCAGGCTGTCCAGATCGGCTGCGGCGTCGAGCGCGGCGAGTTGCACGCGGCGCGTTTCGTGTTCTTCGGGCAGCGTCTCCGGCTGCAAGCGGAATTTGCGTGCGGCCGAATGCAATGCGTCCAGACGCTTTTCGACTTGTGCGAGGCGGTCCGGATCGAGCTCGAGTTTTTGCGCGTAGTGGCTCAGTGAATACGCCGCTTCCTGCAACTGGATCTCGGCCGGCTCGAGCGCGGCCAGCACGTCGTTCAAAGCCGGATCGATCTCGGCCAGATCGCGCACCTTCGAGATGATCGAGGCGAGGTGCGTGATCATCGCCTCGTCCGATTCGGACAGCGCGGCAAGTGCGCCTTGCACGCCGTCGATCAGATTGGCCGAATGCGATAGCCGCCGGTGCTCGCTGTTGACCTCTTCCCATTCGCCCGGCTGGGGGGCGAGTTTGTCCAGTTCAGCGAGTTGCCACGCGAGGCGCTCGCGCTCCAGTTGCAACTCGCGGTCGCGTGTCTGCGCGTGCTCGACTGCCTGAACCTTCTCGCGCCACGTGCGCCATGTTCGCGTGACGGTGGCGGCGGTGTCGGTCAAGCCCGCGTGCGTGTCGAACAGTTCGCGTTGCGCGTCCGGGCGCATCAGCAACTGGTGCGCGTGCTGCCCATGGATATCCACCAGCATTTCGCCGACTTCGCGCAGTTGCGCAAGCGTCGCCGCGGTGCCGTTGATGAACGCCCGCGAGCGGCCGTTCGCGTCCACCACGCGCCGCAGCATCACCGTGCCGCCGTGATGGCCGTCGTCAGCGGTCGTGCCGAGCGCCTGCTCGTCGAGCCACTGCTCGACTTGCGCATGCGTCTCGAACTCGGCGGTGATGTCGGCGCGGCTCTCGCCGGTGCGCACCACGCTCGCATCGGCGCGGGCGCCGAGCGCGAGCGCCAGCGCGTCGATCAGGATCGACTTGCCGGCGCCGGTTTCGCCGGAGAAAACGGTAAAGCCGCTATCGAATTCGAGATCGAGCGCGGCGACGATGACGAAGTCGCGTATCGAGAGGTGGCGAAGCATGGAGGTGGTCTGATGAGCTTGAGATTCAGGGTTCGGCAGCGGCGGCGTTCGCGTTCCAGTGATTGCTGGCCGCTCAGGGCATGTTGTCTTCTTCGTGCGACGGGTATTCGTTCCAGTGCAGCTTCTTGCGCAGCGTCGCGTAATGGCTGTAGCCGACCGGATGCAGCATCGGCACCGTATGGCGCGAGCGGCGCACTTCGATCGTGTCGCTCAATTCGAGCGACGTGAACGACTGCATGTCGAAATTGACGTTCACTTCGCGGCCCGAGACGATCTGGATGCTCACCTTCGAATCGTCGGGCAGCACGATCGGCCGGTTCGACAGCGCGTGCGGCGCGATCGGCACCAGCACGATGCCTTGCAACTGCGGATGCAGGATCGGCCCTTGTGAAGAGAGCGCGTAAGCGGTCGAGCCGGTCGGCGTGGCGACGATCAGGCCGTCCGAACGCTGGTTGTACATGAAGCGCCCGTCCACCGACACATGCAGTTCCGCCATTCCCGAGAAGCCGCTGCGGTTCACCACCACGTCGTTGAAGGCCAGTGCGTGATAGATCGGGTTGCCGCCGCGCATGATGCGCGCTTCGAGCAGCATGCGTTCCTCGCGCTCGAAATTGCCGCACAGCATTTGCGGCACGATCTCACGCATGTCGGAGATCGGAATGTCGGTAATGAAGCCCAGCCGCCCGTGGTTGATGCCGATCAACGGTGTGCGGTAGGGCGCAAGCTGACGGCCGATGCCGAGCATGGTGCCGTCGCCGCCCAAGACCACGGCAACGTCGGCGCGCGCGCCTATCTCGGCGGGACGCAACGCCGGATAGTCGGTGATGCCGATTTCGGCGGCCGTCTCGGCTTCGAACACGACGTCGAAGCCGCGCTTCGCGATGCACGAGGCGAGTTCGGTCAGCGGCTCGCCGATGCCCGGCGTGTTGTTGCGCCCGACGAGCGCGACGGTCTTGAACTGGCTGGTTACTTGCATGCCGGCATTACACCATAGGTAGGGCCTGAAAAGAACCGCAGACAGACCCGGTGGCGGGCCGGCTGGCGCGGGCTGTCAGCGTATCGCGCGATTGTCGTTAGAATGGTGAAGCCTTGATGACATGCGCGCCGGGTAAAGTGCGGCGGCGCGCTGCCGGCTGACTCGTCCAACCGGCGGCCGGCGAGGCGCCGTGCCGAACAACGGACTGCGCGCAGGACCAAATGGATCGAGTGGACCGCGCGCCCGACAGAAAGCTGGCTCGAAAGTTGGACAAAGCGCCGGACCGAGGGCTGGGCCGGGCACCGGAGCGAATGCGAAACGCCGTCCCGCCGGCTTGGGGCGCGGTCGTTAGGGATGGGCGCCGTTAGCGCTCGCGGTAGTGCCGTCATTGAGCTAAAATTTTCCGTCATGCTAGATCCTCGCGCACAAACCCTCCTGAAAACGCTGATCGAGCGCTACATCGCCGAAGGTCAGCCGGTCGGCTCGCGCACGTTGTCACGCTATTCCGGTCTCGAACTGAGCCCGGCAACGATCCGCAACGTGATGTCCGATCTGGAGGACCTGGGGCTTGTGATCAGTCCGCATACTTCGGCGGGCCGCATTCCCACGCCGCGCGGCTACCGGCTCTTCGTGGATACGATGCTGACGGTGGAATCCGCCGCGGACGAAGAAGCCGTGACGCGTACCGTCAAGACTACGCTGCAGGCGGGCGAACCGCAGAAAATCGTCGCCGCGGCGGCGAGCGTGCTCTCCAACTTGTCGCAGTTCGCCGGCGTGGTGCTCACGCCGCGGCGCAGCCACGTGTTCAAGCAGATCGAATTCATGCGCCTGTCCGACAAGCGCATCCTGCTCATCATCGTGACGCCGGAAGGCGACGTGCAGAACCGCATCATGGCCACCCAGCGCGACTTCTCGCCGTCGCAACTGGTTGAGGCCTCCAATTACATCAACGCGCACTTCGCGGGCCTCTCGTTCGACGAGGTGCGCCGCCGCCTGCGCGAAGAAATCGACGAACTGCGCGGCGACATGACCACGCTGATGCACGCCGCCGTCACCGCGAGCACGGACGAAGCCGACACCGGCGAGACCGTGCTGATTTCCGGCGAGCGCAATTTGCTCGAAGTCGCCGACCTTTCGTCGGACATGGCGCGCTTGCGCAAGCTGTTCGATGTGTTCGACCAAAAGACCAGTCTCCTTCAATTGCTCGACGTGTCGAGTCACGCGGCGGGCGTGCAGATTTTCATCGGCGGCGAATCGAATCTCGTGCCGATCGAGGAAATGAGCGTTGTCACCGCGCCGTACGAGGTGAACGGCAAGATCGTCGGCACGCTCGGCGTGATCGGGCCGACCCGCATGGCCTACAACCGCGTGATTCCAATCGTGGATATCACCGCGCGTCTGCTTTCCCTGACCCTCAGTCAGCAGTAATGCGATCAGCTATTCGCGGCTGCGGCGGTTCGTGCTGCAAATGATGCGCGACGGCGCGCGGCTTGCCAATTGGCCGAATGGCCAGGGGTGTCCGGCGGACCTCGCCCGGGACCGCGCCGCTATAATGAATCTCACCTGAACCGACTTTCCGCCTAAAGCGGTTACCCCTGCTGCCTATGCGCTTCGACCTCGAGCGGCCTTCACAGAACGCCACGTCGCACCGCGTCGCCGTGCTGCTGATCAATCTCGGCACGCCGGACGCGCCGACGCCGCGCGCGGTCCGCCGCTATCTGGCGCAGTTCCTGTCCGACCCTCGCGTGGTCGAGATTCCCGCCTTGCTCTGGCAGGTGATTCTGCGTCTGCTGATTTTGCCGTTCCGCGGCCGTGCGTCGGCGAAGAAATACGCGGCCGTCTGGATGCCCGAAGGCTCGCCGCTGCGCGTCTACACGGAGAAGCAGGTGGAAGCATTGCGCCATCTGCTGCAATTGAACGATTACACGGTGCTGGTCGACTACGCGATGCGCTACGGCACGCCCGGCATCCCGGCCATGCTGAACCAGTTGAAGCTGGCGGGCGCCGAGCGCGTGCTGCTCATGCCCATGTATCCGCAATACTCGTCGTCGACCACGGCCACGGCTTTCGACGATGCTTTTTCGGCTCTCAAGCGCATGCGCAACCAGCCGGAAATCCGCACGGTGCGGCATTACGCCGACCATCCGGCCTATATCGCCGCGCTGGCCGCGCAGGTCCATCAATACTGGCATCAGCACGGCCGGCCGGACTTCGCGGCGGGCGACAAGCTGGTGCTGAGTTTTCACGGCGTGCCCAAGCGCACACTGGATCTCGGCGATCCATACCACGAGCAGTGCCAGCAGACCGGCGCTTTGTTGATGCAGGCGCTCGAACTGACGCCGGTGGAATGCCGCATTACTTTCCAGTCGCGCTTCGGCAAGGCCGAATGGCTTCAGCCGTACACCGCGCCCACGCTGAAGGAACTCGGCGCGGCGGGCGTGCGGCGTGCTGACGTGTTCTGTCCGGGCTTTACCGCCGATTGCCTTGAGACGATCGAGGAAATCGGCATGGAAGTGCGCGACGAGTTCCTGCATGCGGGCGGCAAGGAGTTTCATCGGATCGCCTGCCTGAATGCGTCGCAGGCGTGGATTGCGGCGCTTGGCGAAATCGTCGCGCAGAATTTGCAAGGCTGGCCGGTGCAGGCGGTGCCGGTGCCGCATACGACAGGGGCTTGACGAGGCTCATGAATTACAGGATTTCCACCGAACCGGGCGCGAGGCTGCGCATCGACAAATGGCTGTGGGCGGCGCGCTTCTTCAAGACGCGCTCGCTCGCGGCGGATGCTGTCGACAAAGGGCACGTGCGCATCGGCGGCGCCACCGTCAAGCCGAGCAAAGACGTGCGGATCGGCGACCTGGTCGAGATCGAGATCGAGCGGATCGTGTGGCAGGTGGAAGTGCTGGGCGTGTGCGACGTGCGCGGCCCGGCGAGCGTCGCGCAGACGCTTTATGCGGAAACCGAAGAGAGCAAGGTGAAGCGGCAGGTCGAGCAGGAGCGGCGCAAGACGTATCGCGAACCGGCCGCCGCATTGCACGGCAGGCCGACCAAGCGCGACCGGCGCACTATCGACAAATTTTCAGGTGAGAGTTGAACAGCTGTTCCATGGTCGCGTTCACCCCCCCGTACTCGGTAGTTCGGTCATTGACAGCGCCGGACATGCAGATGGTCGTGGTGCCTGCAATCAGTACCAATGCGACCACCGAGATTGCAAAGGTCAGTTTCACGGTACTCCCCTTGGGAAGTTGCAGGATAGAAACGGGCTTTTCAGGTGGAATTTGAAAAATGTCGGAAAGGCGCTCGTCAGACTAGGGTTAACACGTCTTTTCCACAGATCTATTGGAGCATAGGTCACTTGTTGACCGCACTCAATCTCAATCTGATTGCGCCGCACTAATGGTTGTAACCGGGCATTTCCGCTGCGCGTCAGCGGCGCGAAAAGTTCCAGCAGAAGCGCTTGAAACGGGTCTTTCCGGCCCCATCTGCGGTGGCGTTACGCGGTGACGCGCCCAATTGTTTGTCGCAATTTTGCAACGCACAAATCGCGCCGGCTTTTGCGCGCCGCCACCACCGTTGGCTTTTACTTTTTAACGACTTTCAGCGACATGGAAAACACGCAAGAGAACCCGACGAGCCAGAATCCCACGCCCGCCGACGAAACCGCGCGCCAGGCCGCCGAGGCCCCCGAGGCAGCCGCATCCCAGCAGGAGGACGCGGCCGCGGGCGCCGCCGCCGAGGCGCCGGCCGCCGCTGCGCAAGCCGCGCTGGCCGAAGCCGAGGCGAAGATCACCGAGTTGCAGGAAAGCTTCCTGCGTGCAAAGGCCGAGACCGAAAACGTGCGCCGCCGTGCGCAGGAAGATGTGGCCAAGGCACATAAGTTCGCGATTGAAAACTTCGCTGAACATCTGCTGCCGGTGGTCGACAGTCTCGAAGCGGCGGTTGCGCACTCGTCCGACGATCTGCAGAAGGTGCGCGAAGGCGTCGAGCTCACGCTGCGCCAGCTTACCGGCGCGCTGGAGAAGGGCCGCGTCGTCGCCCTGAATCCGGTTGGCGAGAAGTTCGACCCGCACCGTCACCAGGCGATTTCGATGGTGCCGGCCGATCAGGAGCCGAACACCGTGGTCGCCGTGCTGCAAAAGGGCTTCGTGATCGCCGACCGCGTGCTGCGTCCGGCGCTCGTGACCGTCGCGGCGCCGAAATAAGCGCCGTCAGCCGTTTCGTCAGCCGTTTCGCGTTGCAGGCACCGTCATGGCCAACATTCCCGTCGACGCTACCGCGTTCACCGTCTTCGACATGCGGGAGCTCAGCGCCGAGTCGTTCGACGCCGGGCTCGCCGAAGCGGGAGATGAACTGGCCGTGGTGTTTTTCTGGGGTCTCGACTGCTTCAACTGTGAGATCGCCAAGAAAGCCATGCTGGCGCAGCCGGACGCGATTCGCGCACTCGGGCTCAAATGGTTTCACAGCAACGTCTACGAGCATCGCGAACTGGGCCGGCGCTTCATGCTTCACGGCGTGCCCACCTGGTTCTTCTTTTACCGCGGCAAGCGGCTCGGCCGGGCAACCGGCTGGCACGGCCTCGGGCAGTTCGAGGCGGCGGTCGCGGCCGCGCGGGATAAGATTCGCGCGGCCAATGCCGGCAATGCGGCAGCGAATGGTGTGAATTCAGGCAAAAGTTCGGCTGATTGAAAAAATTAAAGACCGCATCGTAAAAGAGGTCTTGAAAACGATGCGGACGCACTTATGTTGAGTGCAGGTATGAATTGAGAGCGGAGCGCCCGACCGCCAGACGGCAAAAAAGGCGCTTCCCGCAGCGATCAAAGTTAGGAGATTAGTAAAAATGGGCAAAATTATCGGCATCGACCTCGGCACGACCAACTCGTGCGTGGCGATCATGGAAGGCAATTCGGTCAAGGTGATCGAGAACTCGGAAGGTGCGCGCACCACGCCGTCGATCATCGCTTACATGGAAGACGGCGAAATTCTCGTCGGCGCGCCTGCGAAGCGTCAGTCGGTCACGAACCCGCGTAACACGCTGTATGCCGTCAAGCGCCTGATCGGCCGCCGCTTCGAAGAAAAAGAAGTGCAGAAAGACATCGGCCTGATGCCGTACAAGATCATGAAGGCCGATAACGGCGACGCATGGGTCGAAGTGCGTGAGCAGAAGCTGGCGCCGCCGCAAATCTCCGCGGAAGTGCTGCGCAAGATGAAGAAGACCGCTGAAGACTACCTCGGCGAGACGGTCACCGAAGCCGTGATCACGGTTCCCGCGTACTTCAACGACAGCCAGCGCCAGGCGACCAAGGACGCGGGCCGCATCGCCGGTCTCGAAGTGAAGCGGATCATCAACGAGCCGACCGCGGCCGCGCTCGCATTCGGCCTCGACAAGAACGAGAAGGGCGACCGCAAGATCGCGGTGTACGACCTGGGTGGCGGCACGTTCGACGTGTCGATCATCGAAATCGCCGACGTCGACGGTGAAAAGCAGTTCGAAGTGCTGTCCACGAACGGCGATACGTTCCTCGGCGGTGAAGACTTCGACCAGCGCATCATCGATTACATCATCGGCGAGTTCAAGAAGGAGCAAGGCGTCGATCTGTCGAAAGACGTGCTCGCGCTGCAACGCCTGAAGGAATCGGCTGAAAAGGCCAAGATCGAACTGTCGTCGAGCCAGCAGACCGAAATCAACCTGCCGTACATCACGGCCGACGCGTCGGGTCCGAAGCACTTGAACCTGAAAATCACGCGTGCGAAGCTCGAAGCGCTGGTTGAAGAGTTGATCGAGCGCACGATCGAACCGTGCCGCGTGGCGATCAAGGACGCAGGCGTGAAGGTTGGCGAAATCGACGATGTGATTCTGGTCGGCGGTATGACCCGCATGCCGAAGGTGCAGGAAAAGGTTAAGGAATTCTTCGGCAAGGATCCGCGCCGCGACGTGAACCCGGACGAAGCCGTGGCCGTTGGCGCCGCGATTCAAGGCCAGGTTCTGTCGGGCGACCGCAAGGACGTGCTGCTGCTCGACGTGACCCCGCTGTCGCTCGGTATCGAAACGCTCGGCGGCGTGATGACGAAGATGATCAACAAGAACACCACGATCCCGACCAAGCACGCGCAGGTCTACTCGACGGCCGACGACAATCAGGGCGCCGTGACGATCAAGGTGTTCCAGGGCGAACGCGAAATGGCGGCCGGCAACAAGCTGCTGGGCGAGTTCAACCTCGAAGGCATTCCGCCGGCACCGCGCGGCACGCCGCAGATCGAAGTGAGCTTCGACATCGACGCAAACGGCATTCTGCACGTCGGCGCGAAAGACAAGGCGACCGGCAAGGAAAACCGCATCACGATCAAGGCGAACTCGGGTTTGTCCGAAGCCGAAATCGAAAAGATGGTGAAGGACGCCGAAGCGAACGCGGAAGAAGATCACAAGCTGCGTGAGCTGGCCGATGCCCGCAACCAGGGCGACGCGCTGGTCCACAGCACGAAGAAGGCGCTCACCGAATACGGCGACAAGCTGGATGCCGGCGAGAAGGAAAAGATCGAAACCGCGTTGAAGGACCTCGAAGACGCGCTGAAGAGCGGTTCGAGCGACAAGGCGGCGATCGAAGCCAGGATCGAAGCGGTAGCCACGGCCTCGCAGAAGATGGGCGAGAAGATGTACGCCGACATGCAGGCAGCGCAAGGTGCCGAAGCCGCGGCAGCGGGTGCGGCGGGCGCGGGTGCATCGGCGGGTGGCGCGAGCCAGCAGCAGGACGACGTGGTCGACGCCGAGTTCAAGGAAGTCAAGAAAGACTAAAGCCAGGTCGCATTTCGACCGTAAAGCCGCACACAGCGATGTGTGCGGCCCGGCTGCACAAGGGACTGAGCCCGTTCGGGCCTCGGGAACGTGCAAGAGCGGTTATCACGCCTGGCGAGCCTTTTTGGCTCTCCGGGCACATTTGTTTTATGGAGGGCGTTGTTTGAGCCGCTTAAAAGCGGTGTGAACAGCGGCCGGACGAGTCGTGAGACTCCAGCATTCAAGAGGAGCTGCCGCGCCGTATTGCGCGAGTGGCGTTGAACCGATATGGCGAAACGGGATTACTACGAGGTTCTGGGCGTCGCAAAGAACGCGAGCGACGACGAAATCAAGAAGGCTTATCGCAAGCTTGCGATGAAGCACCACCCTGACCGCAATCCGGGCAACAAGGATGCGGAAGGGCATTTCAAGGAGGTGAAGGAAGCCTATGAAATGCTCTCGGACTCGCAAAAGCGTGCCGCGTACGATCAGTACGGCCACGCCGGCGTCGATCCGAATATGGGTGGAGCCGGTGCGCAGGGCTTCGGCGGTTTTGCCGATGCCTTCGGCGATATTTTCGGCGACATCTTCGGCCAGGCGGCCGGCGGTGCGGCGCGCGGCGGTGGCGGCCGGGCCGGCCCGCAGGTGTATCGCGGCGCCGATTTGCGCTACAGCATGGAAATCACGCTGGAACAGGCCGCGCACGGCTACGACACGCAGATTCGCGTGCCGAGCTGGGTGTCGTGCGAAGTCTGTCACGGCTCGGGCGCGAAGCCTGGCACCAAGCCCGAAACCTGCCCGACCTGTAGCGGTTGCGGCGCGGTGCGGGTGTCGC
>Ga0137385_10001717_pt1 | contig 18523 bp, 17 predicted proteins | sample SagtaG_FD_104921 | JGI IMG/M metagenome (GOLD analysis project Ga0137385, IMG submission 104921) | Vadose zone soil microbial communities from Sagehorn Ranch, Mendocino, California, USA - Sage2_R_80_16 metaG | ecosystem: Environmental > Terrestrial > Soil > Vadose zone | place: USA: California... | reverse complement strand
CTGCTGGATTTATGTGGGCCATGCCTCCGAGCTCAAGCAGCCCGGCGATTTTCGCTCCCGCAAGGTCGCGGGCCGTCCAGTCATCTTTTGCCGCGACCAAGCCGGAGAAATCCACTGCCTGTTCAACACCTGCCGCCACCGCGGCGCCATCGTGTGCACCCAGCCGGAGGGTAATGCACGCCGCTTCATGTGCATCTATCACGGCTGGACCTATGGCAACGATGGCCGGCTCCTGCGCGTGCCCGGCGACGATGCCTATGCGGAAGCCTTCGACAAGGTCGCCTATGGCCTGCGGCGGCCGGCGCGCTTCGAGGACTACCGCGGCTTCTGGTTCATGTGCCTCGACCAGGATGCTGCTCCCCTGGTCGATTACCTCGCCCGCGCCAGAGACTATATCGACCTCGTGATCGACCAGTCGCCCTCCGGCCAGATGGAAATCATCGCCGGCGTGCAGGAATACGACGTCGCCGCCAACTGGAAGCTGATGGTGGAGAACAGCGTCGACGATTACCACCTGCCCTCGACCCACTCGACCTGGCTCAATTTCATGGCCAATTCCGGCGTCAAGATCGAGCCCCCCAAGGAAGAGGGCCTGGTGCTGCCGACCAAAGGCCTCGCGGTCGAGCTCGGCAACGGCCATTTCACCACCGACAACATCAATTTTCGCGGCCGCCCGGTCGCCAAGTGGATCCCGCTCTACGGGGAGGCCGCCAAGGCCGAGATGGACGACATCCGCCGCGAGCTGGTCATGCGGCTCGGCGAAGAGCGGGCCCGGAGGGTCGCCGACACCAACCGCAACCTCGTCGTTTTCCCCAATCTGGTGATCAACGACGGCTCCTCGGTCACCGTGCGCACCTTTTATCCGCAAGGCGCCGGCAAGATGCACGTAACCGCCTGGGCGCTCGGCCCGGTCGAGGAGAGCAAGAGCGCCCGCGCACGGCGCCTCGACGCCTTCCTCACCTTCTACGGCCCCGGCGGCTTCGCCACGCCCGACGACGTCGAGGCGCTCGAGTTGGTGCAGCAGGGCCTCGCCAATTGGAGCGAGGACCGCTGGTCCGAAATGTCGCGCGGCATGGGCAAGGAGAGCGAGCAGCTCAACAGCGATGAGCATCACCTGCGCATCTTCTGGCGGCGCTGGGACGAGCTGATGGGAGCGGAAGCATGACCGCGCCGGTGGCGACGAAGGGCCTGGTCACGCGGGCGCAGGTCGAGGACTTCCTCTACCACGAGGCCGCGCTGCTCGACGACTGGAAGCTCGAGGAGTGGCAGGAACTGCTCACCGACGACGCCGCCTATTACGTGCCTCCGAACGACCAGCTCGAGGGCGACCACCGCTCGACGCTGTTCCTGGTGGCCGACGACCGCGAGCGCATCCGCCAGCGCATCATCCGCGTGCTCGATCCCAACTGCCACGCGGAATATCCGAAATCCCGCACCCGGCGGATGATCTCGAACGTGCGCATCCTCGCCGTCGATGGCGATCTGGTCACGGTCGCCGCCAACTTCGTCTGCTACCGCTTCCGCCGCTACGAGCGGATCCGCGAATATGTCGGAGCATACCGTTACATCCTCAAGCAGGCCGGCGACAGCTTTCGCATCAAGGAGCGCCGCGTGCTGATCGACGCCCACGAGCTCGGCTCGCTCGGCTCGGTGAGTTTCATCCTGTGAACACGCGTCGGCTCTCGCCTGTCATGCCCCGTCCTGTGAACGCCCATCCACCCCGCCTGTCATGCCCCGCTTTGGCGGGGCATCCAGTAATCACCGCCGGTCCGGTCAAAATGCCGACGCCCACCCAAAAGACCGGTGGTTACTGGATCGCCCGCATTCGCGGGCGATGACTTTGGAGATAACGCCGAAGAAGAGTTCCGCCGATGGCCAAGCTCGAACGCCTGCTCGATGAAATCGTCACCGCCAACCGCATCCTCGCCCACGAAGGCGTCGTCGACTCATTCGGGCATGTCAGCGCGCGCCACCCAGACGATCCGAAGCATTTCCTCCTGTCGCGGGCGCGGGCGCCGGAGCGCATCGAGGCGGACGACATCATGGAGTTCACCCTCGACGGCACCGCGGTCGATGCGCGCGGGCGCGCGCCCTATCTCGAGCGCTTCATCCACGGCGCCATCTTCGAGGCGCGACCGGACGTGCACTCGGTCGTGCACAATCACTCGCCAAGCGTGATCCCATTCGGGGTCACCGGCAAGAAGCTCAAGCCGCTCCTGCATATGTGCGCGAATATCGGCCACGAGGTGCCGGTATGGGATTCGCACGACAAATTCGGCGACACCGCGCTCCTGGTCGAGAATATGGAGATGGGGCGCGACCTCGCGCGCGCCATGGGCTCCGGCCGCACCATCCTCATGCGCGGACACGGAGCGACAGTCCTTGCGCCCTCGGTCAGGCACGCCGTCTTCATCTCCATCTACCTCGAAGTCAACGCCAAGCTGCAGATGCAGGCCATGGCGATGGGTGGCATCACCTTCCTCACCGCCGGAGAGATCGACAAGATCATTTCGCGCACCGGCCCCTATACCCTCAACCGGGCCTGGGAGAATTGGTGCCGGCGCGCCAACCGGCCGTTCGTGGCCGAGGAGGGGTGAGGTTCCGCCGTTGCAACGTACGCCTATATGACATTCATTGGGGTTGAGGAGTGTCCTATGCCACGCGCCGCCCAACGCCCTGATCGGATCAACCTTCGCCTGAACAGAGACGCCAAGCGCAAGCTTGAGCGCGCGGCAGCCTACTCGGACAAAACCCTGACCGACTTCGTCATCGACTTCGCGCTGCAAAAGGCCGATGAGATCGTTCGTGAGCACGAAGTGATCACGCTGACGGCCAACGAGTGGGAGCGGCTCCGCGCGCTGCTGCTCAATCCGCCCGAACCCAATAAGCGCCTCGAGCGCGCTTTCGCCGACCACGCGCGCGTCGTGCAGGGGAAGGACACGATTGTACGCTGATCGGTACTCGGCGCGGCGCTGTTCTGTGGTGGAGAAGGGCCGGCCGGCCGCGCCATCGGCAGCGACATTTTCGCCCGCAGGCCTTCATGCCCAGGGCGGCCTCGATGTGCTATATCGCGCTCTGACCCGGCGGCCGCAGGGCCGCCGACCGAGCGGCCCGGCCGGCGAGGGTGGGCGTCGATCCCGGAGGGAAACGAGTGCCGCCATGGCTGCCGTAACCATGCCGTCGGGGCGCGTGGCCGCGGGCGCGCCTGAGGCGACGCCCGGGCGGCCCATCCTCGTCGTCGACGACATCGTCAAGAGCTTCGAGACGCCGGACGGTGTCGTCACCGCGATCGATCATGTCTCGCTGACGGTTGCCCCGGGCGAATTCCTCGGCGTGATCGGCCCTTCGGGCTGCGGCAAGACGACCTTGTTCAACATCATCGGCGGGCTGCTCGACGGCTATCAGGGTACGGTCGAGGTCGCGGGCGAGCGCGTGCGCGGACCGCACCCTTCGATCGGAATGATCTTCCAGGAGGAGTCGACCTTTCCCTGGCGCACGGTGATCGACAACGTCGCTTTCCCGCTCGAAATCGCCGGTGTGCCGAAGGCGGAGCGCTACGAGAAGGCTCGACATTTCGTGGCGCTGGTGGGGCTCGACGGGTTCGAGCGCCGCTATCCGGCGGAACTTTCCGGCGGCATGCGCCAGCGCGTGTCGATGGCGCGCACGCTCGCGGCGACGCCGAAGATCATGCTGATGGACGAGCCGTTCGCATCGCTCGACGAGCAGACGCGGCTCCTGCTCGGCGACAAGGTTTTGCAGATCCAGCAGCAGCTCAGGCAGACCACGCTGCTCATCACCCACAACATCACCGAAGCCGTGCAGCTCTCCGACCGCATCCTAGTGATGACCTACCGGCCGGGCAAGCTCAAGCGCATGGTGGAGATCAAGCTGCCGCGCCCGCGCACCTCGGAGAGCGTGTCGAGCGAGGCGTTCGGCCGCTACGTCGCGCAGATCTGGAGCGACCTGCGCGAGGAGGCGAGCCGGGGGCTGCGCGACGATGAGGCGCAGAAGCTGCAGCGGAGCGAGCAGTCATGAGTACCGCGACGCTTGCCAAGAACCGCTGGCTCCCGATTGCGCTCGGGCTCGGATCGCTCGTGGCGGTCATCGTTCTGGTCGAGGCGCTCATTCGGCTCGGCTGGATCAACCGCTTCATCGTTCCGATGCCGTCGGAAATCTTCCTCGCCTTTCCCCGCGTCGTACGCGAGGAAGATGTGGTCAGTCGCTTCCTGCTGACCGCCGGCGAGGCGTTCTCCGCCAGCATCCTGGTCACCCTGTTCGGGGTCGCGGGCGGGGTGCTGCTGCATCAGTTCCGCCTGCTGCGGCAGGCGACCGAGACCTGGGTCGCGGCCATGGCGGCGGCGCCTCTGGTTCTGATCTATCCGCTCTATCTCGTGATTTTCGGAAGGAGCGCCACCACCATCGTGATGATGGGCTTCACTGCGGGCCTGGCCCCGACCGTGCTCAAGACGCTCGAAGGCCTCTCCAGCACCCGGCGCGTGCTCATCAATGTGGGGCGGAGCTTCAATCTCACTCGCTCCCAGCAGTTCTGGAAGATTCTGTTTCCGGCGGCGCTGCCCACGATCTTCGTCGGCTTGCGGCTCGGCCTGATTTTCGCTCTGATCAACATCGTCGGGGTCGAGTTCCTGATCAATTTCGGCGGCCTCGGGCAGCTCATCAACGAGCTTGCCGAGCGCTACGATCTGGCCGGAACCTACGCCTCGATCTGCTTCGTGATCCTGGTCAGCGTGTGTGTCTTCGTCCTCACCGAAAGGCTCGAGCGATGGCTGAGGCCGGTCGATTGATCCTCCCCGCCGGCAGGGCGCGCCGCCTGCCGGTCCATCCGGTGACCGCGCTGCGGATCGCCATCATCGTCGCGGTGCTGGCGACCTGGGAGGCGGTTGCCGCCTCGGGCCTCCTCTACCGCGACGTCGTGCCCTCGCTGGTCGCGATCAGCCGGGCGCTGGTCGAGACGCTCAGCGACAAGTTGTTCTTCTGGCACCTTGGCACGACCTTCTACGAGATCGGCATCGCGCTCGTGATCGGGGGCTTGAGCGGCCTGGCCGTCGGCATCGCGCTGGGCGGCAGCAAGCTGATGGAGAAGGCCTTCGAACCGCTGCTCTATTATCTCGGCCCCACGCCGAAAATCATCTTCTTCCCGGTGATGATCATGTGGTTCGGCGTCGGCCCCGGCTCGAAGGTCGCGATGGGGGCGATCTCCTGCTTCTTTCCGGTCGCGCTCAACGCCGCCGGCGGCATGCGCCAGATCGACAAGATTCTCATTCGCGTCGGCAGAAGTTTTCGCGCCAATACCTGGCAGATGGTGACCAAGATCTATCTGCCGGCGATGCGCCATCCGATCATCAACGGCGTCCGGCTCGGGCTGGGTGTCGCGCTCATCGGCACGCTCTTGGCCGAGACCAAGTTGTCGAATCGCGGCATCGGATTCCTGGTCATCCAGGCCTACAGCCTGTTCAACATGCCGCAGATGTATTCGCTCATCATCATCCTGTTTGTGATCGCCATCGGCGCCAATGCGCTGATCGGCCGTCTCGGCGGGCTCGACGACATCAAGCGATTCTGACCCCGCGCTGCGCTTTGCACCAAAGGTGGAACATGTCCGTTGCGACCACGATGAAAGTGACGCCGCAGTCGCCCAACCTGCCGACTCATCGCGACCCCTACTACGCCGGCAAGTGGCAGAAGCCCAAGGCGGGTCGCTATGCCGAGGTGACGAGCCCCGGCACCGGCGAGTCGCTCGGCAAGGTCGTCGACGGCAGTCCCGCCGACGCCGAGGCCGCGATCGCCGCCGCCAAGGCGGCGTTCCGCGATTGGCGGCGGGTGCCGCCGCTCGAGCGCGCGAAGATGCTGCGCGCGATTGCCGAGGTCTTGCGCCGGAACGGCGACGAGTTGGCGATGATCGACGCCGCCGATTGCGGCAACCCGTTCGCCGAGATGGTGCGCGACGCCAATGCCGGCGCGGCCCAGCTCGATTTCTACGCCGGCCTCGTCACCGAGATGAAAGGCTCTTCGATTCCGATGGGCCCGGAGGTGGTGAATTTCTCCGTGCGCGAGCCTCTTGGCGTCGTCGGTCGCATCATCCCGTTCAATCATCCGTTCATGTTCGCCGCCGGCAAATCGGGCGCGCCGCTGGCCGCCGGCAACACGGTGGTGCTCAAGCCGCCGGAGCAGGCGCCGCTGTCCTCGCTCCGGCTCGCCGAGCTGATCGATGGTATCCTTCCGCCGGGCGTGTGGAACGTGGTGCCTGGCGGCCGCGAGGTCGGGCAGGTGCTCGCGAGCCATCCGGATGTCGCCATGACCGCGCTCATCGGCAGCGTGCCGACCGGCCGCTCGGTGATGAAGGCGGCCTCCGATACGCTCAAGCCGGTGCTGCTGGAACTTGGCGGCAAGAACGCGCTGATCGCCTTCCCCGACGCCAACCTCGAGGCCGTCTCGGCGGCGATGGTCGACGGCATGAACTTCACCTGGTGCGGGCAGTCCTGCGGCTCGACCAGTCGCGCGTTCATTCACGAAAAGATCTACGACGCCGTGCTCGACCGCGCGAAGGACGAGCTCAAGCGCTTCCGGCCCGGCGATCCGACCGACCCGGCGACCACCATGGGCTCGATTATCAGCCAGGTGCAATACGACCGCATCATGGGCTACATCGAGGCCGGCAAGAAGGATGGCGCGCGTCTCGTGTCCGGCGGCTCGCGGCCGAGCGATCCCAAGCTCGGCAAGGGGCTGTTCATGGAGCCGACGATCTTCGCCGACGTCACCATGGACATGCGCATCGGTCGCGAGGAAATCTTCGGCCCGGTGCTCTCCGTGTTCAAGTGGAACGACGAAGGCAGGATGCTCTCGCAGGTGAACCAGGTCGAGTACGGTCTCACCTGCTCGATCTGGACCAACGACCTTGCGACCGCGCACCGCGCGGCTGCGGCGGTCGAGGCGGGCTATGTCTGGATCAACGAAGTGTCGAAGCACTTCCTCGGCGCGCCGTTCGGCGGCTACAAGCAGTCCGGGATCGGCCGCGAGGAGTGCATCGAGGAGCTGCTTCGTTTCACGCGCGAGAAGAACATCCATATCAACCTGCGCCGCAGGAGCGGCGCGCACTGACACCAGGAGCTGCCAATGACCACGACCACTCTGGCACGGCTTGCGAGCGCCATTGCGGCGATGGCTTGGATGGCCGCCGCCCCGCTGCCGAGCGAAGCGCAGGGACTGAAGCCCTGGCGCCACGCCATCATCACGCCGAAGGCCGACGCCGGATTTTTCATGATGGCATTTCGGCGCGGATTCATGGAGAGGGAGGGCCTCAAGGTCGACATCCTCGAGGTCAAGGACGACACGATCGGCACCAAGGTGCTGCTGTCGGGCGAGGTCGACAGTTACGAAGGCACCGCCGGCGCGATCGCAGCCGCGGTGCGCGGCGCCGATGTGAAGTTCGTCGGCTGTCCCTGGCACGGCGTTCCCTATGTCATCTTTGCGCGGCCGGGCATCAGCAAGATGGAGGACCTCAAGGGCAAGTCCATCGCCGCCTCGGCGCCCGGCACGCCGCCCGAGATGATGGCGCGCGCCTCGCTTGCGCTTGCCAAGGTGCCGGTCGGCGGCGTGAGGCTCGCCGCGGTCGGCGGCGATCGCGATCGCTATGCGGCGCTCCTTGGCGGAGTGGTCGACGCGGCCGTGGTGTCGAACGAGTACATCCCGCTGCCGTCCTCGAAGGACCTCAAAGTGCTGATCGAGGGCAAGGAGGCGCTACCAAAATCGATCCGCTTCTGTACCCAGATGACCGGAAAAACCCTCGCCGCGCGACGCGAGGACGCGGTCCGCTTCATGGTCGCCGAGATCAAGGCCTTCCGCTACGCGATGGCGAACCGCGACGAGACCATCAGGGTCACGATCGAAGTGACCGATGCCAAGGCGAACGACCCGCGCCCGGCCTTCATCTACGACGATGCGGTTCATTCGGGGATCGTGAAACCGGATTTTCCGCTCCCGCTCGAGAATCTCGCGTGGATGCAGGAACAGATGGTCGAGCTCGGTCAGATTCCGAAAGCGGGCGACGTGACCAAGATGGTCAATGGCGAAATCCGCGCCGAGGCTTTGCGGCGCATCGACAAATGACGTTGCCGGGCGGCCAAGCGCCGGCGGCAAGGAGTTGTGATGGGTGAGGTGAGCCTCCTCGACGTGTCGAAGCGCTTCACGCTGCGCGTCGAGGGCAACGTCCAGGTCGTCGACGCGCTGAGCCATGTGAGCTTCACCGTCCACGACGGCGAGATCGTCTCGCTCATCGGGCCCTCGGGCTGCGGCAAGACCACCGCGCTGCGCGTGGCCATGGGGCTGGAGACGGCCTCGGGCGGCAAGGTCACGGTCGACGGCCGCGAGGTGAAGGGCTGCGGCTTCGACCGCGGCATGGTGTTTCAGTTCGCCGAGCTCCTGCCATGGCTCACCGCGCTCGGGAACGTGATGTTCGGGCTCGAAATGAAGGGGATGCGCGGCGCCAAGCTGCGCGAGACCGCCACGCGCTATCTCGAACTCGTGGGTCTCGCCGACTCCCTCAATCGGCGACCCCACCAGCTCTCCGGCGGCATGAAGCAGCGCGTCGGCATCGCCCGCGCGCTCGCCGTCGATCCAAAAGTGCTGCTGATGGACGAGCCGTTCGGCGCGCTCGACGCGCAGACGCGCGAGACCATGCAGGCCGAGCTGCTCGATCTCCATGCCCGCACCGGCAAGACCATCCTGTTCGTCACCCACGATCTCGACGAGGCCGTGCTGATCGCCGACCGGATCGTGGTCTTGAAAGACGGCAAGGTGGAGGAAATCATGAAGGTGCCGCTGCCGCGGCCGCGGCCCGATCTCGGCCTGGTGCGCGGCATGCCCGAGTTCGCCGCGACGAGGTACCGCGTCTGGCAGGCGCTGCACGCCGGCGCGACGACCCTGCATTGAAGCTCGATCCGCCGCGGGAAAAAAGCGTCATGGCCGAGATCGCCGGCAGCACTCCACCGCAAGCCGAGTCGCAGGCGGAGGCGCGTCCGCCGGATTGGACGTCGCTTCTTCCGCTGCTGACGAGCTTCGAGGGACGCATCCACCGGCAACTGTTCTGGATCGGGGTGCTGATCCTCGCGCAGATCGCCTTGGTCGGGAAATTTCTCGATCTCCTGATCGGCGAACCTGTGTTCGGCGCCCACATCAATGATGCCATCCTGATCGTGGTTTTCCTCTATCCGGCTTTCGCGGTCAGCGTGAAGCGCGGCCACGATCGCGACCGGCCGACATGGCTCATCGGCATCTGCCTGGTGATGGTCCTGCTTTTACTCGCAGTCGGTTATTTCGGTTTGCTCCCGTCGTCGGAGGGCGCGGGCGGCGCGTATCTTCGGTATTCTCCCTCGCTGCTGCCCGGCCTTGTTCTCCTGGTCGACCTCGGTCTTTTGCAAGGTACGCCAGGCGCAAACCGATATGGCGCCGACCCGATCGAGGCTGCCGCTGCGGTGGCGGCGATTCCGGCCTGGCTGATCACGAGCCTTTCGGTCGCCGACGCGCTCATGGTCTGGGAAGTCTTCGGCCGCGACATCAATCCGGTGTTCGGCTCCTATCCGAGCGCGATCGCCCAGGCGTTCTGGACTCTCGCGCGCTCCGGCAAGCTCATGGCTGCCCTCGCCGACAGCCTGCAGCCGTTCGCGGTGGGCTATGCGCTGGCGATCGTGATCGGCGTGCCGCTCGGCCTCGTGATCGGCCGCTTCCGGCCGCTTGAAGCGGCGCTCGGCATCTATGTCACCGCCGGCTATGCCATGCCCCTGGTGGCCTTGGTGCCGCTGCTCGTTCTGTGGCTCGGCCTCGGTTTCAAGGTCAAGGTCGCGATCATCTTCCTGCTGTCGGTGTTCCCGATCTGCATCAATACCTGGCTCGGCGTCACCGCGGTGCCGAGAACCCTGATCGAGGTGGGAAAATCCTTTGTCGCGCCCGATTCCGTGATCCTGCGCCGCATCATCCTGCCGGCGACGCTGCCTTACATCATGGCGGGGATCAGGCTTGCGGTCGGGCGCGCGGTCGTGGCCATGGTGATCGCCGAGTTCTTCACCTCGATTTCGGGCCTCGGCGCGATCATCATCACCTCGGCCAACAATTTCGACACTGCCACCACATTTGTGCCTATCATCGTCATCATGCTGATGGCGGTCGGGCTCAATTTCCTCATCGGCGTGGTCGAACGCCGGGTCGCGCCCTGGCAGGCGGAGATCGCCGGCCGCGACCAGCAATGATCGGTGACGCTACGGGTGAATGAATCGGACACACATCAATTCAACTTTTGGAGTATTATCATGGCACAAAAACCAGCCGGTGAAATGATCTGTGGCCGTAAAGTACTTCAGGTGTTTCGCGCCACGAGCAATTGTTTGTCGGTTATTTCTCCGGTGATCGCAACTTACCGATCGGTGCAAACCAGCCATCTCAGAATTTCACTGCATGAACTGGACCAGAAGGCCGAGAAAGCGCTCGCCCGCCTTCTTTACTTGCGAAACCGCCATGTCAGTAGACCAACGTCTCGACTTTGGCGTTGGATAGCACACTTGGCTGCCCGCAGACTTCTGTCGCTTGTAGAGAAGTCTGTCGTTGGGGAAACACAGGAGTGCTGCAATGCCGTCTACGATGGCTCTCCCCTCGATCTCTTTCTTGAAACGGACCAAGCTTCAGGTGGGAAGCTCTATTTATTGAAAATGTCTTCGCCCGACGGAGTGCCTGGAAACTCTTCCACGATTTGGTTGTGCGACGATGCTAATCGAATCGGTGGCCACGTCTGGTGCTCGGTTGGAGGCAGCGATCAAGGAGATTTTGGTGTAATGGCACATGTCGGATACGCCAGCCCAATTTCCGACAATCGGATTCCACAATACTTGCTTATCAGCACAACAACTCAATGTAACCTTAACTGCATTCATTGCGTTTCGCGTTGGACACGTAATCGCGTAGATCGCCTTTCTCCAGAGATTCGGTTGCAGATCAAGCGTTGGTGCGATGAAGGACTTCTCAAATTTGCCGACACCGACTACAGCGGCGATATATTGTGGTCCGATAGCCGATTTGGGGGAGACCTTGATTTTTTTCTCGGGCTCGACATTCCCTTCAATTTGAACACAAGTGGTACCCACCTCACTCGAGACGTGGCAAGGCGGCTTATGAGTTCCCGTATCGTATCGTTAAATGTGTCTCTGGACGCAGCGCGCGATGAATCATATCGCCGCGTGAGAAAGGGTGCGCCGCCATTGGAGCAGGTCATAGCCAACGTACGCGGTGTAGCAGAGGAACGTAGGAGTGCTCGTCGCTGCGAGGTGCGACTTTCCTTAAGTTTCACGATTATGCGGTCCACCTTGGCCGAGCTTTCGGAGATAATTGTGCTCGCAAGAGACACTGGTTTTGACATGGTTATTGCACGTCATCTAGAAGCTTACACCGCGGACATGGCCGAGGAGAGTTGTTGGTGGGATCAACTAGGATTTAACAAAGCAAGAGATCAAGCGATTGCTGTCGCTGCTGATTTGGGAATTGAACTCAGCATCGAACAGGCTTTTGAACCTCGTCCAGAGCGACATGGACATCGATACTGCCCTGAACCATGGCAGGGCGCCGTCGTGCTTGGAAACGGCGACGTTAATGTTTGCTGCGTACCGGGGGCGGGCATGCGCATGGGGAATCTCCACGAGCAATCGATGGAGGAGATTTGGAACGGACCTGCTTACCAGCATTTCCGAGCGGTCGTGAACTCGGCTACGCCACCGCCCGCTTGCGCTGCTTGCCCCATTCATCGAAAGAGGAACAATCCGGCCAGCTACATGCCCTACGTTGTCAAGAGTGTGACGACTGAGGGGATCACGAAGACCACGGCTATTACCAAACGACACGTCCCCAACCCATAATTTGACGGCTGTTCGTTATTCACCATGAGGGAATGCCGGGCTCAAGAATGGAGGACATCATGCCGAACATTCGAAGTTACTTTCTCCGCACCGCTCTCGTCACCGCCGCATTCGCGGTCGCTGCGCTCGCCCCGCAGGCCCGCGCCGCCGACATCATCGCCGAATGGGCGACGGTGAAGGCACCGCCGGCGCCCGAGCTCAAACCGGTGACGCTCGAAGGCAAGACCACCGCGCTCCTGATCCTCGATATGATGAAGGCCGGATGCAGCGCCCGGCCGCGCTGCCTCGCCACGGTCCCGAACGTGAAGAGGCTGCATGATGCGGCGCGCGCGGCCGGCGCGATGGTGTTCTACACGTTGGTCGGCGCTCCGACCGTCACCGCGGCCGACGTCGTCGACCCCGGCATCGCGCCGCGCGAGGGCGAATGGGTCTTCCAGCGCGGGCCGGACAAGTTCCTCGGCTCGGGCCTCGATGAAAAGCTCAAAGCCCGCGGCATCAAGACCGTCATCGTCACCGGCACCTCCGCTCAAGGGGTGGGAATCGGAACCGGCAGCGGTTCGGCGCAGCGCGGCTACAAGGTCATCGTCCCGGTCGACGGCCTGTCGTCCGAAGATCCCTACATGGAGCAATATGCGGCCTGGCACCTGTACAAGGGCGGACCCGCGATCATTACCGAGCAGGTGACGCTCACGCGCAGCGACATGATCAAGTTCTGATCCAATCTCGCTTTCCCCGCGCTGCTTCGCGCAGCCTTCCCGGACCAAGAGAGAAAAACCGGACCCTTGCGGGTCCGGTTTGAGTTCGTCGGCGCGGGGGCCGACCATCACCTTCCAGAGGGGAACAGCTGCCGGCGGGTCGATTGCGATCTGGGAGGATGGGCAACCGTCGCCGGCAGCGACCTGTGCAGTATGCTCCGCTTCGCGAGTCGAGCAACACAAAGGGTCGCATGCCAGCCATGCGGAAGCCGCAACCATATGTCGTGCGGGAGCGGCGTTCGCCCATTTCGTCACGCGGCATGGGTCAGGAAGGGCAACGCGCGGGCGGAAAATTACGCAAAGGTTACGTCACCGGCAGCGGACATCCGCACCGTTCGCGCGTTCGCATCATCGCGCCGGGCGAACTCCTGCGATGAGGGGTCAAAAATGCCAGCGCTGCGCCTTCGCGACCAGGAAATCGCGGAAAACCTGCACGCGCGCCACCGATTTCAGCTCCTCGGGATAGACGAAATAGCAATCGTAGGCGAGCGAGCTGGTGTCGCCGAACAGCTGCAGGAGGCCGCCGTTCTCCTCGACCAGATAGTCCGGCAGCATGGCAATGCCGATTCCGCGCTGGCAGGCGCGCAACACGCCGAGCACGTTGTTGATGGTCAGCCACGGAACGCGCGGGGTCCCGCCGTTGCGGCCTGAGGTGAGCAGCCAATTGCCGCTCTGCTGCAGCCAGGGCTGCACGGTCCCGCCCAGCACGATCAGCCGGTGGTTGTCGAGTTCTTCCACCGACCGCGGCGTACCGAACCGCTTGAGATATTCCGGCGATCCGCAGGCATGGAAGTGCAGCGAGAACAGCTTGCGCTGGATGAGATCGGGCTGGGTCGGCTGCCGCAGCCTGATCGCGACATCGGCCTCGCGCATCGCGAGGTCGAGTTCTTCCTCGGTGGTGATCAGCGTGATGCGGATGTCGGGATAGAGGTCGATGAACTCGCCGAGGCGCGGGGTTAGCCAGTGCACGCCGATGCCGGGCGTGGTCGTGATCCGCAGTTCGCCGTTCGGCCGCTCGCGGCTGTCGGTGAGCTTTGCTCGCGCGGCCTCGAGCTTCATGAACACCTCGTGGGCGGTGCGGTGAAGGAGTTCGCCCTGCTCGGTCAGGATCAGCCCGCGCGCGTGGCGGTGAAAGAGCGAGACGCCCAGCTCCTGTTCGAGCGCCGAGACCTGCCGCGATACCGCCGACTGCGACAGCCCGAGCTGCTCGCCGGCATGCGTGAAGCTGCCGGCCTCGGCGGCGGCGTGGAAAACCTTGAGCTTGTCCCAGTCCATCCTTCGAACTTTCTCCCTCCCCCAAGGGGTCCCAAGGGGAGGGAAAGCATCACTCACTCGGCGGCGAGGCTCGGCTCTGCCTCCCCATGGGCGGCAAGGAAGTGCTCGGCTTCGAGCGCGGCCATGCAGCCCTGGCCGGCGGCGGTCACCGCCTGGCGATAGACATCATCGGTGACATCGCCGGCGGCGAACACGCCTGGCACCGAAGTTGCGGTCGAAAAGGGAGCGGTCTTGATGTAGCCTGACGGCTTCATCTCGACCTGGCCCGCGACCAGCTCGGAGGCAGGCGTGTGGCCAATGGCGACGAACACGCCGTCGGCGAGCTTCTCGGTGAAGGCGCCGGTCTTCACGTTGCGCAGGATCACGCCCTTGACCTTGAGCGGGTGCTCGGCGCCGGCCACTTCCTCGAGCACCGTGTCCCAGAGCACCGAAATCTTCGGGTTCCTGAACAGCCGCTCCTGCAGAATCTTCTCGGCGCGAAAACTGTCGCGCCGGTGCACGACCGTGACCGTGGAAGCGAAATTGGTGAGAAACAGCGCCTCCTCGACCGCGGTATTGCCGCCGCCGATCACGATCACGTCCTTGCCGCGATAGAAGAAGCCATCGCAGGTGGCGCAGGCGGACACGCCATAGCCCTTGAACTTCTGCTCCGACGGCAATTCGAGCCAGCGCGCCTGCGCGCCGGTGGCAAGGATCAGGGCGTCGGTGAGATAGACATCGCCCGAATCGCATGTGAGCCGGAATGGCCGGCGGGCGAGCTCGACCTTGCTCACGTGGTCGGTGACAAGGGTGGTGCCGACGTGCTCGGCCTGCTTCTGCATCTGCTCCATCAGCCAGGGTCCCTGGATCACGTCGGCGAAGCCCGGATAGTTCTCGACGTCGGTCGTGATGGTGAGCTGCCCGCCGGGCTGGATGCCCTGGATCAGGACCGGCTCCAGCATGGCGCGGGCCGCATAGATCGCCGCCGTATAGCCGGCCGGACCCGAGCCAATGATGACGACCTTGGCGTGGCTGGTTTTGCCCATCAAAGCCCCCGCATGCGGATGTTCTTGGGCGCCGGAGGCCGCGAGCGCGCCTCGGCCATGATGCCGGGCACCAATGTATGGCTTCTGCCAAGCTATGCAATAGATGCAGAGCGGGATGCCACAACAGCGTGGGCTCTCCCTATTTTGTTACCGTTAGCGCGCAATATTGTTTCGTGACGGCCGGGACAGGAGTAAGAATGTGCCGGAGATTTGCCGGAGGCCTGCGTGCCCGTCCGACTCGATTCCATCGACCAGCACATTCTCAAGGAGCTGCAGGGCGACGGCCGCATCACCAATGTGGAGCTCGCGCGCCGGGTCGGGATTTCGCCGCCGCCCTGCCTGCGCCGCGTGCGCGCGCTCGAACAGGCGGGCTACATCAAGGGCTACCGGGCGCTGCTCGACGAGAAGCGGCTCGGCTACGAGGTGACCGTCTTCGCCATGGTGCATCTCTCGAGCCAGGCCGAGGCCGACCTCAAGGCCTTCGAGGACTTCGTGCGCAAGGAGCCGCTGGTGCGCGAATGCTGGATGCTCTCGGGCGAGATCGACTTCATCCTCAAATGCGTCGCGCCCGATCTCAAGACCTTCCAGGCTTTCGTCGCCGAGCTCACCGCCGCGCCGCATGTGCTCAACGTCAAGACCTCGCTCACGCTGCGCAACTCCAAGGATGCCGCGATGGTGCCCTTCGAGGCATCACCGGGAGGCAATGAATGAGCATCTTTGCTGCGGTATGAATTCGTCATACCATCGGCCAATCGTTTGGAGAAACGCCGATGGCCTTGGTCGCAAAGCGCACATTCAGCCTCCCCCCCGAACACGCGAAATTCATTGACGCTCAGGTTGCGTCAGGAGCCTATGCATCGGGCAGCGAAGTTGTTCGTGCGGGTCTACGAGCCTTGCAGGAACGTGACGCCGCAATCGAACGCTGGCTGCGCGAGGATGTCGCTCCGGTCTACGACGCCATGAAGGCTGACCCCTCGCGTGCCATTCCTGCCAAGAAAGTTTTTGCCAAGATCCGGGCGCGTCATGGGGTGCGGCTGAGGGCGAGACGTCGTGGAAAGACGTGAGGTCTTCTTTTCGCCGGAAGCACAGGCCGACCTCACGGCTCTCTACGACTACATCGAAAGAAATTCCGGTCCTGCTCGCGCCATAGGCTACATTGCCCGGATAGAGGCGTATTGCATGGGCTTCGACGTGGCCGGCGAGCGCGGAACGCGACGCGACGACATCCGTCCCGGTTTGCGCGTTGTTGGCTTTGAGCGTCGAATTACCATCGCATTTCACGTCGAGACCAACACCGTTACGATTGATCGCGTGCTCTATGGCGGGCGCGACATTTACCGCGCGATGGGACTTATATTAAACAACGATCAAGAATAGACCGGATTGAAGTTTCGGGCCGTCCGTTACCCATGCCGCGAATTTCGGTTTCCCTATCGTCGAACTCGAAAACTGGTGGCGAGGCCCACATATGTGCTAACGCCACTCGATCTTCTTCACCTCGTAGGCCTTGGCGCCGCCGGGGGTGACGACCTCGACGCTCGCGCCCTTGGCCTTGCCCATCAGGGCGCGGGCGAGCGGGGAGGTGATCGAGATCCTGCCCTTCTTCGCATCGGCCTCGGGTTCCCCGACGATCTGCCAGACCCGCTTCTCGTCGGTATCCTCGTCGACGAGCGTGACGGTCGCGCCGAACTTGATGGTGTCGCCGGAGAGCTTCGACACATCGATGACTTCCGCGCGCGCAAGCCTGTCCTCGAGCTCCGCGATGCGGCCCTCGTTGATCGACTGCTGCTCCTTGGCGGCGTGATATTCCGCGTTCTCCGACAGGTCGCCGTGCGTGCGCGCATCGGTGATCTGCTGGATGATGCGCGGCCGCTCGACCTGTTGGCGGTGCTTGAGCTCGTCCTCGAGCACGGCATAGCCCGCCGCCGTCATCGGGATCTTCTCCATTGGTCCTGGTGCCTCCGACCTTTCACACAGAGACAAAATTCGGATCGCGGGCCGAAAATCTCCGGCCCCGCGATCCAAGGAACTCTGTCCCAAACCTTAACCGTTCGGCGGGTGGCCCCGGCTTCCCGGTGTCAGCCCCTGCCGCCAAAATAGCTCTGCAGCGCACGCACCTCGAGGTCGCCCCCGAGATAGGCTTTGATTCCCAGCGCCGCGGCGACGGCCCCTGAAAGAGTGGTGTAGTACGGTACTTTATGCAAGAGGGCAGCGCGCCGCAATGACCGGCTGTCGGCAAGCGCGATCGCCCCCTCGGTGGTGTTGAAGACGAGCTGGACCTCGCCATTGCGGATCGCATCGACGATATGGGGGCGCCCCTCGGCCACCTTGTTGACCTTCTCGGCCTCGATCCCCTGCTCGACCAGGTAGCGCTGGGTCCCCCCGGTCGCGATCACCCGGAAGCCGAGGGCGGCCAGAAGCCGCACCGCCTCGAGGATCCGCGGCTTGTCGGCGTCGCGGACCGAGACGAACACGGTGCCCTCGCGCGGCAGCCGCGAGCCGCCGCCGATCTGGCTCTTGGCAAAGGCGATCGCGAAGGAGCGGTCGATGCCCATCACCTCGCCGGTCGATTTCATCTCCGGGCCGAGCACCGTGTCGACCCCGGGGAAGCGCGCGAACGGAAAGACCGCCTCCTTCACCCCGATATGGTCGAAGCGGGGCGGCTTGAAGCCCAAGCTCGCGAGTGTCTCGCCGGCCATGATCCGGGCCGCGATCTTGGCGACCGGCACGCCGATCACCTTGGCGACGAAGGGCACCGTGCGCGAGGCGCGCGGATTGACCTCGAGCACGTAGATGTCGCCGTCCTTGATGGCATATTGCACGTTCATCAGCCCGCCGACATTGAGCGCGAGCGCAAGCTCGCGGGTCTGGCGGCCGAGCTCGGCGATGGTCGCCTCGTTCAGCGAGTGCGGCGGCAGCGCGCAGGCGGAATCGCCGGAATGGATGCCCGCCTCCTCGATGTGCTCCATGATCCCGGCAATGGCGGTATCCTTGCCGTCGGCAAGGCAGTCCACGTCGATCTCGATCGCGTCGGAGAGATAGCGGTCGAAGAGGAGCGGATTCCTGCCCAGGACGGTGTTGATCTGGCCGGTCTTGTCGTTGGGGTAGCGCGCCTTGACATCGTGGGGAACGAGCTCGGGCAGGGTGCCCAGGAGGTAATCGCCGAGCTGGTCTTCCTCGCGGATGATTTGCATCGCCCGCCCGCCCAGCACGTAGGAGGGCCGCACCACCAGCGGAAAATCGAGCTCCGCCGCGATTAGCCGCGCCTGCTCGACCGAATAGGCAATGCCGTTCTTCGGTTGCTTGAGCCCGAGCTTGTCCAGGAGATGCTTGAAGCGGTCGCGATCCTCGGCGAGATCGATGGCGTCGGGCGAGGTGCCGAGGATCGGCACGTTGGACTTTTCGAGCGCGTCGGCAAGCTTGAGCGGGGTCTGGCCGCCGAACTGCACGATCACGCCATGGAGCGTGCCGTTGCCGCGCTCGGTGTCGATGATTTCGATCACGTCCTCGGCGGTGAGCGGCTCGAAATAGAGCCGGTCGGAGGTGTCATAGTCGG
>Ga0137385_10001702_pt1 | contig 18604 bp, 22 predicted proteins | sample SagtaG_FD_104921 | JGI IMG/M metagenome (GOLD analysis project Ga0137385, IMG submission 104921) | Vadose zone soil microbial communities from Sagehorn Ranch, Mendocino, California, USA - Sage2_R_80_16 metaG | ecosystem: Environmental > Terrestrial > Soil > Vadose zone | place: USA: California... | reverse complement strand
TACGAGGCAGGTACCTCGGCAAGATTGAAACGCATTACATGTGGCAGTACAAGAGCATTCGACAAGCCATGAGGTACATGGAAATGCGCACCGATCGGATACGCGAGTGCGTGCACTGCCGCAACCGGAGAATTCGCAAAGGCCTGACCAGCAAGCATCGCCCCCAAGAGCATGCCCTCGCGGGCGCCGCGATCCGTTCCATTAAACGTGGCCTTGCTGATGTTGGCACCAAGCAGTTGAAGCGCCTGCCTCGCAAGCCCTCGAGATATCGGATTATTCGACGGCGACGCCGAGGTGAAGGCTTCAATGGCATGCACCATGGCGTCGATTCCTGTTGCCGCCGTCGTCGCACGAGGCAAACCGACAGTTAGTTCAGCATCTAAAATAGCAACGTCTGGCAACAGGTATGGGGAGACGATACCTTTCTTTTGCGCTTCGCCCGTCGTCAGAATGGCGATCGGCGTGACTTCCGATCCGGTGCCTGCAGTCGTCGGGATTAACGCGAGCGGCAATCGTGGACCTCTGGCAACCCCTACACCGTAGACTTCGCCAATCGGCTGTTTGCTACCCTGAAGCAGGGCAACCATTTTCGCGACATCCATTGGCGAGCCGCCGCCGACACCGATTACTCCGGTTGCCGAGTTCCGCGCTGCCAGCTGCACTGCACTAAGGACGTTATGCTCCGGTGGGTCTGCTTCCACCTCGTTAAAGATGGTGACCTGTATTCCAACGGTCAACATGCTATCCAGCAACGGCTGAAGCACGCCCAGCTTCAAGAGCCCCTTATCCGTCACGAGCAGCACTCTTTGACCTAACGTGAGTAAAAGCGTCTCTCCGGCCCCAGCGCAACTGCCCGCTCCCGAGATGATCGAGGGAGTTGTATTGAAAGTAAACGGTGCCCCCATCGAGACTTCCTCGGACATTCTGTTCATCGCCTGCTTGACATCGGTACAAGTCATAGGGCACCAGCTTGCGAAACTTCAAATACGTAGTCTGCTGGATCGAAAGGTGCCACTTCGTCCTGAAAAAGATGGGAGTAATCTGGCCAGAGAGTTGTAAGTCGACCATTCCGTGGATCGACGTACCAGGCCGTGCAGCCCCCCGTCATCCAGACTGTCCCTGACGCCCGACGCTCCAAGCTCGAACGAAAACGGTCTTCTGACGCGGTCCTTACTTCGATCATCGAGCTGCCGCCATCGTCCATATGCTGCAGCGCCTTGAGCACATGCTGAATCTGGGCCTCGAACATATAGACTTGCGAGTTGTGTCCGATTCCCGTATTGGGCCCGCCAAGTACAAAGAAATTTGGGAAGCCACTAACCGACGTGGTTGCGAACCCCTCCGCGCCATTTTCCCAACGCTTCGCCAAGGACAGTCCGTCCTTCCCAAAGATTCTCCGAGAGATAGGCAATTCCGTCGCCTCGAATCCCGTGCTTAGCACCAGCGCGTCAAGCTCGTGCCGAACGCCATCAACCGTTACCAACGCAGAAGACTCTATCTGGTCAATCCCCACAGTCACCAAATTGACGTTAGGTCGACAAAGTGCCGGGTAGAAGTCGCTCGACTTCAGAATCCGCTTACATCCGATCTCGTAATCAGGTGTCAGCTTGTTGCGCAGTTCCGGATCACTGATTTGATCCTCAAGGTGCTTCAACGCGATGGTCGTAGCCTTGGCCAGCAGCGAGGGGACCGCCGCCCGCTGTGCGTAGCGCTCCTCGTTCTCCCAAAAAATCGACGTCCTGAGTTCCTGCATAGTTTCCGGCATCTTCCGGAACATACCCTTCTCCGCGTCGGTAAAATCCCGATCCGGGCGCGGAACGATCCAGGACGCCGTCCGCTGGAACACGGTAAGGTGCCTCGCTACCTTAGCCACTTCAGGAACTATCTGTACCGCTGAAGCGCCTGTACCGATGACTCCAACTCGCTTACCTTCAAGTGAAACTTCGTCGTTCCACCGTGCGGAGTGAAAGAGCGCGCCCGTGAAGTCGGCCAGGCCCTTGATGTCTGGCAATTTTGGATCTGACAGCAATCCCGAAGCGCTGACGAGAACTCGCCCGTAGTAGATACTATCCTTGCTGTACACGACCCAGTGCGCGAGATCCGCGTCCCAGCGCGCCTCAATTACATCCTGGTTAAACCGAATATATGGTAGAAGCCCTTCCTCACTAGCTACTGTCCGCAGATAGTCGTGGATTGCAGGTTGGGAGGAAAAGACGCTGGGCCAGTCCGGGTTCAGTCGGAAAGAAAACGAGTAAAGATGAGACGGTTGGTCACACGCTGCACCAGGATAACGATTATCCCGCCACGTACCGCCAACATCTTCCGCTCTCTCGAGAATGATCATGGAAGACGCTCCCTGCCGTCTCAATTGCGAAGCCATCCCGATCCCCGAAAAGCCGGTGCCAATGATGACTACATCTACAACGGTGGGATCTTTGATCTTGTTGTTCATCATGAACTCCTAGCTTACAAACGCGTTGAGCTGTTTGAGGCTCGGATCCTCGAACCTGCTGAGCTTATCGAGCGATTCACCACTGTCTCGAACGTATCGATCGATTAGGCGAAACACCTCGGCTGGCCGCTCCGTTACTGACGCATGCCCACATGCGATATCTGCGAGGGAGGCTTTTGCAATCCCCCCAAAAAGTTCGAAGCTGTGGGCGTCAGGGACAAGTTGATCGTACTTGCTGGCGACCACTAGCGTCCTCGCCTTGACGAGCGGAAGCCTGTCGGAGACGTCAAGCGCCAGGTTCAGCGCCATCTGTCGATCGCTACCGGGTCCGACAGCATATGCGTCACGTAACTGCAGAATCTCATCGAACTTTCGCACGTTCAAGTATGCTCGGCTATAGATATTGAGCATCATGAATTCAGCGAGAGCTCCCAACTCCTGGGAATTGCGCAATTTGTGCCAAAGGGAAAGTCTCAGCCTGAGTGCGTTATCAGTCTTCGCCCACCCGTTAAGCAATACGAGCGACTCTACTAGTTTCGGATATTGGGCAGCGACCTCGATTGCCACCGCCGCGCCCAGTGAGTAGCCAACTAGCGCAAACCGACGGTGTTCGCCAACTTGATTCAGTACCGCCACGACCTGCCTCGCCAGACCCGCGACCGTCAGTGGCGCTGTTGGATCTTCCGAGTCGCAATTGGCATCCGACAGATCAATTCCTATCACTCTATGGCGCGAAGCCAACATTGGGTAAACGGTGAAGAAATGTGTGCCAATCTTCCCACCGGTACCGTGAATCAGTACCACCGGAGGTCGCTCTGATTCGCTTTCCCCCCCATCATAATAGTGAACTGTTGCGCCGCCGACGCTTATCGAATCGACTCTCACACCTGGATATATGCTCATCTACCTACCCTCCTCGTCTCGGGATACTCGTGCCCGCCGACTGTCGTGCGGGTCACGATATTTGAATCGCCACTAATTTGGATTCCTAATTGTAAGAATGCTGGGGCTTGCCAGTGCACCCATCATCCCCCACCTTCCTCTTCTCCTTTCCCTCCGAGACATCAATTGCACCGTCTCTTCCACCGGCAAAAAACAACGCTCCATGCGCGCCGCACGCACGCGGCAGGATCCGAATACAAATATCGGACCAAGGCATGCGATTACCTACCCCTTACGGCATGGAGTCGGTGAGTTCAAAGATTATGTCGAGGTGAGGATGCTCCACAAGCACATCACGCAAATGGAGATTTTGATAAAAAATACCACAACGGCGAAATGCCCAATCAGCAAAGCTACTTCAGCACACGGCCGAACGTGAACTCAAGGAACTCATGGAAAGCGCGGTCTGTCTTCTCTACACGCGTGCGTAGAATGGCCCCTTCCCAACTACTCACCAGGTAGCGACCCAGAGAAATCGCGGAAAGGGAATCAGAAATAGAGCCACGACGCTGGCCCTCCTCAATACACGAGGTAAACAGATCACTCCATTGTTGGAATTGGACATCCAGCCTGCTTCTAATCACGTCACTATGATCTGACACTTCAACGCCGAGGTTACCCAACATGCACCCCCCAACAAAGCCAATCTCCCGAAAGTGTTCGATGCGGGCCTGAAAATAGCGTCGAAGTCTTTCGACAGGCTCATGCCGTTCGTCAGTCAAAATACTCAGCAGATACGGCCGGTGCTTTTCGAAATAACTGTCGACCGCAGCAGCCCCGAAGGCTTCTTTACTCTCGAAATAGTGATAGAACGACCCTTTTGCAACGGAGGCGGAGTCGGAAATGTCACTGATCCCGGTGGCAGCGTATCCCCCCGCCCCAATCACCTTCAGACCGGCATCAATCAGCCTCGACTTCACTCCAGGCTTTGCCTTCGGGCCCGGCTTGCGTACCTCGCTCATCTTCATCCACCCTCATTCATCACTAGTTGACCAGTCGGTTCTAATTAAATATAGTGCTTTACATGTGTACTTGTCAACACCCTCCCGAGCCGCGGACTCCACAACCAGCCCGCGGCTCAATGAGGACTACGTTCACATGTCTATGATCGATCTCGCAGTTGAGCGCGGTGCGCTCAACTGCGAGCATCCAGACGCTCATGCATAGAGCAGTTAAAACACTTATATATTGAGAGAAAATTCCCCGACACCCCTGGGAGCAGAGAGACGGGGCGTTTGTCACCGAGGTGGAACCCGGTCATGCAACGGTGGGAGGACTGCGACGCGGTCGACGAGATACCGGTTTAAGGTTCAGACCATGGAAGCTCACTCATCTTTACCTACCCTCACGTTATCACTAGTTGACCAGTCGGTTCTAATTAAATAAAGTGCTCTACAGCTGTACTCGTCAACACCTCCCGAGCGGCGGACTCCACAACCGTCAAGGGGCTCAATGAGGACTACTTCCAAATGCCTATGATCGATCTCACAGTTGAGCGCGGTGCGCTCGACAACGAACAGCTCCAGACGCTCATGCATAGAGCAGTTAAAACACTTATGTATTGGGAGAAAATTCCCGACACCCCTGAGAACAGAAAGATCGGGTGGGCGTTTGTCACCATAGTGGAACCCGGTCTTGCAACGGTGGGAGGACTGACTCCCGGTCGACCGAGATACCGGTTTAAGGTTCAGACCATGGAAGGGATGATGGACGACGGCGCACGGCAGGGGGTGATGAGAGATTTGACCAAGCTGGTGCTCCAAATTGAGGGAGTGCCTCACGACCACGACAACGCGTCCCGGGTTTGGACCATTTTGCGTGAATATCCGCGCTCGCATTGGGGGGTCGGCGGGTATCCGTTTCCGCCCTCCGGGCTGCGATCTGCAGCCCCTGAAGTCAAAATCTCTGCCGACGATAAGGTTTATTAGATGATGCTCTGCCAGGCGGCTCACATCGGCCGCCGGTTGACAGGGCACCCTACACAGAGGAGACGCTATTGTGACGAGTATTAAATCAATAGAACTTAGTAATCTGTACGCAGGTTGGGTAACCGCCATGCACAGAAATCCGGACATGTCGCTGGACGAAATCCGGCGTCTGTTCTCCCATTGGGGTGACGTGACTACTGATCCGGGCGGAGTTGACTACATCGAGGTCGACGCCGGTGGCGTGCCAGCGATGTGGGTCGTGCCAAAGGGCTCTGCGCAAGACACCGCACTTCTGTGCTCACATGGTGGCGGCTACGTCGTAGGATCAATGTTCACACACCGGAAGATGTTCGCACATATCGCCAAGGCAGTCGGTTGCCGTGCATTGATTGTGGACTACAGGCGTGCACCGGAAAATCCCCATCCTGGGCCGGTCATCGATATGGTCACCGCATACGAATGGCTGCTTGAAGAAGTGCGCCCGCAGCCGGCGCGGATTGCTTTAACCGGCGATTCCGCAGGCGGCGCGCTCGCATTAACCACGATCGCCGCGGCGCGTAACAGAGGTTTGCCTTTGCCGGTCGCCACAATGCCGATGTCGCCGTGGGCGGGGTGGGACACGTCGGGCCGTACCTATGACACCAACGCGACGCGCGATGCGCTTGTTTCCCGCGATACGACAAACGTGCTCGGCTCGTTGTTCATCGGCCCGGACGGAGATCGCACGCATCCTCTTGCCAATCCACTCTACACCGATTACGCCGGTTTCCCGCCGATCTACGTCACGGTCGGCGATGCCGAAACACTCTTGGACGACAGCCTTCGCATCGCCGATCGAGCACGCAGCGCGGGTGTCGAAGTCAAGACCGATGTGTACCCGGACATGCAGCATGTCTTTCAGTTCCTCGCCGGAACCGCGCCTGAGGCTGACACCGCCATCAGGAAAATGGCCGAATGGGTTCGGCCGAAACTTGGTCTGGCCTGACGTCAACGAACGAGTGCAGCGATCATGGGGCGTGGGCGGATATAACGCTTGAGCAGGGATTCGCCCGAGCTCCACGCAAAGGTGGGCAGCTGCGATGCAGAGCCCCCTTAGAGCACCATTGCACAACGCTGATGTCGTTTTGTAATTTTTAGTCGTGCGAATCATAGTCACTATCCGGAATGCCAACATGAAAGCCAACATGAATAGTTCACAGCCCGCAGCAAGCGCCGTCAATGGCGATGCCGATGGCACTGCGTACGACGTACTGATCGTCGGCGCAGGCTTCTCCGGTATCTATCAGCTATACAACCTTCGCAAACGCGGCTTCAGGGTTCGCCTTCTGGAAGCGGCGCCCGACATTGGCGGAATCTGGTACTGGAACTGCTACCCCGGCGCGCGCGTCGACACGCAAGTGCCGATTTATGAGTTTTCCGATGAGAATCTGTGGAAAGACTGGAACTGGACCGAGCTCTTTCCTGGTTGGGAAGAACTGCGAAGATACTTCGACTATGTCGATACCAAGTGGCATGTCCGAAAAGACATTGAGTTCAATGCGCGCGTAGAGTCGGCGAACTTTGATGAGGTCACGAGCAATTGGACGGTAAAGACCAACAATGGCGCGGGCTTCCGCAGCCGCTACGTGATTCTGTGCACTGGCTTTGCCGCGAAACCTTTCATCCCGAAGATGGACGGACTGGAAACATTCGCCGGCCCCAAACCGCATACAGGCCTCTGGCCCCAGGAAGGATTGGACTTCACGAACAAGAGAGTCGGAGTCATCGGTACTGGTGCAAGTGGCGTACAAGTGATCCAGGAGGCGGCTAAGACAGCCTCACACATGACGGTCTTCCAACGAACGATGAATATGGCATTGCCCATGGGGCCGCGCCAAACCGATGTGGAGACGCAGTCCAGAATGAAGGAAGCGTATCCCGCGAGGTTTGAAACCCGCCGCAAGACGTTCGGCGGATTTGACATGGACTTCCTGCCCAAGGGGGCGTTCGAAGTGTCGCCGCAGGAGCGCTTGGAAGTTTACGAGGAGAACTGGAAGAAGGCGGGATTTCACCCGTGGCTGGCGACATTCAACGATGTGCTCCTCAACAAGGACGCTAACGACACGGCATACGCGTTCTGGCGTGACAAGACGCGCGCACGAATCAAGGATCCTGAAATCGCCAAGAAGATGGCGCCCGACACGGCCCCCTATCCGTTCGGGACCAAGCGGCCGTGCCTCGAGAACGGTTACTACGAGGTATTCAATCAAAGCAATGTCAAACTCGTGGATTTACGCGAAAACGCAATCCGCAACGTGACGCCAACGGCGGTCGTGACGGAGGATGGCAGCGAGCACGAGCTCGACATCCTGATACTAGGCACTGGCTTCGACGCTGTGACTGGTGGCATCCTGAGCATCGACATTCGTGGCACCGACGGATCCACGATCAACGAACGCTGGAAAGACGGCATCCGTGCGAACCTGGGTCTGGCAACCGCAGGGTTCCCGAATCTGCTCTTCGTCTACGGCCCGCACGCCCCCACCGGCTTCCTGAACGGTCCGACAGCGGCGGAAGCACAGGGCGACGTCGTCATTCAGCTGCTCGAACACCTGCGCGAGAAGGACTACCAGCGTATCGAATCGACGAAGGAGGCCGACGAAGCATGGGCCGAACACGTGAGCGACGTTGCGTCCCAGACCCTGTTTGTGCAGACGGACTCGTGGTACATGGGAGCGAACATTCCGGGCAAGAAGCGCGAAATGCTCAATTACCCTGGCGGCCTGCCCCTCTATCTACAGAAGTGCGAGGAGACTGCCCGGAAGGATTACGAAGGCTTCGTGCTATCGCGCTGACGGTGACAACGGGCAGGAAAGGACGTTGAACCCGAGCGATGTCGTCGTTCAGCAGCGCGCGCCACGCGTGGCGCAATAAGTCCGACGCGCCCGCCGTTGTAACTTTCGTGATGGTGGGCGCGTTACGAGCGTGAGAGGCGGCGTGTCCAAGTCGCAGATACGAGCTAGGATCGAACTCGTGTTCAGAGCGGTCAACCGCTTGTTTGGCTTTGTGAAGGTCCTTGCCACTGCCTTGCGAACAATGCACGCCGCGCCTTCACAACACCGGCGCTGGCTTGTTAATACGCACTCCTACTGTATTTATAGCCAAACTCTGACTGTGGGCAATAGGTTTTTCAATCTGCACGTTGGCGACATCGAATGAGGGGAACATGAATGCCGAAAAAATCAACGAATGGATGGCGTCTTGCTGGATATGCTGCGGGCTTGCTGATCTGCGGATCGACCCATGCGCAACGCAGTGTCACCCTGTACGGAGTGGTGGATGACGCCCTGCTTTATACTAGCAAGTCGCTGAATCCCACCACGGGAGGTAACGCCGGAAAGGTGTTTGCGATGGCCAATGGCGATACGTCGTATTCCTACTTTGGATTTAGCGGAATCGAAGATCTTGGCGATGGACTGACGGCGCAATTCAAGCTCGAGAGCGGAGTTAGCGTTGCCAACGGAGCGCTCGCTAGCTGCAACGGCAATCTCTTCGGGTGTCAAGCATGGATTTCACTTGACAGTAAATATGGGGAAGCGAAGGTCGGTCTTCAATTGTCGCCATTCTTCTACGCCCTGTATGAGTCCGACCCCCGCAACTTCTCATTCTTCGGCAGCGGAGCTGTCAATCTTGTTGGAAATTTTCTCGGAACGGCGATTTTCACCCCCAATACCGTGTCTTACACGAGCCCAGACCTCGGTGGGCTGCGCACTAGCCTGCTGTACGGATTCGGCGGAGTATCAGGCAACTTTCGGGCGGGACGACAGTATTCAGCCAGCGTCAAGTATGAATACGGCGGCCTGATGGTCAATGCGGCAATCTTCGACAGCAACAGCGGCGGCGCAAACCCTACGCCGACTCCGACGGACCTCGCCGCCGAGGGCCGGACGATCGGTGCGGCTTTCAAGTTCGGAGCGGTAACCGTAAAGGCGTCGTTCGTCAATTACAAGGTCGCCGGCTCGTTCAACAACAACGTCTATGGCGGCGGACTATCCTGGTTTGTGATGCCAGCGCTCGTCCTGGACGGCGGCGTCTGGCTGACTAGCGATCGCGACCACACTACCAATCATTCGCTTCTGGCAGCGATGGGAATGAACTATTTCCTGAGCAAGAGAACTGCGCTTTATGCGCAGGTCGCAACAGTGAACAATCACGGGGCGATGAATACGGGTGTGTCGATACCCGTTGCGCTTTACGGCACCAAGGGCACAACGGTTGGCGCCTCAATTGGCATACGCCATTCGTTCTAGCCACCCATAGCACGACCGCCTCTCTGATGCCTCAGCTTTACCCACAAGTTTGAATCATTCGTTTGTGCGGAAAATGCGACACATCTCGGAAATTTCGTAAAGAGCCAGAGACCCGCGCCACATAACCGTTGGGCCGGGAGGTGGGTCGCGCTTACGATTCAGATAGCCGCCGAGGCTGGCGATCCGGAGCACGATTTGCTCCAACAACGGCACCGTGTCCGGCGGTCTGGTGGCGCGATGCGCGCGGCAATACAGTGCCCGCCATTCGACAGGTTGAAGCACAACTTCACAGGGCAAGTATGCATCAAGCCTAGCCAGCAGGGTGGTGTACAGAATACGCCAGGCGATGACGGCGAACAGGGCGCAAGGGTGCCGAACTAATGTGCCTCGATCCGGCAGCCACTCTTGAGCACACGATGCCACGACTCGATCGTCCATCGTCGCGCGTACCACCCTAGGCGCTCCAACGCTTGCTCGTTTGTTCGCGTAGGCATCGAACAACCCAACAGCCACTCGAGTGGATCGACGCTATCATTTATCTCAACTTCGAGAACGTGGATCGCGAAGACCTCGGCAAGTTCAAGTTTCTCTCGTTGGCGATTGGCGGGAGGGCGCAGCGTCAACGGCGTGCATCGAACCTGCAGTTGGGCCAATGCGCAGCGGCTTGCGGCCCTGGCCGGGATCTGCAGTTCGGTTTTGCCCAACACTGGCTACGCCCGAACGGTTGGCCACAGATATTGTTCGGGATGTTCTACCCGTCGGTTCCACGCCGTACGGACCAACCAATCGACACCTGCGCGACGTTCAGCGATAAATGCATCGTAGACGTCGCCCTCGCGATCGCTGATCGCGTGTCGGAGCAATACAACTTGAGCATGGCGACGTGTTTATACCTTCGGGCCACTTGATGCTCTCCTTCGTGCCGATCGCCCTGCGTTTGCGCAGGTGCTTCTTCCCAACCTGCTCAACCAGCCTGATCCACGTCTTCATGCGCAGCACGCCAAAATCGGCAAACCTTCGGGCGTGACGGCGAGCAGGCTGTGCATTAAAGCCGCTGCCGCGGATAATCGCGGCATCCATGTCCCGTTGATCGAGAAGGATGATGTTTAGGGCGTTTTAGAGACGGATTCAAAAAGGCTGCTCCGCCCATCTGAAGATGTTCCAGCCGACGAGGGAGCAACCGAGTTTGAGCAATGCTTCGTGAATGTCGGCCCGACGTTCGAAGCGAATGCGTTGACGACGGAAGTTGTGAATCCACACATGAGTACGTTCGACAACCCAGCGGAATTTGCCCAGACCACTGCCGCGCTCTGTCCGGCGCTTGGCAATCACCGGTTTGATGCCTCGGCTCGTGAAGTTTCTGGCGATGCGCCTCGGAGTCATAGCCACGGTCCGCGCAGATGACCTCGGGATTCTGAAGCAGCCGGCCACATACGCCGCGAATCGGTGGAATGGCGTCAACCAGCGGCAGCAGTCGGGTGACGTCGTTGCGATTCGCGCCTGTCAGGATCGCGCTGACAGGAGCGCCATTGGCGTCTACGAGTATGTGGTGCTTGGAACCTGGTCGCGCGCGATCCGTGGGGTTCGGACCAGTTTTTCGGCCACCCCGACGGCTCGCACAGACGAAGAGTCGACGGCTGCCCGTGAGAAATCCGGTTCGCCTGCCTCGCGTAACTTCGCCAGCAGTAGCTCGTGCAGTCGCTTCCACACGCCAGCCTTCTGCCAGTCGCGCAACCGTCTCCAGCAGGTTGAACCCGCGCCAAATCCCAATTTTGTCTACAGGTCCTGCCAGCGGACACCAGTCTTGAGTCGGACAGGATGCCGTTCAGCGCAGCTCGGTTCGCAACCGGCAGCCGGCCCGGATACTTCTTGCGCCGCGGTTTTGGCGTCGGCAGCAATGGCTCGATCATTGCCCACCGTTCGTCATCAACGATCGGCGCGCCCATCCTTGTTTCCAGTTGTTCAGATGATCAAGGTTAACAGCTTACCGGAACGGTTAGAGCCCCTAACGGGGTCCTTTTGATTCTGTCTCTTATAGCTGCTTGGTCACGATTCCCCGAATCATCAAGCGACGTGACGCGCAATTTTCAGTTCTGCAGTTTATTTATCCATTTTTCGGTCGGCACGGAAACAGCAACCGCGCACATTTATCGCGCAATTTTGCACGCGTGTCTGTTTGGGAGCCACACAGCTCGATAGTAGGTAAACGTAGAACTTTCGCGTGCCTCGGTCGGTCGCGACCCCAATCTCATTGGGCCTTCCGCTTGAGGCCTTTCCGTGCATAAAAGCACAGCCGTCGTGCGCATTTTCTATTTCGTTTCGTTGTAGAACGTGGACAATGAAATTTCGATTAGACAAAAACCTCTTAGATTTAGCGGCTTTGGGTGTGTAGTGAACGAAAAGCTTGATGAATTTTAATTAAAACATCGAAGTATAATTGGAGGAGCGCCACAACATGAGTCACCCTCATCACCGAGATTCGCCGAAAAATGCACTTCTTGTTGGCGTTTTCTCTGCATTGATCGCATCAAGTGCCTTCGCTGAATCGTCCGTAACGCTGTACGGCATTATTGACCAGGGTATCGACTACACAAACAATAGTGGCGGTCACTCACTTTGGCATATCCAGGACGGCACCTTCGACGGTACCTTTGGAAGCCGATGGGGGCTTAGCGGCTCTGAAGACCTGGGTGGCAGCCTAAGTGCCATTTTCAAGCTCGAGTCAGGCTTCAGTGCTGAAAACGGCAAAATGCTCCAAGGGGGACGTTTGTTTGGGCGGCAAGCGTATGTCGGTGTCTCAGACAACCGGTTCGGTACCCTCACGGTGGGTCGTCAATACGATTCCGTTGTAGATTACCTTCAACCGATGACTGCGCTGGGCAATTTAGGCGGTGCAATCGTGCACGGCGGTGACATCGACAATACCGTTAATTCGTTTCGAGTGGACAACGCTCTCAAGTATACGAGTCCGAAACTCAACGGTCTGAAATTTGGAGGGCTTTATTCGTTTACTAATACAAATGCGCCCGGTCGTGGAACAACGGGGCTGTGGAGTGTCGGCGCAACCTACTCGGTTGCGGGATTAAATGTCGCAGGCGCATATCTGTACGCGAAGGATCCAGCGGTCCTGCTGGCGGAAGGCGACTACGTACCAAACACGACCGGTGCGGCGATCGGAGCGGGCGGACCTTTCAGCTACGTCGGGCACCCAAGCAATGAGCAGGTGTTCGGCGCGGGTGTCAACTACTCGATAGGGTCGGTCATGATCGGCCTCGACTACACGAATACAAAATTTGATAACGCAAACGGCACGACAAGCACTGTAAAGTTCGAGAACTACGAAGCGTGGGTAAAGTATTATTTCACGGCAGCGTGGCGCGCCGGTATTGCCTACGACTACACGCACGGCGATATTGGCTACAACCAGGCAGTACCTCTTTACCACCAGGTCGGCTTGGTGACGTCGTATTCGCTGTCAAAGCGCACGTCAGTTTATGCGGTAGCTATCTGGCAAAGGGCTGCGGGAGCGGCGCCCAACGCAGTCATCTTTAACGGCGGTACGGGTGGCCCGTCGACCAACAACCATCAGATCGCTACACGTATTGGTATCTATCACCTATTTTGATAGATACAAGCCGATCATGCGCGCGGTAGCCGGATTAGTAAGGATTTAGCTATAAGGTTTGGGTGGGCGGCCTCAAAAGCGAAGTGCAACACCTATCTCGTATAAGGTGTCGCAATGCCCGACCAAACTTCGTACCAACAGCTTCAACCTGATGAACGTCTCGCCATCGCAAGCCTGCGGCTACAGGATGTGAGTATTCGGGCCATGGCCCGAATACTCGGGCGCTCGCCGGCCACCGTGAGCCGTGAACTAACGCGAAATAGCTCGCCTGCTGGCTACGCATCGGTGCCGGCTGAAGCGCTCAGCGCCGCGCGCCGCAGCGCGGGTCGCCGCCCCACGAAGCTTTGCCTGCAAAGCGTCTGCTGGCGCATCGTTCTCACCCTGCTCGATTGGAAATGGTCGCCCCAGCAGATATCGGGCACACTGAAGCGCATGTATCCGACCGACCCGACCCAGCACGTTTCGCACGAAACCATCTACACGGCCATCTACGCCCAGCCGCGCGGCGAACTACGCCGTCAGCTCATTGCCTGCTTGCGCCAGGGTCATGGCGCCCGCATGTCCCGCACGCGCGGCACAGACCGGCGCGGGCAGATTCCCGACATGGTCAGTATCCATGGGCGGCCGCCCGAAATCGAAGACCGTCTCCTCCCTGGTCATTGGGAAGGCGACTTTATCAAGGGCGCCGGAAATCAATCGTCTGTCGGCGTCCTGGTCGAACGGACCAGCCGCCTGGTGCTGCTCGCCAAGATGGAAGACGCCACCGCAGCGTCGGCGCTGGCGGGCTTCTCTGCCAAACTCAACTCGATTGCCGCACCGCTGCGACAAACCTTTACCTACGACCAGGGAAAAGAAATGTCGCGGCATCAAGAACTCACTGCAGCCACTGGCGTGCGCGTGTACTTCTGCGACCCACACAGCCCCTGGCAGCGCGGGACCTGCGAAAACACCAACGGATTGCTTCGTCAATATTTGCCTAAGGGCACCGACCTATCGGTCTACAGTCAGGACGAACTCGACGCCATCGCCGACAGCCTTAACAGCCGCCCTCGCGCGACTCACGCGTTCCATTCGCCATTCGAAGTTTTCGCCGCTACGCTTGCTTCAGCGAGCCAGCCTCATGGCTCTAAACACTAAACCCCGTGTTGCACTTCAGTTTGAAACCGCCGTGGCTATCCGACCAAAAAAGGCGGACGCCACCCTTTTATCATGAGTTTTTAGTGAGACAGCGAAACTTGCATAGGTTAAAACAGTCCGTAATCGCAAGCTTTGCGAGTTTCGGTCCGATCTCTTAACTACCACATTCGATTGCGACTGCAACTTTTGGACAGGCCGTCCTAATATTGCTGCAAATGACATGCCCATCAACACCCTCGGCTGAGGGGCCGTACCATTTTGTCAGACGGCCTCAAACCGCTACACCACCCTCCGCACTGATGTTCTGGCCATTGATGTAGTGCCCGGGTCCGGAGCCGAGAAAGGGCGCAAGGTCAGCTACGTCATCAGGCTCGGCGATGCGTCCCATGGGAATCGTCGGGATGGTCATTTTCTCGCGCTCCGTGTTCTCCCAAAGCACACGCCAGAAGTCCTTGCGCACCGCCCCCCCGGATTGTTCAAGTTGATGCGAATGCTCGGCTGAACCAGTTCAATGCACACATGGACATATGCATGTTGCCAAGGTTAACCAACGGCCAACTGCCGTCAAACTTGGTGCGGCGCGCCCAAATAACCTGGTTAAGAGATGCTGCTCGACCACGGATATGCTCGGATAGCTAACTGTCGAGGAATCGCAATATCTTCTTTAGTTCCAGGGTATCCCGTTCCCCAAAGATTTCGGTCAGTGGCCGGCGCGACGCCCCGATGAGGCCATGACGGAATGCGTTTTCGACGACGGTTCGTCCTCCACGTTCATCGCCGGACGACAATGGTGCATTCGCGGCCGCGTCCGAACCCTCCGGCGCTATGACGAAAAGCTGTAGCCCATTTTCAGTTACTGCCTTCGCGATGACATCGTTGATATGGATGTCACGAAAGCCGTACCCAATAGTCATGAGTCGATGACCAGGCCGAGAGACATAGTACGCGAATTGCCGGTGATACCAGTCGAGAATGGGAAAAAGGCCAAGCTCACGAGCATTCTCACCACCCGCCATAAGGAGTGAACCGCCCACCCTGTCAACCCAGTTCGACGACCCATGTAGCTTGAAACATGGCTGACGATTCGCAGTGACGCGGAATTCACTCTCCTTCGCTGGAACCCATTGGTCCGTCCAAGGTATCCCGCAGGGACCAAGGGCGGCCTCCGAAGACAATCGCATTCCAGGTAGCTCGACCCCGTCCCAACGCTGAAGATACTGATACTCAAGGAGGAGATCCTGATTCAGGGTAAAGATTGCATCGAACCGGCCCAGGAATTTGCGCACCGACCCATTTCCGAGACCGAGGTCGAAATTTGCGAGGCGGGACATGCAATAGTCCATCGCCTTGAACATGGTTCCAATCGCCGCCTCAAGGTTTCGCAAATCGGTGGCATGCCTTTCAGGGTCGAGCCTTGCGCGCCCTTGCAGCTCAGCCAAGGCGGATTCAAATCCGCCGACTCCGTTGAAGCGCCAAAGCAGGTCCTTGATAGTCGGAGATGATCCGACCCCGGCACATCCGAGCAGATATTCGAAGGCCTCCGATCCAAGCCAACCGCCCCAGTTCCGGCTGAACCCTGCTCCCAACAATATCGAACAAGTCATCGTCCCTCCGAAGATATGCAGAACCCATTGCCGCTGTCGTTCATGCGTGAATTAGTTTCTTGGACTCACTTGCAACAATTCTATAACGTGCCGCAGACATCAGGCGTACATTTACATTCCAGATCCGATCGATTGTCTGGGTAAGAATTCGGTTGAACGTTTGTCTGAATTAACGCGAATCGGGTGGACAATCCCGTAATCGGCCTCGTCGCCAGCTTTATGGAGCCAAAGGTCCGGCAAGTCGTACGGAGGGCGATATCCCATCTCGAAGCCGAGAACGCGTTCACAGAATCGCGCGCCGATCGCCCGAGGTCGAGCGATCAGCTTGAATAGTGGGCAAGTTTTTTTCTACCAGGATGGCGTGCGTGCTCTCTAAATTAATCGAACGCTCACTAATCGGTTGATAAATTGTAGATTGCTGGATCGCGTGCCGGAAACCCCGTCAGGGACGGTGTTTACCCTGACGAGGGGAGGCTTACCGGTGTGTCCGTCAGCGCCGCATGAGTGTCATGCCCCGCGCCGCCGCGCTTTCGGAACTTTTTGGGATGCAGGCGGCGCAAGCTTCATCAGTGCCGCGGGTGTGCCATTGAGGAACGCGTCGATCTGGCGTTCAACGTGTGCGTCGAGATCTTTTGGGACGGGCAATCCGTACACCCATTTCCGCATGCCGATATAGAAGATGCTCGCGTGCAGGCTCCAGATCAATTCGAGTTCGGCTTCCTGCGCGGCGGATGTAGAGGGGACGGGTAGCCCGTAGGCTTCCCGTATCTCGTTCATCACCGGACGGAATATGCGCTCCCGCAGTTTGTCCAGATAGCGGGTATTGATCCCCTCGCGCGTCAGTCCAGCAAAGATGAACGTACGAATCCATTCGCGTTGCAGGATGACTTTCGAATACGCCTTGTAGAGGGCGTTCAGACGCTCCTGCAAAGGAATGCTGCGATCTGCGATGAGTTTTTCCCAAGCAGGATCCCATCGGTAGACCTCCTTATACACGCGATCGATGAGCGCTTCCTTGCTGGGAAAGTAGCGATAGAGAAGCGGCTGCGTTACACCGATCTGCTTCGCGAGCTCGCGCGTGCTTCCCGAAAAACCGTGGGTAGCGAAGTGTTCGATGGCTTTCCCTACGATCTGTTGCTCGCGTTCTTCCGGAGCCATCCGCCGGCCAATCACCCTAGGATCGGGGGACGCGTCCGTCTTCTTGGGCCGCCCTTGTCGGGCTAGTGGCAATTCAAGGCGCTCTTGTCGCGGCATGTCAGGTCACTTATTTAGTAGCCGATCATTAAAGTCAGAATATAGCAGGTCCGTTCGTTCGATCGCACCAGCCGGCGGCTGTGGCCGACTGTGGCCGCCACCGGTCTGGCTTTGCAGGTCATGCCGGACACGCAAACTGGCCAGCAAGCGAGACCAGCGGTGCGGGTTTCACAGAATCGCAGGCCCGAGAAAGAACGCGCGATAACCGGCTTCGTCGGTATCCATGTCACACCTAATACGGAAACCAGCCGGAGGCCCATCCCCCGACGTCCTGGCTTCGATCGTGTAGCCGCCGAGCGCCGCACGATAAACTTATAGCGAGCTTACGCAGGGGCCGTCATCCGCGGACGACGACGAGCTTGAGAGTACCCCTGAAGAGCCTGGAACGCCAACGGGGAAGCCATCCCTGACGTGATGCCATTCGAAAGGATTCGCGCGGCTCGCAAGAATTTGGGGAGCACCCAAAATCGACCGTTTACAATACTATCGGAGCTTGGCCTATCAATCTTTTTGGATCGGGGATCACTTGAAAAAGTACGCTTCTGAAGCAATCGAAACCGCCAAACCCCGCCGCAACAAATCGGCGGCACAATCGGTCAAAGCCGTGATTGACGAGAGTAATGAGAACTCCTCCTCCGACACGGCTGCGGGAGCCGATGCACTGGTTACGGTGGCACGCACGATGCGGATAATCGAGCTGCTGGCAGATTCCGAGGTCGGCATGTCCGTATCCGAAATCGCTCGCCATCTTGACGTCAACAAGAATCTCGCATTTCGCATCGTTAACAGCCTGTTAGCACTGCGGTACTTGCGGCAGGATCGCGAAACCTTGGCGTACAAGTTGACCTACAAGATCAGCAACCTTGGACTCCGAAAGCTAGCCACGGGAAGATTCCTGAGCGAATGTTTTCCGATCTTGCACGCGCTTGCCGAGAAAACGGGTGAGCACACCAGACTGGCAGTCATCGAAGACGGCATTCCAATCTGGGTCCACTCAGAGACCGGCAAACAATGGGGCTTGATGATCGATTCTGTCTACAGCCACGAACTCAGTTACCATGCACATGCGACCGCGAAAGCTTGGCTCGCGACTCTGCCGGAGGCGCGTGTCCGCGAGATCCTTGGTCCGTCGCCGTTTGTCGCGTATACACCATACACGATCACTTCGCTGCGCCCATTTCTCGATGACCTCAAGACGTGCCGAGCGCAGGGTTTTGCAATCAGCTACGAGGAGCGGGAACTCGGAGTCGCGACGCTTGCGGCGCCCATCATGGCCAAAAATCCCAGCGGAGTAGTCGAGTGTGTCGGAGTGGTCAGTATGGCCGCGCCAACACCGCGTATGGATCGAGAACGTTTCATTGCATGCGCTCCTG
>Ga0137385_10001696_pt1 | contig 18647 bp, 18 predicted proteins | sample SagtaG_FD_104921 | JGI IMG/M metagenome (GOLD analysis project Ga0137385, IMG submission 104921) | Vadose zone soil microbial communities from Sagehorn Ranch, Mendocino, California, USA - Sage2_R_80_16 metaG | ecosystem: Environmental > Terrestrial > Soil > Vadose zone | place: USA: California... | reverse complement strand
CGAGATCGAGTGTCGCGATCTTCGCGGGCTTGCCGCCAAGCGCGGCCTTCGCATACTGGCCGATCAAAACGCCTGCCTTGAAGTTGTCGGTGGCGAACAGGGCGTCGGTGGCGTCCTGCGGGTCGGTCGGCGTATCGAGCGCGATGACGAGCGCGCCTGCCGCGCGTGCCTTCTTGATGCTCGGCACGATCGCCTTCGTGTCGCTCGGCGTGATGAGGATCGCCTTTGCGCCCGCCGTGATCATGTTCTCGATGGCCGTGACCTGCGCCGCGTTGTCGCCGTCGAACTTGCCGGCGGCGGTCAGCAGCTTCGCGCCGTCTTTCTGCGCGGCGGATTCCGCGCCTTGCTTCATCTTGACGAAGAACGGGTTGGTGTCGGTCTTCGTGATCAGGCCAACGACTGGCTGATCGGCTGCGAGACTGGCGCTCGCGCACCACAGCGCAGACGCAGCGACGCACGCAGCGGCGATGCCCTTGACGACGGGTTGCGTGCGGGACGCGCGGCGCAGTTGCCTGCGGGAAATCGGGTTCATGGGACGCTCCTCCGGATGATTGACAACGACGTTGTGATCAGCGGTCGATTCAGCAGCTGACTGTGCGCTGATCGCGCCTTCTTGTGCGTTCGCCGGACTTTGGATTTGCCGGTGACGCGGGACTTACTAAATCAAGTTGTTTTAGTTAGTACAGCAGCGACCGTCTCGAAAAGCAAGGCTGGGTTTTGCTGCGGCGCGGCTAAGGCAAACTGCCGCAATACCCGCAAAGCCTTGTGCGACAAGGCTTTGAGCGACTGATGAGCGCACGCAGTGACCGCGCTGGATTGGGGTAAATCAGGAGTGAGCGAATCCGTCGACTAAGTTCTTTTGTTCACTCAATGGGCAAATGATCGGGAGTCGTGCGATTTAGTCGCTAGTCAGGACCGCCACTTGCTCCCCTGATGCCAGGGTCCGGCCGCAACAACGCGAGCGGAGGTTGAAGTGAACAGGACGCACAATCGCGCGCTGCATTTCGTCGCGACGCATCCCGCGCGCTTCGCGGTGCAGGTGGTCAAGGCATTTCGCAAGAACCAGGGGCTGCTGCTCGCGGGCGCGATCGCCTATTACGCGCTGCTGTCCATCGTGCCGCTTCTGATTCTGGTCGCCATCGCGTTCAGCCATTTCGTTGGCGAAAAGCTGCTGCTCGATACGCTCGCGCGTCTGCTCGAATGGCTGGTGCCGGGACAGTCGCGCGCGATCGTCAGGGAGCTTGCCAACTTTCTCGCGCACCGCACGGTGATCGGCTGGTTTCTCGTCGTCACGATGATCTTCTTCAGTTCGCTCGCCTTCACGGTGTTGGAGAATGCGCTGTCGATCATCTTCGTGCATCGCGTTGCGATCCGGCGCAGGCATTTTCTGCTGTCGGCGATCCTGCCTTATCTGTTCAGTCTTTCGCTGGGTATCGGCGTGCTGCTCGTGACGCTCGTGTCGAGCAGTCTTCAGTCCGTCGCGAGCGACAGCATCGTGCTGTTCGGTCACACCATTTCGCTGACGGGCGCCACGCGCATCGTGCTGTATCTGTTCGGTCTTGCTGGCGAGATTTTCGTGCTGACGGCAATCTATCTGGTGATACCCGCGGGACGCACGACGCTGCGGCACGCGCTGTTCGGCGCGGTCGCGGCCGCCGTATTGTGGGAAGTTACGCGGCGCGTGCTGGTGTGGTACTTCGCGACGCTATCGCAGGTGAGCGTCGTCTATGGATCGCTGACGACGGCCATCATCGTGCTGTTCAGCCTCGAAGCGCTGGCGACGCTGATGCTGTTCGGCGCGCAACTGATCGCCGAATACGAACGGCTCAATGCCGGTCCGATAGAGCCTGCCGCGCAGCCATTTGTCACGAGCTAGAAATGGCATTGCGAAGCACGTTGCGTGCCGCATCGAAACCGGCGCGATGCGGTTAACGGCAGAAAATTCGAGAACTTTAGAATCATTTGAATCCATGTTCTATTGCGTCTTTTAATCCCCAGAAGAATGCGCGGCGGTCACAGCTTCGTCATGACCCGCCGACGATAATCCCGTCGCCCGTCAAATTGACAAATTCAGAGCGGGCAGCACTGCCACATAGCAGTGACAGACCACGGGGAATACCACATGACCATCCGTCACCGCATCACTCTACTGGTGGTGTTGATGCTGGTCGCCTTGTCGGCGATCGGTGGATACGCTGTCTATCAGACTCGCGGCAGTGCCGCAGACGTCCGGCAAGTGACGCAGGGCGTCGTGCCGAGCGCGCTGGCTTCGGCAGACCTTGTCTCGCAGGTCAAGGACGTGCAGCTCGCGACGATGACACTCGTCTATTCGCCCGACGCGAACATGGTCGAGCAGGCTCAAAAAGAACTCGCCGCGAAAGAGAAATCGCTGCGCGAAGCACTCGACCTGCAGGCAAAAGCAGCCGCGAGCCATGCGCAGGAAGGGCTTGTCACGCAGGCGCGCGACAGCCTCGCCAACTACTTCGCGGCTATCAACGACACCGCGAAAATGAAGGCCGAAGGCAAGAACGACCTTGCGCAAGCCTATCTGTTCGCGAACGTCGCGCAGTACCGCGACGAACTCGAAGGCATCGTCGAAACGCTGCGCATCGAAAAGAACCGCCAGAAAGACGAAGCCATCGATGCATTGAATACGGGCCTCGCGACGACCACTACGGCGATTGGCAGCGCATCGGGCGCGGCGATTCTGGTGCTGATCGCAATTGGCCTGCTGCTATACCGGCAGATCACGCGACCGCTTTCGCGCATGCAGGAGATGATGAGCGAGATCGCATCGAGCCAGGACTTCACGCGCCGCGTGCCCGTGGGCCGCATGGACGAGATCGGCCATTCGATTGTCGCGTTCAACGGCATGATCGAAAAGATCCAGCAAAGCTCCGCGCAACTGAAGCAGAAGACCGCCGATATTCAGGCGATGTTGCAGAACATGCAGCAGGGCATTCTGACGGTTGTCGAAGACGCGAAGATTCACTCGGAGTACTCGGCCTATCTGGAAGAGATCTTCGAAACGAACGATATCGCCGGGCGTGCGCTGATGGACCTCGTATTCGGCGACAGCGACCTGGGTTCGGATACCGTATCGCAAGTCGAAGCGGCCGTGCTGGCGTGCATCGGCGAAGACAGCATCAACTTCGAGTTCAACCAGCATCTGCTCGTCAACGAACTGACGCGCAAGATGCCCGACGGCCGCGTGAAGACGCTCGATCTGAGCTGGTCCGCAATCACCGACGAAAGCGACACGGTGATGCGCCTGATGCTGTGCGTGCGCGACGTGACCGAGTTGCGCCAGCTTGCCGCGGAAGCGGGCGAGCAGAAGCGCCGCCTCGAAATGATTGGCGAAATTCTCTCGGTGGGCGAGGAGTAGTTCAACAAATTCGTTGAGATTGCAACGGGCTTCATCAACGATAACGAGCGGATCATTCGTCAGCATGCGCAGGTCAACGAGCCGGCTGTCGCCGAACTGTTCCGCAACATGCATACGATCAAGGGCAATGCGCGGACTTACAGCCTCCAGCATCTGACCAGCATCGTGCACGAAACCGAGCAGCGTTACGACGCGCTGCGCCAACCGGAAGCGGCGCACGAATGGGATCAGGAACAACTCATTGCCGAACTGGCGCGCGTGAAAGAAGCGTTGCAGCACTACGCGACGATCAACGAAGTGAGCCTCGGCCGACGCAAGGCGGGCCGTGTCGGCAGCGCCGAACGCTATCTGATGGTGGATCGCGAGCATATTCAGGAAAGCCTGCGCCTGCTCGATGCGGCGAACCCGGCTGACATGCTCGATCTGCTGACGGCGCGCGACTCGGTGCGCAGAACATTGCGTCTTCTTGGTACGGAGAAAGTCGAAGAGGCGCTCGCCGGCGTGCTGCACTCGTTGCCGTCGCTTGCCGCCGAGCTTGGCAAGGCCGTGCCCGCCGTACGTATCGACGACAACGGTTATCGCGTTCGCACGCAGGCGGGCAGCATGCTCAAGAACGCATTCATGCATCTGCTGCGCAATTCCGTCGATCACGGCATCGAGCCTGCCGCGCAGCGTGTCGCGCTCGGCAAGCCGGAAGCGGGTGTCATCGATATCGAAGTGGGCGTCGCCGAAGGCGCATTGCAGATCACGTTGAGCGACGATGGACGCGGTCTTGCGCTGTCGCGCATTCGCGGTATCGCCGCCGATCGCGGCTGGCTTCAGCCAGATATGCAATTGAGCGACGAAGCTGTGGCGGAATTCATCTTCCGTCCGGGCTTCTCGACTGCGCAGAACGTGACGGAGGTGTCGGGCCGCGGCGTCGGCATGGATGCGGTGCACGATTTCATCCGCCGCGAAGGCGGGCGCATCGAGTTGCGCTTCACGGACGATCATGCGGGCGCGGATTTCCGCCAGTTCCAGACGATCGTCTATCTGCCGGAGAACTGCGCTGTCGATAGCGTCGGCACGTCGATGCATGACGCCGCGCAAACAGTGAGTTCGATTCAGGCGAATGCACATTTCGAATAGCACGACGGGGATAGGCTGTGGTTGATCAGTATGTGATTGCGGCAGCATTGGCGGGTGTCGCGTGGGGCGCGCTGGCAGGTTTGTTCGTGCATCGGTGGTGGTACCGGAAACGGGCCGCCGCGCAACGGCAGACGACAGTCGATGCGCAGAGCACCGCGCTCGCCCAGGCCGAAGAACGTCACGCCGCCGAGGTTCGGCAGCACGAGCAGCAGGCGCGCGAACTGCACGCGCTCGTCGATACGCTGCGCGACGATCTCGCGCAGCAGTCTGTGTCGGCAGAAGAAGCGCGCGAAGCGCTGAATGCGCTGCATCTGCAAAAGGACGAGTGGCTGCAACAGGCGACGCGCCTCTCAACGGAAGCGGGGCGCCTGCGGCATCTGTCCGCCACGTTCGAGCGCTGGCACGAGCAGATGATTTCGCTAATGTCGCAGAACCACGACATGCACGCGAAGAACAATGAACTGTCGTCGATCGTGCGTCACGTGCTGATCGTGTCGCTGAATGCGTCGATTGAAGCGGCGCGCGCGGGCGCAGCGGGGCGCGGTTTCTCGATCGTCGCAAGCGAAGTGCGTTCACTTGCGGCTCGCTCGCAGGAACTGTCGAAGAGCTATCACGACAGCCTGAATCGCAACGACCTGATCACGACGGCCACGTTTCAGGACATTCAGGCGGGTGGCAAGATGATTGCGGCGTCGCTGGCGAGCGTCGAGGCGCTTGCCGGTCAGATTCAATCCCGGTTAGAGCAGGCGACGACGTGATCAGTCAGCAAGCGAAAGACAGTATCGAGCGGATCTTTTTGTATTCCGCGCGCACGCGTTTGCCTGTCGATTCCAGCGACGCATGCGACATCACGGCACTCGACGCGCAGCAGGCCAATACCGCGCTTGCGAGCCATATCGTCGTTCTGACCATTTCATCGATCGCATTCCGCTTTCTGCTCGTGCTGCATTTCAACGATGACCAGGCGACGCGCGACTACTATCTGCGCGAGTCGGAAGAACGCTCGTTGGCGGAAGCACTGATGGAAGTCGGCAATCTGTGTTGTGGCGCGATCAATCAGCAATTGGTCGAGTTCTTTCCGGACCTCGGGATGTCGACGCCTTATCAATTGAGCGGCGCTTGCGTGCCTTATCTGACGGAGTTGAAGCCGGGCTATCTCGCGGCTTTTCGCGTGAGCATCGGCGCAAACGTACAACTGGGTGCGACGCTGTGCATATGCGCGAGTTCGCCCGTCGATTTTGTCGCGTATGTGAACGAGGCCGAGGAGAGCACGGGTGAACTCGAACTCTTTTGAATGCTTCTGAGCGGCGCAGAGAGCACATTTTCAATCAATGCGCCGTATGAAAGGCGCTACGGGGTAAGCAATGGCTAAGGTTCTGGTAGTGGACGATTCGAGCACGGTGCGCGATGAAGTCGCGGGTTTTCTGAGGAAGAATGGTCTCGATGTCGATACCGCGGTGGACGGCAAGGATGGTCTCGCGAAGCTGAAGGCGTCGCCCGGCATCCGTCTCGTGGTCAGCGACGTCAACATGCCGAATATGGACGGCCTGACGATGGCCGAAAAGATTCGCGGCGAACTGGCCAATGCGAGCGTCAACATCATCATGCTGACAACGGAAAGCAGCCCTGCAATGAAGGAGCGCGGCAAGGCGGCAGGCGTGAAGGGCTGGATCGTAAAGCCGTTCAAGGGCGACGCAGTGCTCGAAACGTTCCGCAAGCTGGCCAGCTGACGGCTTGGCGCGGCATGGACGGGCTGCCGCGTCGGGGGCGCGGCGGTCCATTCATGACGCGCGGATTGTAGCAATTCCTTGAAAGATCTATTCGAGCCTCACGTATTTATCGGCGGCGGTCGCGCTTCTACACTCTGTTCAACGGTTGCAGAACACCCGTTCTCGCGCAACCCAACAGACAGATCTGGAGGTAGTCGCCATGAAATCGCTCGGTCAATTCGTTATCGTCGCCGCTCTTGTCAGTGCTCCCCTGGCCGCATTCGCGCAGAGCAATCAGCCTTTGACGCGCGCACAGGTGCGCGAAGAACTCGTGCAATTGCATAGCGTCGGTTACAGCCCACTCGACGATCGCAACAGCTATCCCACGCATATTCAGGCTGCCGAAGCGCGTCTGGCCGCACAACAGGCTGCGTCGACCCAGCAAAGCGGATTGGGTGGCGCGGTGAATGGCGTGTCGGAAGCCGGCGTGCGCGCCGATGCGAATGGCATCACGTTCTCGCATCATTAACAGTTGTTTGCGGGGCGGCGTACGCAGACTCTCTGACTGCAGCGAGTTCTGAGTCAACCATTAGGCCGGAGCCTGTCATGCACAGTCTTCGGCCTTTTCACATTCGCGCATCGCGCATAGCATTGAGGCAAATTGGAAAAAAGAAGTAGTGAATGTGAATTTATTGTTTGCTGCATCGGATGCGCTTCTAGAAACGAGGGCGTCTTGCACAGAGTGACGCTCGCGAAAGAAAGTCCATTTCTTCAGTAGAAGGACCCCGCGTTTATTCCGATTAGCGTGTCAGCGCTTTCGGACGTGGAATTTTAAAAGTCTTATGGATAGCGTGAGTAATTGGACAGTCAACATCGATGCAAGCCAATTGACATTTGTCGTACACCAGATAAATCCTGGCAATTGGGGGCCTCGATTGGACACTCTGGGGCAATCAGGCAGTACAACGACTCGCGCGTGTCTTTTCATGTAATAGATGAACTCTAGCCATATATGACCGGTCCATGGCATAGTGCCGGTATCTTCAATCAGGAGTTTCAATATGGCTACACTCGAAGCACTTCAGGCAAAGATAAAAAAGCTTCAGGCCCAGGCGGAAGCCATTGCGTCGAAGAAGTCGACGGTGGCGCTCGAAGGCATTCGTGCACTGATGGCAAAGCACAATCTGACTACGGCTGATATCGACGCGCATCTCGGCCGCAAAAAGCGTGGCCGTCCTGCGTTGAAGTCGGCAGGCGTGCAAACCAAAGGCGTAGCCAAATACTCCGATCCTAAAACGGGTGCAACCTGGACGGGGCATGGCCGTGCGCCTGCATGGATTGCGGCTGCGAAAGACCGTTCGAAGTACCTGGTGGCGGGCGCGTCCGCACCGGTTGCCACGGGCGTCGCCGTAAAGCACGGCACAGGTAATGGCCAGCCGAAGGGACCGCAACCGGCGAAGTATCGTCACCCCGAAACGGGCGCGACATGGAGTGGCCGTGGTCCTGCACCCGCATGGCTGGCGGGCGAAAAAGACCGTAGCAAGTTCCTGGTCGCTGGAGCAAAAGCGGCGGGCTTGAATGGCGTTGCGCGAAAGAAGATCGGCGCCAAAAAGGCAGGAAGAAAGCCGCGCGCGTAAGAACGACGAAAAGAATCAGGGAGGGGCGGGACTGCGCTCTCGCCTCTTTTCGGCAAAAGAATCTTTGCCTGATGGCGAAGTCGACACGCTTTTGCCGAACACATTGGCGAATGCACAAGGCCGGGTGCACAGCATTTTTATGCGTGAGCCATTTCGGCTCAATTGCTCATCGATGGGTGCCGCCCAATTTCGGCGGCACCGCACGCGCCGTCCTTGCCTTCCGGCGCGCGCTCCCTTCTTCAATGTGGTTTATGAAAGTCGAGCGTCTCCAGTTCGACCGACTGCCCCCCATTTCGTTGCAGCACGCGGCGCGCTGCGTCCTCGATTGTCTTGCGATTACCCTCGAACGTCGTGATCAGATCGTGCGACGACGTACCTGTATTGCCGAAATGGTTGTTCAGGGCGTCGATTGATACGCTGCACCATACCTCTTTTCCTTCGACGGTCGCTTCGAATGCGACTCGCGATGCGGCCACGACGTGCCGGCGGCTGGTGAATTCGATGGTCATTTGATTTCTCCGTGAGTGCCAGATGAAATTCACGAACGCTCGCTGGCGCCGGCCTTCCGGGCGATCTGTTCGCGGTCCAAGGCCAGGCGGCGCGGGGTGGGGCGCTCGCTTCGGTGCAGCGCAGCAAGGAACGATCCAGTCCGGCTCGTGCCGAACCCGTTGGGGGCGAGTGACGCCGGGCATCGGAATCGTTCTCCCATGATAGGCCGCTAACGGCGCAAAAGCCGGGAAACTACTGATCCGGCGCGCCCGTCATCTGCGCGATGAGCTTTTTCGTCGCGGGCGAATGCTCGAATTTGCGGAAAACGGCTGCGACTTCCGATGCGATTGGCTCGCCCGCCAGCGTCTTGAAGACGACATTGGGCAGATTGATGACCCGCGTCAGCACATTTGGCACGATGGCGACGCCCACGCCGACGGAAACCTGCGTCAGGACGGCCAGCAGCGTGCCGGGCGCGCTGACGATGCGCGGGTTGAACCGCCCGCGCCGCGCGATTTCCCGCGTGCCCAGCTCCTGTTCTGGCACGACGAAGCTCTCGCCCGCCAGCGCGCGCGCCTTGATCGGCCCTGTGGCAGCCGCCAGCGGATGCTCGGCGGGTAGCGCCGCGCAGAACGCATCGCGAGCCAGCACGTGAGCGCGCAGCGACGGCGGCAGATCCACCGGCAAGCGGACGAATGCGACATCGACGCGGCCTTCCTCCAGCAGCGCGGGCAACTCGCCCATCGGGTGCTCGGTGGCCTGCACGAGCACGTGCGGCCGGGCTTTACGGAACGCGCGCAACTGTTTCTGCAAGATGCCGGAAAAAGCCGCCGAGCCGACATAGCCGATATGAATACGCCCCAGCTCGCCGCGCCCGGCGCGCTGGCCGACGTGCAACGCCCGCTCGAACTGCGCGATGGTCTCGCGCGCTTCGGCGAGAAACGCTTCGCCGGCGGGCGTCAGCTCAACCGAGCGCCGCGTGCGGCGAAACAGTTGTGCCTGCAGCGCGCGCTCCATCTCCTGGATCTGCACAGTGAGCGTGGGCGGCGCAATGCCGAGCGCTTCTGCAGCCTGCGCGAAATGCAGTCGCTCGGCGACGGCGATGAAGTAACGCAGATGCCTCAGCTCCATAACGCGACGCTTCCCGGTATTAGGTACAAACTAATTATATTGAACACGACGGGCAATGAACGGAATAGAGAAAGCTGGTGGAATACAGGCTTCCTTTCCGCAGGTTTTCCGCCGGGTCCGTCCGATGAGCTCGATTACCGCTTCCCGTTCCGTCTCTCGCGGCACGCCGCTGCTCCTCATCGCCTCGATGGGTTGCGCGATGACGGTTCTCGACACCAACGTGGTCGGCATCGTCCTGCCCACTATCGCGCGCGATCTCAACGCTTCTTTCGCCGATATCGAATGGGTGATCAGCGCGTATGTGTTGTGCTTCGCCGCGCTGCTATTGCCCGCTGGCTCGCTTGCCGACCGCTATGGGCGCAAGCGCGTGTTTCTGACGGGCATCGCGCTGTTCGCGGCCGCGTCGCTCGCATGCGGCGTTGCGCCGACGGCCGAGCTGCTTTACGTCGCGCGGGCTGCGCAAGGCGTCGGCGCGGCCTTCCTGCTCGCGCCGGCGCTCGCCATCATCGGCCACGCGTTTCATGACGAGCGCGAACGCGCGCGAGCCTGGGCGGTGTGGGGCGGCATCATGGGGCTGACGATGGTCCTCTCGCCGCTGATCGGCGGCGTGATCAGCGCGTGGCTCGGCTGGCGCTGGGCATTCGCGATCAACGTGCCGATCTGCGCGTTGCTGGCGACGGGCGTCGTGCGGATCGTCGACGAATCGCGTGATCCGACGCCGAGATCGCTCGATCTGCCCGGTATTGCGCTCTTTGCCTCGGCGATGTTCTCGCTGACGTGGGCGCTGATTCTCGGACCTGACCGCGGATGGCTGAGCACGCCGGCGCTGTCCCGCGCATGCGCCGGCGTGATCCTTTTCGCGTTGTTCGTGTGGGTGGAAAGCCGGCGCGCGCATCCGATGCTCGATCTCGCGCTGTTCCGCTCGCTGCCGTTCGTCGGCGCGATCGTGGCGATGTTTGCTTATGCGTCGTCGGCGCAGGTCATGGCTTCGCTGTTGCCGCTATTTCTGCAAAACGCGCGTGGCGAAAGCGCGCTGGTCGCGGGCGCGGGCATGCTGCCTTTCGCGATTGCGATGCTGATCTTGCCGCAGCTAGGACGCAAGCTCGCAGCGTACATGGACTCGCGCCAGATTCTCACGCTCGGCCTCGCGGTGGTCGCATGCGGCAATCTTGCGATGATGGTCGCCGCGCGCAGCGCCAGTCACGCATGGCTGATCGTCGCCATGGCGCTGCTCGGCAGCGGCGGCGGCCTGCTGAACGGCGAGACGCAGAAGGCGATCATGGGCACAGTGCCGCGCGACCGCGCGGGCATGGCGTCCGGCATCAGCACGACCTCGCGATTCACGGGCATTCTGCTCGGCTTCTCCGGGCTGGGCGCCGTGCTGGCCGAAGGCGTGCGTTCCGCGCTGACGGCACAGATGACACAGACCCATCTGCCCGTCGTGCAAGGCTTTACCGAGCGTGTGATGGCGGGAGACTTCTCGCGTGCGTTTGCGCTCTATTCACCGGCATCGATGGATGCACTCGTTCATATCGCACGGTCGAGTTACGGCGAAGGCTTTGCGCGTGCATTCGCTGGCGCATCGATCGTGGCGGCGGTATCCGCGTCGATCGTATTTCTGTCGATGCGACGCAAGAATCGCTGATCGCAGTTGATTGCGCAGGCGTGTACCGATTAGTATAAAAAGCTCTGTGTCATGAGCGTCCCGCCACGCGCAATTTTCAATGAACCGATATGAAGCACTCGCCAATACGATGGCGGCCGAAATACGCTCGGGCAGTCTTGCTGTCGGCGCGCGCATGCCTTCGTTGCGGCAGGTCATTGCGCAGCATGGCGTGAGTCAATCGACGGCGTTTCGTGCGTACTATCTGCTGGAAGAGTGGGGCCTCATTCGCGCGCAGGAGCGCTCCGGCTATTACGTCGCGCCGGGCGCAGCCGTGCGCGACACGCGGGAAGCGACCGCGAAGCGCGCGCTCACCGAGTCCGCGAAGGTCGATATCAGCGAACTCGTTTTCAGCGTGCTCGAAGCGGCGAAGCATACGAGTGTCGTACCGTTAGGCTCGGCTTTTCCCTCGCCGATGCTGTTTCCGCTACAACGTCTTTCCAAATCGCTTGCACAAACATCGCGGACGATGAACCCGTGGAGTACCGTCGTCGATTTGCCGCCGGGTAACGAGGCTTTGCGCCAGCAGATCGCGCTGCGCTATCTCGGCATGGGCCTGTCGCAACCGCTCGATGAGATCGTCGTCACGAACGGCGCGCTCGAAGCACTGAATCTCTGCCTGATGGCCGTGACGCGTCCCGGCGATGTCGTCGCCGTCGAATCGCCTGGCTTCTATGCGGCGCTGCAGGCTATTGAAAGACTCGATCTACGCGCAGTCGAAATACCCGTCGATCCGCAAACCGGCCTCGACGTGGACGCGCTTGCGCAAGCGCTGGAAAAGCAGCCTATTCGCGCATGCTGGTTCATGACGAATTATCAGAACCCGACAGGCGCGACGATGCCGGTGGAAAAGAAAAAGGCGCTCGTCGAACTACTGGCACGGTATGACGTGCCGCTGATCGAAGACGACGTCTATGGCGAACTGCATTTTCAGGCGGATTATCCATTGCCCGCCATCGCCTTCGACCGGAAAGGACTCGTCATGCATTGCAGTTCGTTCTCGAAGACGCTCGCGCCGGGATACCGGATTGGCTGGGCCGCTGCTGGGAAGTTTGCGGAGAAAGTACAGCGCGCCAAACTGATGACGACGCTATCGGCGAGCATTCCCGTCCAGGCGGGTATTGCCGACTATCTTCAGCATGGCGGATACGACAGGCATCTGAGAAAACTGCGTGCCGCGTTGCGCGCGCAACTCGACGCGATGAATCTCGCGCTACGCCGCGCGATGCCGAAAGGCGTGAGGTGGACTTGTCCTTCAGGCGGCTATTTCGTGTGGCTCGAATTGCCCGAGCACGTCGATGCATTGACGCTGCACAGGCAGGCGATCGAACAGGGCGTGAGCCTGGCGCCTGGGCCGATCTTTTCCGCGTCGCGCAACTTTCGGAATTGCGTGCGGCTGAACTTCGGGCATCCGTGGAATGCCGATATCGAACGCGCCGTGCATGTGCTTGGCGGGTTGATCGCGCAGGCCACTTGAGCGCAACGTGAGCGCCAATGCGCGAGCGTCAATGCGCGATCGTGACGGCGATTCTGGCGAATGCAAAGAGAAGCCCGCCGAAGCACAGCGCGAGCACGACGGCCATCACGGGCAGCAGCGGCAGCTTGACGGTCGCGAGATCGGCTTCGTGCGCAGCGCCACGCCGCACGCCGAAGAAACTCCACAACACCATGCGCATCATGTTCAGTAAGCCCATTTCAGTTCTCCCGCCGGTTGCGTGAAGTCACGCGTTTTCATGGGTCAATCGTAGGCGGGTGGGGGCATTGGTGTAAGAAGCAGTTGACTGCTTTTCCTGCGTAGCAGTGGTGCGGCAGGCTGTCGCACTGGATATCGGTTTCGGGAAATATGACTTGCACCTGATCCGAACAGGTAAAGTTTTCAGTTCGATTTCATTCCCGGCTCGCCCTCGTCCGATGCAGGAACGCCCATTGCGCGCCTTCATGCGCTCACTTTCATAGGAGGCAAACATGGGCTCAATTAATCCGCAAACGCGCAGAACGGGTGGTGCCGATATTGTCGGCGGCGGCGTCGGTGATGGTCCGGGGCCGGAGGTGATGGCAGCGGCGACGCTCGACGGAACGAAGGTGTATTCGTCCGATGCCGAACATGTCGGCAAGATTTCCGACATCATGCTCGACGTGCGCAGCGGGCGCATTGCGTATGCCGTGCTGTCCGAGGGTGGCTTTCTCGGCATGGGCGCAACGTTGCACGCCATTCCGTGGAGTGCGCTCACGCTCGACACTGACCAGAAGTGCTTTCACGTCGATATCAGCGCGCAGATGCTAAAAGACGAACCGGGCTTCGACAAGGACCACTGGCCGAGCATGGCCGATTCCAGATGGGGCGAATCGCTGCATACGTATTACAACCGCGATCCGTACTGGGTTTCGCGCCGCGACTACGTCGACCCCGACGTGCCGCCGACCGCGCATTGACGTGAAGCGCTGAAGCACGTTAAAAGCACGTTAAGGCGAAGCCGCGCATAGACATATATGCGCGGCTTCATCGCAAATACCGCTCAGACCTTGACGGCGGAAGCGTCGTAAATCTCGTCGATGGCTTCAGAAAGCTTCGCGTTGAATTCGCTATCGCTCAGCTGCTTTTTCAGGTCATTGATGAGTGCCCGCGAAAAGCTCGCGATCATGCCGTGATTCTTTTCAAGCAGTTTGCACGCTTCAGTACGCGTATAACCGCCCGATAGCGCCACGACGCGCAACACCCGCGGATGATCGATCAGCGGCTTGTAGAAATCGGCGACGTCGGGAATGGTCAGCTTGAGCATGACCTGCTTGTCGGCGGGCAGCGCGTCGAGGCCTTTGATGATCTCGTCGCGCAGCGTCTTCTCGGCGCCCGCCTTGTCGGGTGTCTTGATCGACACTTCGGGTTCGAGGATCGGCATGAGGCCGCCCGCGTCGATTTGCGCGCCGTACTCGAACTGCTGCTTGACGACGGCAGCAATGCCCGCAGGCGAATTCTGCTCGATGACCGAGCGCATCTTGGTGCCGAAGATGCCGAGCTTGCCCGCGCGCGCGAGCAATGCGTCGAGTCCGGGGATCGGCTTCATCAGACGCACGCCGTCGCTTTCCGCCTCGAGTCCCTTGTCGACCTTGAGGAACGGCACGACGCCGCGGTCTTCCCAGAGAAACGAAGGCACGGGCTTGCCTTGCGCCTGCCCGTCCATCGTGGCTTCGAAGAGAATCGCCGCGATGACCTTGTCGCCCGAGAATGCAGGGGCGGTGATGATGCGCACGCGCATTTCGTGGATCAGCTTGAACATTTCGGCATCGCCGTTGTAGGCGTTCTCTTCGATGCCGTACTGCCGCAATGCGCCAGGCGTGGAGCCGCCGCTCTGGTCGAGCGCGGCGATGAAGCCCGCCTTATCAGAAATCTGCGCCAACATTTTTTCATTTGCCACGGACGTTTCCCTCCTTGAACAACTGATTAGTGACCATGTGTTTCCGACCCGACAAGTGTAAGGCATTGCGGCGCACGCTCCTACACTGCGGGGACGGTGACCAATCGAACAGACAAGCGAAGAACGTTCCAGGGGCGCTGGCGGGTTCGCGTTTCGCGCGCGGCTCTACTCGCCGCTGCTCGCCGCTACCCGCCGCGCGGCCGGTCACGGATGAACAGCTCCATGAAACCCGTCTGTGGATCGGCTTCGCGCGAGAACGCATGATCGGGCAGCAACGCGAGCAAAATTTCAACGGTCGTTCGCACGATGCAGCCGCGCGCCACATGTCCGCCTAACACGCGGCCATCGGCGTCGGAGACCGACATGTGCAGATGCGCGCCGTCTGGCGCAACCGAACCGGCGAGCGTCAGGATTTCCAGGTCGGCGCGCAGTTCGCTCGGCTGGTCGATGCCGGCGAATCGCAACTGCGCGACGCTCAGGCTGCCGATGCCCTGAACCACGAACGCGGCCGTCGCGCCGAGCTGGCGCACCGTGTCTTCCAGCGCGTCGCGAAGATCCTGGCCGGGTTGAATGCGGAGAGGATGGGCTTGCATCGGTGGTCTTCCGTTTGACGTTGCGACATCGCGTGGAGGCGCGCGTCGATCCTCATTGGCGCGGCCACGCCGCTAACATACAGTACCAGTAAGAAGGAAAAGAACCCTCATCATTCGGAAGCGTGCCGACACGGCACGAACAGCGATGAAAGCGCTACTGCGAGCAATCGTCATGGTGGCCTGCGTGGCGGCCGCGATCGGCGTGCTGTTCATTCCGCTGCCGCGCGCACTCGATCTGTCGACGCGCATCGTCACCGTCATGCCGATCGCGCGGGAAAGCACTACTGTTTTCGACTACGTGACGACGCCCGCGCATTGGCCCGCGTGGCATCCGTCGTCGCTGTCCGTGACGGGTGCGACCGATCATTCGCTGGGTATGGGCGAGCAGACCACAGAAGAATTTCGCGTCGCCGGGCGGCGCGGCGAGGTCGTGTGGACGGTTGTCGAACGCAAACGCCCCGAGAAATGGACGATCGACGGCACGATAGAAGGGCGCCCAGCCGGCACGGTCAGCTACGCGCTGACGCCCGACACGCACAGCAAGGACGGCACGGAGTTCGAGCGCACCTTCACGTACCGTTCGCCGACGCTCTGGTTCGCGTTGCTGAACGCAGTGCTGCTGCGCGCGAAGATCCAGGCCGAGTCCGACGAAGCCGTCGATCGGCTCAAGGACATCCTCGAAAAGCCATAGTGTCAGTCATCACTCGGGCTCTGTCTGCGGCGCTTTGCGCCGCAGCGCCAGCGCGACGCCGCTCAACGTGAGCGCCATCGCCACGGCTTCTTTCCAGCCAAGCGGCTCGCCGAGCACGAGTGCCGCCGCAACGATGCCGATGATCGGCACCAGCAGCATGCCGATCGACGCGATCTGCGGCGGCAGATGACGCAAGGTTGCGAACCACGCGAGATAGCACACGCCCATCGGCACGAGCGTCATATAGATCAGCACGGCCCAGCCGTCCGCGTGCAGCGACGCGAGTTCCGGGTGCTCGATCAGCAGCCCCGCGACGATCATCGGCGCGCAGCCGAGTCCGACCTGCCACGCGACGAGGCTGATGGGCGGGACGGGAATCGGCGTGCGCGCGATCACAGTGCCGAGCGCAAACAGCACGGCCGCCAGCAGCGCGAAGGCGATGCCCGCGATCTTGCCCGCGTCGAACGCCACACCGCGCCCGCCGAGCAGCACCACGACGCCAGCGAGACCGAGCAGCAGCGCGAGAAACTCGACGGTGGACGGCCTGCGCGACAGGACCGGCCACGCGAGCAGCATTGCCCAGATCGGCATGGTGTAGACCAGCAGCGCGCCTTCGCTGACGCTCAGCCATTTCATCGAGAGCGTGGAAAAGCCCATCCACGCGAAGACGTTCGTGCACGCCGCGAGCAGCAGGCGCGGCACGTACTCGCGCGGCACGCGTGGCCGCTCTCCCACGCACACGGCGACCACGCCGAGCAGGACGGACGCCGTCACGCCGGCAACACCGCGTGAAAATAGCGGTGGCCATTCGCGCAGCAGTACTTTCATGGCGGGCCAGTTGAGCGCCCATCCCGTTGCCGTAACCAGCAGATAGATGAGTCCCGTCCAGCGCGAATGCTTCATCGACTATTCGTATGAGTTCTTTTGAGAGCCTCGATCATACGAGGTTCTTCGATCACATGGATTTCTTCGTTAGATGCAACGTGACATATGGCGCAAACGATTGCGATGTATGCTTGACCGAGCGGGCACGCGTTACGCCGATTCGTTCGTGCGCAAAGTTTTCGTCAGACGGAAACGCTGCGATGCGCGTCGTGCGAGTGCGCACGAAACTGCGTGCGAAAGCAGCTGTCTGACGTCGAGGGTCAACTGCACGATGGCCTTCAAAATGCGAACATCTCGGACGTTTTTTCATCGTTGGGTGTTGTGCGGACCACGCGTACCGGCCGTACAAACGTTTGCATTGAGATGCGTCGAGGGTTCGCCCGAACTGATCGATGCCGAACGGAATGAGATAGTTTCAGTGCGGAAATATGGATGCTGGGTTCATGAAAGCAACACGAAACACTGGTAGATCGCAGCTCACGAGAGGCTGAACATGGAACAGTCCTTAAGCAACTTTGCGCTTTCGACTAACGGCCAAGCCGTGACTTTCGATATCGTCGTGCAAAAGCGCGCGATAGGCTGCGCGATTACGCGCGACGCGCTCGAACAGCATTTCTGGCTGGAACGCGGGGCGGACGAGTCGCACCTCACGAAGGCGTTCGGCAACGGCCTGCGCCGTATCGCCGCTGTCGCCGAGCGCAAGGCGCTCGCGAAGGGCGCGACGCACGTGTTGATTACCGCAGACGATTTCGAATACCGCTAAAGAAGCGGCTGCCTTCACCGCACGCCACTGCGCGTGAGCCGCTGACCCTGTAAAATCGCGTGCGCTGCGCGAGAGCCGCGCACATCAGGCGATCCGGCTCGGGCTTGCCGCCACGAGCCTGTCATCTTTCCATCCCGTCCACCCTTGTGCCCAGCCGCACGCCATCCGGCTTGCGAACCGGTCGACGACGCGGCGTCCGTGCACGCCATGTCCGTCATGCACAACCAGGGTGCATCGCAATCCGTTCACCTGTGCTCGCGCGAGTGAGTGTTCCCCGACGGCACGCCCGATTCGTTCATACAACAAGATGCAAGACCGCAGTTTTACCGCCTCCCGCTTTTCCTCGCTTCGCGGCGATGTGCTCGCCGGCCTGACTTCATCGTTTGCGCTCGTGCCCGAATGCATCGCGTTCGCGCTCGTCGCGCATCTCAATCCGCTGATGGGCCTGTATGGCGCGTTCTTCATCTGCACGATCACGGCGCTGTTCGGCGGCCGGCCGGGCATGATCTCGGGCGCGGCAGGGTCGATGGCCGTGGTGATCGTCGCGCTCGTCGTGCAGCATGGTCCGCAGTATCTGTTCGCGACCGTCGTGCTGGGCGGCCTGCTGATGATGCTCTTCGGCGCGTTGCGGCTCGGCAAGCTGATCCGGATGGTGCCGCATCCCGTGATGCTCGGCTTCGTCAACGGACTCGCGATCATCATCGCGATGGCACAGTTCGAGCACTTCAAACAGGCGTCGCCGCAAGGCAGCGTATGGCTGCACGGTCACGCGCTGTGGCTGATGGGCGGACTCGTCGCGTTGACGATGGCGATCGTGTACGGCTTGCCGCGTATGACGAAAGCTGTGCCGCCCGCGCTTGCGGCGATTGTCGGCGTGGGCGTGCTGAGCCAGTTGCTGCATTTGCCGACGCGCACGCTCGGCGACATGGCGCACATTGCAGGCGGCCTGCCCGAATTCAGCATGCCAGGCGTACCGCTCGATCTCGACACGCTGCGCATCATCTTTCCGTATGCCGCGTTGATGTCGATGGTCGGCTTGCTCGAAACGCTGCTCACGCTCAATCTCACCGACGAACTCACGGAATCTCGCGGACAACCGAATCGCGAGTGCATTGCGCTCGGCGCCGCGAATATCGTGTCGGGCCTGTTCGGCGCGATGG
>Ga0137385_10001684_pt1 | contig 18690 bp, 21 predicted proteins | sample SagtaG_FD_104921 | JGI IMG/M metagenome (GOLD analysis project Ga0137385, IMG submission 104921) | Vadose zone soil microbial communities from Sagehorn Ranch, Mendocino, California, USA - Sage2_R_80_16 metaG | ecosystem: Environmental > Terrestrial > Soil > Vadose zone | place: USA: California... | reverse complement strand
GAAGGCACCATTGCTGCCTGGCTCGTCGCGTCGGCCGTTCCCCTCGATATCCAACGGACGAAAGGTGTTTGTGGATCCGCGATGACACACAACGCCCATTAGCAGGCCCAGGGGGCCAGCGGGCGCCCACGGCACGGCGCGATGCGGTCCCCCACTTCCCCCGCCCATGAGAGCGCAGGATATTCTACCGGCACACCACCGTGTTATCGGCAAATGTCATGCTTTCCTGAACGCGGTCGTGCCGAGGGCGCATTTGTTCGCCAGGGGTGCCGGCGCTGCCCGGAAAAATCGAAATTGACCTGAATCGCTGGTCGCGTTGGCAACTGTCGAGATACGCGCTCCGAACAGGCGCATCCCGACAGGTGCAGGTGGCCATGCACAACACGACCTTCCTGTGGCCCACGCGATTCGATCGATCGGCCAGAACGGTAAGCCGCTTCGGCGCGCTTGCCGATACTCCCTTCGAGACTTCACCGTCATCGGCGACTGGTGATGGCCTGACTGCATGCGTCCCAGCTGGGCAGATTCGCCACATCCATTTGAGCTATAATAAAGTCTCATTTGGAGATACCCGTGAACGCGCCCGCCACCTCCGCCCGTCGCCCGGCCCGCAAGGCTGCAGTTCGTCTCCCGGCAAAAGCCGCGACGCCGTCGCGGGCTGCCAAACCGCACGCCACGAAGATCAACGATTACCTCACCCTCTATCACGCGCCTCCGCTCGAGCGCATCAGCTTCATCAAGCACGGAGTGGATGCCTACGACGTGTACGTTCTTGCGCGCAACATGGGAACCTCGCAGGACAACCTGATGGTGACCTTGGGGCTGCCGCGCTCGACCATCATCCGTAAGGCCAAAGGGAAGGCACGCCTGTCCGCGGAGCAGAGCGAACGGGTGATCGGTATGGCGAGGCTGGTCGGCCAGGTCGAAGCGATGGTCGCGGAATCCGGTAATCCGGAAGGCTTCGACGCCGCCCACTGGGTAAACGAATGGCTCGACCAGCCCAACCCGGCACTCGATCAGCGCCGTCCTGCCGAGTTCATGGACACGGTCGCGGGACAGGAATTTGTCGCTTCCCTGCTGGCGAAGGCACAGAGCGGAGCGTACGCGTGACGGTCGCGGTCTGGCGGATCGCGACCGAAGCGCCCAACTACCCCGCAGACGATCTTTCCGGTGCCGGCGCGAAGGCGACGGGTGGCCGGTGGAACCGGCGCGGAACGCCGGTTTTGTACTGCGCGTCGACCATCGCCCTGGCCTGTCTGGAAACCGTGGTTCACATTCGCGCGGCGGGATTGCCGCTGAACCGCTACCTCGTTCGTCTGGACGTCCCCGACAACGTCTGGCAGGCCGCGACGGTTTTCACGAACATCGCAGCGCCCATAGGATGGGACGCAATCCCGCCCGGTATGACGAGCCTGGATACAGGTGAGAAATGGATCTATAACGCCGCCACAGCCCTGCTTCTTGTGCCGTCCGTCATCGTCCCTGAGGAGATGAACATCCTCGTCAACCCGACCCATCCGGATGCCGCAGGCATTCGTGCGCAGAAAGTGCGGCGTTGGACCTACGATCAGCGAATGGGTTAAGGCCATACGAGGCCTTCGACGGCCTCGAATGAAAGCGCATAAAGGTCGTCAGTGATTACCGCGTCAAATGGTCGATGGATTGAGCGCCGAGCTGTTGGATGCGTCTCTATGACTCGCACCGCTGATCCGGCACACCAACGGTGGCGTTCCTTCGAGCAGCGGGCCGTGCTCACTTCTGGCTGCGTTGTGCTTCCCCGCGCGGCGCCCACGAACTCTCGCGGGGATGATCCCACGCCAGCACATCGATCACCTTTCAACAGGAAGAGGCTGTCCGTTCTCCGACCGTGTACCTCCCGTTGCCACTCAGTCGGCGAGCATGGTGCCTCGACAGCCGGCTACCCGACAATGGCACGCGTGCCTTCGGGTGATCGCAGCAGTCCGCCGACCTTCAACCTGAAGCTGATAGTCAATGAACAGTTCCGCGCCCTTTCCGATGCGACGGGTCGTCCGGATGAATACCCGGTCATTGTCCTGTTCAGCCTCGCAGTTCGGCGCACAACTGTGATTGAGCCACCGGGCGGAATTGCCTCCCCGGGCACCATCGATCACCCGCGCGTCATCCAGCGCGAAGAAAAACGTGTGGCCGTCTTCGGCGCCGGAAAGAGCGTAGGCCTGTTGCGCCTTCTTCCACGAGACAAGTGCGCCTTTATATTCGAGAAGGTACGTGCCGGGCTGGAGATCGACCAGCGCGAAAACGCCGCGGCCATGAACGGGCGAGTTGCGAACAACGATACGACGCATAGACGTGTGGCGTAGAGCAAAAGAAACGAGGGGGATGGATTTACGGTCGGAACCGTTTCACCATGATGAAGGCGTCATTAAACCCTGTCACGCATATAGCCGCAAGAAGCGTCAGTCTGGCGCGCGTTCGGCTTGCAGCCACATCCGCAGGAGACGTTCAAATTATCGAGCGATCCACTGTTCGTCGACAAGGTTCGCGATATTGTCGGCCTCTATATGGATCCGCCGCTGAAGGCGATGGTGCTGTGCGTGGAGCCGAAAGCCGCAAAGGCGGTTCTCGCCGCACTGGAAGACACCATGCTCGGGTCGATCCACAAGAAAGGTGCTGGCGAGTTCACGCTGTCGGGTCTTCTGAAGATCAGTGTTCAGCAGGGTCCCAGCGAAGAAGCGCCGTTTCGGCAACGATCCCTTTACCGGCGAAGAGCGCTGGTTCGACGCGAAACCGGCAACGGTTCGGATCAAGGCACGTGCGCTGAAAAAGCTGAAGGACGCAGCGGCTTAATTTGCATCGTATCTGCTGCCTGGTGCGCGGCAGTATCCATGCGGGCCCCGGAAGGGCGTGCGCTGGCTTCATTTCACATATGTTCGCGACTTATACGACGGCCGTGTCAGTCTTTGCGAATACCCTCTCCAACGCCGGCTAACCCGCCCTTGTTCTCGTTGCACGAGCGCCACTCGCGCAAATCATATCCAACTCGCAATGCGATTCGGGCGAGGTTTTGGGAGCCGTCGCACACAATTCCCGAATCACGAATGCTGTTAAAGCACGTCAGCGCACGGCACACTTGCGGAAGTGGCGTTGGAGTTCCTATCCTTCATGCGAGGACCTATGCGTTACAGGGCTCTGAGTTCAAAATCCGATTGGAAATTAGCGCAAACGACACTTCATGTCGCGAGTGCGCTGCTGCTGTCCATACGCACGGTATGCTCGATGTGCAGGCGCGCGGCATCCGCCGCCCCCGCGCGTTCGCGGCCGAGTCGCCAAGGCGCCGCGGCCCCGGCGACGCACAAGAGAACAAGCGAGGGACCGACGTGCCCGCGATCTTCATCAGCTACCGGCGCATCGACAGTAAGGCCTACGCGGGGCGGCTCTTCGATCGCCTGAGCCAGCACTTCGGCACCGACCACGTGTTCATGGACATCGAGGGTGGCATCCAGCGTGGCGAAGATTTCGCGGACGCACTGCAGCGCGCCGTAGAGTCGGTCGACGCGATGATCATCCTCATCGGACGCCAGTGGTTGACCTGCACCGGCCACAACGGTCGGCGCCGGCTTGACCAAGCCGACGACTGGGTACGCCAGGAAACGGCCATCGCGCTGCGGCGCGGCATTCTGGTCCTGCCTGTACTGGTCGACGGCGCGAACATGCCGGACGAGGCCGACCTGCCCGAGGACATCCGCGCGCTCGCGCGGCGTCAGGCGAGCGAGATCAGCGACACTCGTTGGAGCTACGACGTATCGCAGATCGTCGCGATCCTCGGGCGCAAGCTGCGCCGCTCACTGTGGCGCCGCGTGCCGGGACGCCTCGTGGGCACAGCGCTGGCCGCACTGGCCATCGCCGCAGGCATCGGCTTCTTCCTCTGGCGTCCGCTGTCCACACCGTCCCTGTCCACAGTTGCCATCACCAGCACGGCGAGCAACGCTTCGACCGGCGCGGTCCCCGCCCCGCCGCCGGTCGCCTCGCGTCCGGCGGATCCAACGGTTCCGGCCGACCTGAGCGGCTTCTGGCGCGACGACGGGGGCGCGCTCTACAAGGTGGTGTCGGACTCGAGCGGCGGTTTCGACATGGCGCGCATCGATCCGCCGGAGAAGGATCCCACTTACCGCAAGATCGACCTTCACGGACGCGACGTGGAAATCTCAATCGGCGTGCTGCCCTCGGGAACCCAGCAGGAACGGGCCGACATGGAACTCTCGATCGATGGCCGCTTCATGACCGGTCTGCGCAAGAGCACGCAGATCGAGGATACGGCCACTAACTGGGTGCTGAGGCGCGCCGACCCGCCGCAGCCCGGGAGCGCCTCATCGGCTGCCGACACCGGCGGGCAGAGCGCGCCGCAAGCCGGTTATCAGACCTTCTCCGACCCAAAATACACCTTCTCCTATCCGGCTAACGAATTCACATTCAAGAAAATCTCCGACCACAGTGGGCACGATGGAATTGAGGCACGCTCTGTTCACGGCAATGCGTTCATACAGATATTGAAGAGCGATTCAATAACTGCCGATTCAACACAAAGTCTATACGACGCCTGGATAGTTTCGTGCGCCAAATCACCACCCCCTTATCACGTGGTAAAACCGGGACGGATTATCGTTTCATGTCTTCAGAGTTCGGGGAATGGAGACGTAGTCTATCGTTATAAATTGCTCGGATCAGACGTCGGAGTAACACTCTTGATGCGCTACCCCGAATCGGAAAAACAGCAATGGGACAGCGTAGTCGCAAACATCCAAAGGTCTTTAAAACTCACTGACTAGCGCATCAAGTACTGCGTAGTCGATCACGTGGCATACCGAACGCGTTTCGTTGAACCGGTTGTGAATCACGTGAGGTTCCTTCTGTCGACGCGACTGTGTGCTACCCAGATCGCCGAATTGCCGCTGAAGTGCAGCGTGCTCCTCGCGCACAGCCAGCAGTCCCTTAGGCTCGTCGGCGGAGAGGGTGACGTTGATCGGCATGTCGCTTAGACCGGCACGCCACGGCAGCGTCGACACCCTTGAGTAGATGTCCATGATAGCGCGCCCGCGAGAAATTGCACTGCCTATCAAGGCAACATTCATAGGTAACCTAACCGCTGTACATAATAACAACTAGCAACGTTTTGGGGTCAGATCATCCAGTGCCTTCAGACCGTCTTCGGCCCAGTTGAGAAACGCCTGCACCGCCAGTCGCACGTCCTCCAGCACGGCAGGCTCGTCAACCGCCTTCAGGTCGCGCACGATGATCTTCCAGGCCTTGCCCGTGATCACGAATCCCTCCAGCAGCCGACGACGGTTCTCCATGAAATGGATCTTGAATTCGTCGGAAATGGGAATCTGCATGTCGAGCGATTTGCGCCACATCTCCATCGACACGAGCATGAAGTCGGGATCGAACTCCGCGACGATCGGCATGTACCGCCTGGTTGCGTCTTCCACTATTCGGGCCCGTCCGTTGAGGTTGTGCAGCGCCGCCACGACTGTAGGTCACACCCGTCGGCACCTCAACGCGTGTGAGCACGACACCTTCAGTCCTTCCCACGATAGCACGGTGTCGTACCGCGGCGGTGATACCCAGTCTTCGACCGCCGGCTTGCGCAACGATCCCACCGTGGGGCATCGGTCGAAACCGATTTCATCAACCATGGGTACCGATTTAACGGGCGCCGCTGATCTTGCCGCAACTTGATGCGGCGGCTTCATGGCAAGCGTAACCAGTCCGTTTATGCCAAGCGCCCAGACCGGCAGATTGGATTTCTTTTTCAACTCACGGTCATACGCGACACAACCGTCAGGTGGTGAGCCGCCGATAGGCCTCAAGATGTCCAGCAGGCCCTGCTGGTTGCCGCGTTTCTCGAACGGGAAAGTCAGATTGCGACGGGCGGCTACGTACGTCGGATCAATTTCCAGATAGCGTGGCTCTGCGTCTTCGACACCCACTGCGTCAGTCTGCCCGCGGGGCCTTCTTACGGATGAGGCTTACCTGCCCATTGCGCTCGAGGATCGCTGACTCCACTTCATCCAGATCACAGGTATGAAGCGTCTGTCTCGCCGTCTCCAATACGTCCGTCCGGGTGGTGAGCGCCGCAGACATCTGCCTGCTGTTAAACTGGCCGCCGCTAAAAACCTCTCTTTCGGCCCCGACGACGAATGCCTCAAGGGCCGGTGAGCGAACACACGCCCACGCCAGCGCGCGATGGATCAGCACGATCGCCAGCGACGCGGCCAGTGTAGGAATGGCGGGTGATGCCCCGACAATGATGCGACTCAGTGTGGCTCCGAGCAGGATCGCGACCACATAGTCAAAGGGCGACCGCTGTCCGAAAGATCGCCGTCCCGATACGCGAATCAGAACAAGCGTGGCGAAGAAGACCGCGACGGCGCGTGCCGTCATCTGCGCGGCATCAAGCTCTCGCCCTTCCCCAAATATCGCTGTCATCAAGTCCATGAAGTTCTCCTGGCCTGCCGGGTTCCGCGGGTGGCTGGCAGGTTTGCCGCGCCTCAAGCACCTGGCTGACCCATACGCTGCTGGGTGCCCGATGCCGCGGGTTGGTGGTTAGGTCAGTCAGGCGCTCCGATGTAGCCTGGCAGGCCGGCCCTGCTTCTTGCGAGCTTGACCGCCTTCCTGACGAGCAATTCGAAATCTCCGTCGGTCGCGGGTGGCGGCAGGCGATGCCTGAAGAAATCCGCCCACCGGAACTCTTCAAGCGGCACGGCCGTCTTTTCGTATCCGCCGCTGTCGCGCGCGGATGCAGAGAGGCTGCGGAATTCGTCGCCCGCCGGCTCCCACACGTGCTCGTACATGTCTGCAAACGCCACCCTTCACCGTCGCGATCATATGGGTAAGTCCACCGGTGGTTTTCCCTGGTGACCCAGAACTCCCCCCTCGTGAGAGACGACAGGTCTCTTATCAGCACGACCGGGACACGTGTGACGCTGACATGCCAGAGTGCCGTCGCCACGTGATGATGGTCTATTGCATAGGGCGCGTTCGCGGGACCGAGCACGATGGGTCCCGGCTTTTCGGCGATGGCCATCTCAAGCTCATGCCTGCTCAAGGAGCGATATGCCCTCGTCTTTTCACGAATTTGACGCTCGCCGTGCGGGATCTGGGTCGGGCGCAACCGGGCGATCTTTATCGTCTTCATTGCGGTTCTCCGCGCTCGAGTGTGGATGGGCCGGGCGGCCCCGTGTTGCCGGACCAACGCCTACAAGCCAGAGGGTTCCCATGAGACCGCAGCAGGGAACGTGCCGTTACATCGGCGGGTTCACGACGCACCAGGCAATCGTGCGCCTTCGCGTGCCGCGTGGGCGGCGCCGTACGACGCGGGCGAGCGCCCACACTTCGGCGCCGCTGATTCGCGGAACGCTCATTGCTGGACGTTGATGCGGATCGTGTGGCCGGATATCGATGGCAGCGACGCAATTCCTCACATATTTCAGGGAGATACGAATGAACACGCAAGACAAGAAAAGCGGACCGACTGACGCCCCCGCCGCACCGGACGCGATCGCATTGCTGAAGGCGGATCACCGCGCAGTGGAGAAAATATTCGATGCGTTCGAAAAGGCGGCGGACGGCGATCTGGAAGCAAGGGGCACGCTGGCGCGACGCGCATGCGAAGAACTGACGGTGCACGCGATTATCGAAGAGGAGCTTCTGTACCCGGCGGCGCACAAGGCACTCGAGAAACAGGATGAGATTGATGTAGACGAGGCATACGTCGAGCATTACCTGGTCAAGACATTGATTGAGAAGTTCGATTCGCTTCGTCCAGGCGATGATGGCTTTGACGCGACATTCAAGGTGATGTCCGAACTCGTAAAACATCACGTCGAAGAGGAAGAGTCCGAGCTCTTTCCGGAATTGCGCGAAAGCGGCATTGATCTCGTCGCGTTGGGTGTAAAGCTGGCTGCGCGCAAGAATGAGCTCATGAAAAAGCTCGACGCAGCGGGGAGCAAGCTTGTCGGCGACCGGTCACTGTCGTTCATACGAGCTGCCTGACCGTAGGTAGGTTCGTGCATGTCCGCCGGGGCGCCATATCTGCTTCACACGGCCTCGGCGGCACCCAACCGGCAGGACTGGCGATGCCCCTTTTCTCCGGCAACCGACTCGCAGCAAACAAAAGCAGAGGTGGCGGCTATCTGAGGAATGCGTGCATCAGGTGGTGAGACGTCGATAGGCGTTCAGATGCCTCAGCAGACCCTGCGGGTCGCCGCGTTTCTCGAGCAGGATCGCCAGATTGTGATGGGCATCCGCGTGCGCCGGATCAATTTCCAGACACCGTTGATAGCTTCGCTCAGCGTCTTCGTCACGACCAAGGTCCTCAAGCGCGATCGCCCGGTTAAAGTGCAGTACGGCATCGTCTGGAAAGTGAATAAGCGCTTCGTCGAATACGTGAAGTGCGTCTTTGCACCGCGCTTCGAGTTCGCATAGAAGCACACCGAGGTCCACGTATGCGGCATACAGCGGTCGCGGGGAAAGCTCAATCGCCTTCCGGTAAGCCTGCTCTGCGCCATCGACGTCGGATGTCCTGAGCTGCTCTCCAAGGTCGTACCACTCCCCTGCCTGTCGTTCGCTCTTGCGCCGCGCAGGCGCGGTGTCGAGGAAGACGACGTCGCCCTTGATCTCGGCCACTTCGAAGTCCAGCAAAAGCTGGCCGGTGACGGCGTCCCACTGTGATGGCCCTGTCCGTACCGCCACGTCGTTGCCGACCGCTGATACGCGAATACCGGTCAGCGGCAACTGATCAGGCAGCGCCTCTCTGAGTCGTGACAGCGCGGCAATGATCTTGCGCGGCGGTATCCGTGCAGCCCGCAACTGCAGTGCCGTGCGAAGCAGTACGGCATCCTGGAACGTGAAGCGCCAGGCGTTGCGCTGTCCGCGCGCTGGGGTCACGAAACCTGCGGCAACCAGGCCCGAGAGCACGCTGCGCGACACGCCGAGCATGCCTTGCAGTTCGCGCATGGACACCTCGCGTGCCGGGACGCTTGAGGTCACTTCTGCCATCACGTCCGTCGTCACTTGCGCGCCCGGACCTTCGCCGGTGCTTCTGCGGGCGCCTTCGCTGCGCGTGTGGCCGGCTTGCGCGTGCGCGGCGCCACGGGAAGCTTGGTGACAGGCTCTGCGCTCTTGCGCTTCGGTGCGGTCGGTGTAGCCGCGGCGGCCGCCTTCGGCTTTCCACCCTTCAGGCTTGCGCGCAGTGCATCCATCAGGTCGATGACCTGCCCTCCACTGCCCGTCGCCTCCGCCGGCTCATTCGCGATGATCTGCTTGCCCTCAATCTTCTCGTCGATCGCGGCGAGAATGCGCTGCTTCTCCTCGTCCACATAGGCCGTCGGGTCGTAGTTGTCTTCCGTGCCCTGCTCGATGATCTGCAGGGCAAGCTTCAGCTCGCTGTCGGACACCTGGGCATGTTCGATATGCAGATCACTCAGCGAACGAACCTCATCCGCGTAAAGCAGTTGCTGGAAAACCAGTCCACCTTCCTCGGGTCGTACCTGCACAATCCGCGTCCTGCCCCGGAACGCCCATTTCGCCAGTGCACAGCGGCCGCTTTCGGCAAGCGCCTGCTGAAGCAGACTGTACGGTTTGCCGCCGCGCTTGTCGGGCGCGATGTAGTACGCCTTGTCGTAGAAGACCGGGTTGACTGCCTTCTCGGGTATGAACGCCATGATCTCGACGACGTGGCTCGCGCCATCCTCCAGCGCCTTCAGTTCGTCTGCGGTGAACACGACAAACCGGTCACGTTCAAACTCGTAGCCCTTGTTCATGCTCGAGCGTTCAACGACCACCCCGGTCTTCTCCGAGACGTACTGCTGCTTCACGCGCGAACCGTCGGGCGCCAGGAGATTGAACCGCACATCGGACGAGCTTTCGGTTGCCGCGTAGAGTTTCACCGGGATGGAAACGAGCCCGAAAGACAGAGACAGGGAGGCAATTGAGCGGGCGGCCATGGACTTCTCCTGACGGATAGCGCGTTCAGAGCCCACCTTGTGCAAGGCATGTGCCACCGCGCCGGCGACGGCAGCAGGCAGGAGCGCTCACATCATTGTAGGCGCCTGATCGCCGATGCCAGTGACTGGGTGGTGGTCCAGAATGCTGCCCAGGGGTCCTGTGTCGCAAAGCTGAGATACTCGCGCGCCGTCTGGACGGTCCACTGTGCGCCGCTTTTGAGTTCGGGCAGCTGCTCCCATGACACCGGCACCGACACGCCCATCCCTCGCCGTGCCCGCGCGGAGAACGCGGCGGCCGTGGTCTGTGCCATCCCGTTACGCAGATAGTCGGCGTACACCTTGCCAATGCGGTTCGATGCGCCTGATGTCGCCGAAAAGCGCCCGGGAATCGTTTTCGCCAGATGCCGGACGAATGCCTTCGAGAATGCCTTTACCGCGTCATAGTCGAGCCGTGGCGTCAGTGGGACGACGACGTGCAGCCCCTTGCCGCCGCTCGTCTTCAGCCAGGCCTGCAGCCCAAGCTCATTCAGAAGCGTCTGCACGAGCAGCGCCGCCTCCTGAACGTGTATCCATTTCACGCCTTCGCCCGGATCGAGGTCGAAGATCATGCGGTCAGGCTTATCGATCCGGCGGACGGTGGAATTCCACGTGTGAAACTCCACCACGTTCATCTGGGCAGCCGACATCAGCGCGTCGACGGTATCGATGGTCAGTAATGGCGGGTGGTTCGGCCAGAGCTTGCGGTCGTGCGCCTTGATCCCAGGCATGCCTGTCCGCTCGACGTGTTTCTGGAAGAACTGCTCGCCCTCGATGCCATCTGGCGCGCGGACCATCGCCACGGGCCGGTCCTTGAGGTGCGGCAGTATCCACGCGGCGACACTCTCGTAGAAACGCGCGAGGTCGAGCTTCGTCACGCCGGTGGTCGGGTCGACGATCCGCTCCGGGTGTGTGATCTTGACTTGGGAAACGGCCGGCGCAGGCGTGAGCGTCTGCGCACCTTCGCGAACCACCCGCCGCGCTGGCTTGTCGACGCGCAGCCCCTTGAACGATGCCTGCCGCACGATGCCGTCTGCCGTCCACTCGACGAATTCGATCTCAGCAACCAGTTCGGGGCGTACCCAGCGTTCGCTGCCCGCCGCGCGCCGCGACCAGCGCCGGGATCTCGTGACGACAATGTCGAATGGTGCGGACACTACTTCGAGTGACGCAAGGCGCCCCCACAGATCCCGACCAGTCCGCGCATCCCAGCCTGTGCCCACGCTGCCTGCGTCGTGAAGCTTGCTGCCCTCTCTGCCGCCCTGTTCGCTGCTCTCGTAATAGCCAAGCAGCAGGCTGCCTACTTCGCCGTCCTTGCCGCCGCGCGCGGTAAAACCACAGATGATCAGTTCCTGCCGCAACCGGCATTTGGCCTTCAGCCACGTCTGTGTCCGTCCCGACTCGTACCGCGCGTCGCGGCGCTTGAGCATCAGGCCTTCCAGTCCCAGTCCGGCGGCGGCCTCGAATACCTGGGCCGGTGGCGCCTCGAAATCCTGGCTGAACCGTATGCGTTCCCTGTCGCCTTCGAGTACCCCGGAGAGCAGCGCGCGCCGCGTCCATAGCGGGACGTTTCGCAGATCCTTGCCGTCGAGGTACGGCATGTCGAACAGGAAAAAGACGATGTCCTGGTTTGCCGCGCCGTCGATCGCGTCCTGCAGCGCACCGAAGTCTGGCAGGCCATCCTTGAGCACGACGATTTCGCCATCCAGCCATCCGATCGACACGGGAAGGCTTTCGACCTCCGCCGCGAGGCTCGCGAGTTTCTTCGTCCAGTCATGCCCGCCGCTTGTGAACAGTCGCACGCGACCCCTGTCGACCCGCGCGAGCATCCGGTAGCCGTCGAGTTTCGCTTCAGTGATCCAGTCGCCACCCGCCGGAAGCGACGAAGCCAGCGTCGCCCGTTGCGGCTCGAGCTTCGCAGGCAGCGGCGCCGCGATCGCGGCGGAAAGATCCAGTTCTGCCCCGTCTCTGCGCGCGGGTTGCATCGTCTTTGGCTCCCGGTCTTCGATAAGCCCCAGCGGGTGCATTGTCACGCTATCGGGGAGCGCCTTGATGACATCGAAATCGGCAAGCGGCCGCGCCCATTCGTCGCGCTTCTTGAACAGGATCCACTGGTCCTGCCGGTCGCCGGGCTTCGATATTCGCACCAGCTCCCATAAGCCAGCGAGCTTTTCGCCATGGAGCCGGAACACCAGCTTGCCAGCGTTCATGGACTCTTTCGGGTCGCCGACGGGCTCCCAGGTGCCGCTGTCCCACACGATCACAGTGCCCCCGCCGTATTGTTTTTTCGGAATCGTCCCCTCGAAATCCGAGTACTCGACAGGATGGTCCTCAACATGGATGGCCATGCGCTTTTCCTTCGGGTCGTAGCACGGGCCTTTCGGGACAGCCCATGACAACAGCACACCGTCGGTTTCCAGCCGGAAGTCATAGTGCAACCGGCTCGCCCAGTGTTTCTGGACGACGAAGCGCAGACTCCCGCTGGCTGACTCGGGTGACGTCGAGGCAACAGGTTCAGGCGTGACCAGAAAATTCCGCTTCCCCCGGTAGCGGGAAAGGGGCGGAGAGCCGGGATCGCGGTTCGATGCCATGTCCGTGTTCTCAGGAGGGCTGCATCCGTCGTCGCCAAGAAGACGCCCGGGCGCAGAAGAACAGACAGGCACGGTTTCGTCGCTTGCGTGCTATGCACCACTATCGCGATTGTCAGCCCTGCACTGAAGCGCCGCTCGTGGAAAAAGGAAGCGACAACGCATTCACTCACAATTACCCTCAGTTGCGCGCCGTGGACACTTCTAGCCAGAGCGCCGCCTGTGCCCTGTCCACATTGATGCCTCCGGCGCAAGCCCGTCATCACCCGTGAACGCTGCCGGGCAAGGTACATTCGTTGCTGGAGATCTACTCGCTGGCCCGGTCGACACGACCGCTTATCACGTGCAGACGAAACACCACAGATCCGGAAAGATCACCAATCGCTAACTGACTCAAGCGCAACTGAGCAGAGCCGCAGGGATCCGAGGGTAGGTGCAGGATTCGTCACGCAAACAGACGACGACGGTGAAGCCGCACGCGATACCTCGCTGAAGGCGGACGGGCCAGCCCCACCAGCCGGTCTCGAACGGCGATGCGCCTCTCCGGCCGTACGCATTGCCCACGCGCCCTGATCCTTGGATTGGCGCTAACGATCTTCGCTACTTCTATGTGACATGGAATCGCGCGAGTGCGCCGGAGGGATCGCCTACGGCTAAAGTTCTGCCCGTACCTACGGAGAGGGGCAGATGGCCGCACGATTCATGCGGACTTGAGCCGGATTCTGAGGTTTTATCCCATCGCATAACCAGATATTGACAATACACTCTGCGGGCTGGATAGCGTCAAGCAGAACGGCCGGTCGGCGCATTGACTCATCAGAATTGCAACTCGCGCTGACCTGTTGCCTCACGTAGTTTGCTACCCGCCGGATTGTCCGGCGGGAGCGGCATGAGGTGACGAGGCAAATCAGCATGACGACACGCAAGGAGTTGGTGGCAGCATTGCAATTGCGGTATGGCAGCTCGACGTTCAGTGACCGAATCAGGATTCTCGATGAGTTCGTGGCTCTGACCGGGTATCACCGCAAGCACGCCATTCGCCTGCTACGGGAAGAGCCCGGCGCGGCAAAGAGGACGCGCGAGCGCAACCGGCTATACGACGAGGCGGTACGCCAGGCGCTGACTGTATTGTGGGAAGCGGCCGACCGGGTTTGCGGCAAGCGACTCAAGGCGTTGATCCCGAAGCTGGTTGATGCCATGGAACGGCACGGCCATCTCGACCTGGATCCGGCAGTCAAGGCCAAACTCCTTCAGGTCAGCGCGTCGACCATCGATCGTATGCTGGCCAATGCGCGTGCGCACATTGATGGGCAGCGCAAGCGGCGCACGGGGGTGGGCTCGGCCATCCGGCGAAGCATTCCGGTGCGTACCTTCGCCGACTGGCGTGATCCACCGCCGGGCTTCTTCGAGATCGACATGGTCGAACACTGCGGTGGCTCGAAGATAGACGGTGAGTTCGTCCACACCCTCACGCTGACTGATATCGCCAGCGGCTGGACAGAATGTGTGGCCATGCGGGTACGTAACCAGATGCTGGTGATTGAAGGATTTGAGAAAGCGGCTGCCGATCTGCCATTCGCGATGCTTGGCGTGGATTCGGATAATGACAGTGCGTTCATGAACCAGAGCGTCCTCGACTATTGCAAGGGCCGTAATCTTGTACAGACACGCTCGAGGGCCTACAAGAAGAACGATCAGGCCTGGGTGGAGCAGAAGAACGGCTCCGTCGTTCGGCGGCTGGTCGGTTATGGCCGCCTGAGCGGCGCCGATGCGAGGAACGCGCTGGCGCAGCTGTACGCGTCATCACGGCTATACATTAACTTCTTCCAGCCTTCGTTCAAGCTGAAGTCCAAGACGCGCGACGGCGCGCGCGTGCACAAGGTCTACTTTGAGCCCGCGACGCCGTGCGATCGGCTTCTGGCGCACGACAGCGTCGAACCAGCCATCAAGGAAAAGCTGAAGGCGCAGTTCAACAGCCTCGATCCTGTGCGCCTGCTGCAGGAGATGCGAACGGCTCAGCAGACATTGAGCGAGTTCGCGGCCCACGGCGTGCGCGCTGAAGCAGCGCCAGCGGGCGAATCAGACGTTGCCGTCTTCCTCGCGAGCCTCTCTTCGGCATGGAAGGAAGGCGAAGCACGTCCGACGCACCGAAAGCAACCCAAGGCAAAGCACTGGTGGAAAACCCGGGTGGATCCGTTCGCCGACGCGTGGCCGGTTATTGAAGGGTGGCTGATCGCCGAGCCCGCTGTGTCGGCCAATGAATTGATGGATCGGTTGGCGACGATGGTTCCGGACGCATATGCGAGCAAGGTGCAACTACGAACGCTGCAGCGCCGGGTCAAGGCATGGCGCGCCGAGCGCGTGAAAGAAATGATCATGGGCAGCCTGCACAAGCCTGCCGACACGCCGGTTGAAGTGTGAGCCGCGGAAACGTTGAAAGCCGGCGGGGGCCGGGCGCTTCGCGCCCGGCAAACCCCGAAAGAAAAGAAGGAAGAAACCGAAACGACAACAATCCGTCGGGTAACATTCTTTCGTGAGGCAACACGCCGAACAAGATAGTTGACGCTATCCACGCAGCGCCGCTCCGCTGCAAGATTCCTGCGCCACAGCCTCGCTGATCATCTCCTCGATGCGTGCTTTCGGTACGTGATTGAGATAGCTCGCCCGCGTCGGCTTCGATGCACCCATTTTTTCAGCGCCACTTATTCCGGTTGATGGGTTTCTGCTTTCGTCGGCACTCTCCAGTTTGCGACAAAACGGATTATGAGCCCATGTTTTAATAGGGTATATTGCCCTATATTAGATTTAGAAGACCTGTATTGGTAGTAAGCAGTCTTAGATAAATATAATTATAAAAGGTCGTTTTTATCTTTAACAAAGGGCAAATTGCCCTATACTAAAAGTGAGGCCGAAATGTATTTCGGTCACTAACCGGAGAATTCCGATGACCATGACTCAAGACCGTATTACCTCTGCTGTTGTACCGGAAGAACTGCGCCTGAACGTCCTGCCTCGCTATCTTGGCCGCTACTACCTCACCGGCGAGTCCTATGTGTATGACTGGGCAGCTCGCCTTGATTCCAGTTATCAGGGCGGGCTGTGGCACTTCTTCACGCTGTCCAACGGGGGCTTTTATATGGCCCCTGCCGAGGCCTCTCGCGTGCATGTGCGCTGGCATTCTGAACGGCTACAGCGACATGATGGGCGCTGACGCCTTCGGCATTACCGTCACCCTGTTCGCCCTCTGCCATCTCGCGGAAAAGACGCTCGACGACACCATCATCGAGCGCTATCACCTGCTGCGCGAGTTTGCCGTGCAGCACGTGGAATCCGCCAACATCCTCCGCGCGATCGACTGATACACCGCCCCCGGCCCGCCGGTCGGGGTTTCTCCTTTCAGTGAGGAACAGCATGAATACCCTTGCAAGCCGCTTTAGCCGTAATGCCGTCGCCCTGCGTTCGCATCGCCCACTGTCGAATGACGAGATTGCGCAGGTCGCGCCCTCGATCCTTGCACAAACCGCACATGAAAGCCGCTCGGCGCGCTACAGCTACATCCCGACCATTAATGTGCTCGACGCCTTGCGTAAGGAAGGCTTCCAGCCCTTCATGGTTTGCCAGACACGTGTACGTGACGATGACAGACGTGCATACACAAAGCACCTTGTTCGCATGAGACATGTTGGGGACATTGCGGGTCGCGAAGCCAACGAGATCATCCTCTTGAACAGCCACGACGGATCCTCGTCGTTTCAACTGGTGGGGGGCTGCTTCAGGTTCGTCTGCCAGAACGGCATGGTGTGCGGCGACACCATCGCCGATATCCGCGTCCCGCACAAGGGCGATGTGGTCGGCGATGTCATCGAAGGCGCATTCAGGATGCTCGACAGCTTCGAGGCCGCTGCAGAACAGCGCGAAGGCATGATGGCTTCGGTACTTGACGAGGGCGTGCAGACGGCCTTCGCGCGTGCGGCGCTTGCGCTGCGGTATGACGAGGACAAGCCCGCACCAGTGACCGAGCGTCAGTTGCTCGCCCCGCGTCGTGTCGAGGATCGGGCGCCGGATCTCTGGAGTACTTTTTCCAGAGTTCAGGAAAACTTGATTCGCGGTGGGCTTCACGGGCGCAATGCAAGTGGCCGCTCCATCACGACCCGCCCTGTAACCGCTATTGACCAGAACATCCGGCTAAACCGGGCCCTGTGGGTACTCGCCCACGAACTGCGCCGCCTACGCGGCTAACCCGGATGCCTCGGCCTGCGGGCCGGGGCATTCTGAGGAGGCACTTTCATGAATGCGCTGAACACCCGACCAACGTGGCTCGCCGCGCTGCTTCCGCTATTGGCGGTCTGGCAGTATGGCGACCGCTCGATTGCGCGCAGCGAACTCTTTCGTATGGCCCTGTCCGCTGACGCGGCGGCAGATGCCGCACGCGCACTGGAGCGAATCGCAGACATGCGCGACCAGGACGGCCACGCTATCGAAATGCATCGTGACGATCTTCGCGCGATCGCGCGCACTGCGCTCGCCGAGTTTGACTGCGTGCCGCCTGTCGCATCGGGTGCAATGAACATGCGGCTGGACGGTGTCGGATAAGTATCGTCGACTGAAAGGCGGCCGTGTGCCGCGAACGTGGCTCGGAAACGTTGTCAATTTTTGACCTGCGGGTCTCCACGTTGATCCGATCGATTTCGTCAGTGGCATCGCATGCCTTACCGACGCCGAAATGTTGGCCGTTTGCGAGCACCTCCATGAGGTTCGGCTTCCCGAGCGTTAAACGACAATGGGCACTCGCGCGTCATCTGTGCAGGTGTCGTCAAACGGCATCGAGGGGGAGATGAAAACCTTTCCGACGGTTGCCGAAATCGAGCAGGCCATCAACTACTGGCGCACCCGTGAGCGTTCCGGCGAAGGTGGCGCGCTGTGCCCGAAAGGGCGCCTGCTGGACGACATCTACGGTCAGATGATCTATGAGCGGATGCAGGTTATCGCGATGTACGCGGCTCGCTCCTGAGCAGATAAAGGCCGCACATATCGCGCTGAACCTGCGGGAGCTACTGTTGCGATTGTATGCGACGAGACGGGCGCCGAGGCGCGCGCGCCGCTTATATGCCGCATCGCCCCTCCCTGGACGCCGGACTTGCGATAATGCGGACTTATCGCGCGCGCCGCGCGCCCGAATCGAGGCGCCAATGGACCCGCGCCGCCAGGCGCGGGGTGCGCGCTGGCGCGCCGCGGATTGCGGCATGACGATCCGGTACGGACCCGTGCCTGCCACGGGCGGGGTCGTCAAGCGACCGGAGGGAGCGTGCATCCCCCGCGGCGGCAGCCGTGGGGGCTCGATATTGATTGACGGTTCCTGCTGGTCTCCGTGTGAACAAGAGGTGTGAATGAGTGATTTTTATACCCATATCCGCCAGGAATGTCTGGTGCCCTGGGTCAAAGGCTGGCAGCACCCGACCGGCGTCGAGGTTCGCGAGGTTATTCGGCGCGCCGGACTGACAGGGCGCGAGGCTGCGGATCTGGTCGGGTTGAGTGAGAAAGGCGGTGGGCGACAGATACGCCGGTGGATCAGTGGCGAGTCCCACATTCCGTACGCCGCGTGGGCAATTTTCTGTGAGGTAGCCGGCCTAGGAAAAATATGGGCGGTCGATGACGATGTGCCTGCCTGATCAGTCAGTTCCGAGACGTACACCTACGCCACGGCGCATTCCGTAAAACCTGGAAGACGCGCATGACGCACGTCGATCACGCCGCGAAGCGCTACCGGAATTTCCGGAAGGACGTGGAAGAACCCTGTGGTGGGGCGAACGAAGTCCTGGCCTGACGCCGGTCGGGGCATGAGATGCGGCGATCGGATGTCTGCTCAGGTCACGTCGGGCGTGGTGATATAGCCGTCCTTGTGCAACATCTTGAGCCAGCGCGGGGCATCGCACGCCACGTTCAAGGCTTCGTAATCGACGACCTTGTCCTGATAGTAGGTGCCGATACGCTGGTGAACATGGCGACGGCCACTGGGCTGCCCGGCGAGTTCCGTGTACCGAAAGCCTGCGTCGAAAATCAACGGAGAATCGGCGTGTGCAGCG
>Ga0137385_10001682_pt1 | contig 18700 bp, 18 predicted proteins | sample SagtaG_FD_104921 | JGI IMG/M metagenome (GOLD analysis project Ga0137385, IMG submission 104921) | Vadose zone soil microbial communities from Sagehorn Ranch, Mendocino, California, USA - Sage2_R_80_16 metaG | ecosystem: Environmental > Terrestrial > Soil > Vadose zone | place: USA: California... | reverse complement strand
GACGGCGTCCGGGTAGGCCGCTGCCTTCTCGTGTCCGGCCAAGGCCCGGTAGATGCTGGCCAGGCTGGGGTTCTGTCCCTTGCGCTTGCCGGTGGGGATGATCAGGTCGGGGCGGATCGCGTTCTCCTCCCGCAACTCCCTGGCCAGCCGCTCCCACCGCTGGTTGGCCTCCAACGCCCTGTCCAGGGCATCCCTCAGCCAGGCGTCAGCATCCGCCTCCGCGACAACACCAGCCAGGACCTTCACAGACGACATCGAACACCATCACACCGCCGTACGCACCACGCCCCGGCGTGTCGCGCGCAGTCAGCCACAGGATTCCCGACTACTTACCGTCAATCACCCCTCAGACTGTTTTCCAAGCCGATCGATCTATCGCGTTCCGCACGGCCGCTGACCACCGGCCGAAGGTCACCAACGGGGCAGGCTGACCGGCCTGTCCCCGCCCGGGGTCCGGGGCCGCCGAACGGCGGCCCCGGCAGCGTGCCGTGCTACTTGGCGACGATCTGGATGTTGTGGGCGTCCTCGAACGTCTGGCACTGGAACTGGCAGACACTCAGTGACGCCTGCCCGAACGCGACCCCCTTCTTGAACGGATTCTGGAACGGGATGATCGTCATGGTCACGGTATGCACCGAGCCGGTGCAGGAACTGGTTACCTGCTCGCTGGCCGACCCGCTGGCGATATCGCCGCCAACCCGCTCGGTGACCTGCACCGAGAGGAAGGCGAACGCGCCGGGCTGGCAGGTGAACTCGACGGGGACGAAGATGACCGCCCCCTTCGCGCCGAGCGTTGCCGTGTTACCGAGCGACACGGCCGCTACCGGTGGCGACTGTGACTGGAGGCTGACCGCCGCTCCCGCGGGAACCGCTAACGCGGATTTCCACGCAACAGGTTCGGCGCAACGTGTCAGCTGGTCGAGTCCGCGCGACCAGCGACAATGCTTTGAGCCACCTCGGCTCATGCCTGGTCCGATGGTCACGCGGGCATGGTTCAGACGGTTGAGCCGATCATTCTCGTTCGCATGATCGTCGATGCCCCGCTGGCCGCAGTGTTGCGCCCCAAGCGATCCAGCGTCAGCGCATCGATGGACGCCACGTCTAGCAGAACGCCGATCTTGGGGCTCGGCCAACGAAATCGACGCACGGTGCGGCGTCATCAATGGGCCACCGGAGCGACCGGACGTCCGCGTGATCTGGACCTTCCTGTACCGATGGAGCCCCGATGCGCACCGGAGGTTGGGTCGAACGCCCTGCGCGGAAATCCGCGCTAACGCGACGGCCACGCCGAGGCCGATAGCGGCTGCCGCGATGAGTGGGGACCGCATGCGAATTGCCTTCACTACTCCCCCTTTTCCTCTTGATTGGTTACCTCTTCCCTGATCGCCGGACCGGCCAGCCCGATGAACAGGCCGGCGGCAAGCGGTAGCACCGCGATGTGCCACAGGAAGTCGAAGCCGCTGTGCACCGCGAAGGCGGTGAGCGCGGCGAGGGCGCCGGCGCGGATCCCCGGCCGGTGCGGGTACCGGCGGCCCTGGTACAGGTATGCCGCGATCGCGACGGCGAGCCCGAGCAGCAACACGAGCCCGATCGCGCCGAGATCGACCAGGGTCTGCACATACTCGTTGTGGACGTACAGGGCGACCGCGCCGCGACCGTCCGGGGTGGTCCAGAGGAACCGGGCCAGGCCCACGCCGGTACCAGTGAGCGGCTGCCGAGCGACCATCTCGAACGCGACGTGCAGAGCCCCGGTACGCCCGCCGGAGTTCAGGTTTCCCCGACTCCGCCAGACCTCGTGGAGCAGGCCCGAGCGCAGTTGACTCGCGGCGAGGGCTCCGGCGACCACGAGGACCGCGCCCACCGCCAGGGCCCGAGCCCGGGCCGGCAGGAGTACCGCGCCGGTCGCCACCGCGCCGCCGGCTAACAGCCCGAGCCCGGCCAGCAACGGCTGAGGTGCGGCGGTGGCGGAGAAGGACGGCACCAGCGCCCCGACCGCGGCGGCCGCTGCCACCAGCGGCGGCAACGCGTGCCAGACCGTCGCCCGTACCCCGGCGACGAGGGCCAGCACCACGAACCCGGCCAGCAGCGCGAGGAAACCGGCCCGGCTCAGCGTCGTGCCGACGCCGACGAGCAGGAGGTACGCGGTGAGCGCGCGCAGCACCGAGCGCGGCCGGGCGACCAGAAGCATGATCGCCAGCAGGGCCAGCGGGACCAGCAGCGCCGCTGCCGCATTGGGATACGTGAGGGTCGAGGCGCCCCGCCAGAGTTGGTAGTCGACCAGAACGGCGAACCGGGGTACCCGCCAGGCGACGCCAACCCACGCGGTGACCGCCACGAGCGCGCCGACCGCGACCAGTGTCCCGGCAGCGGACTCCCGCTCGGCCGGGCCGGTACGCCGCACCACCACCAGTACGGCCACCAGGCAGCCGAGCGTGACCACCGCGGCGACGGCTTCCGGGTACCGGTCGGCGCCGACGGCACGCACGAGTACCCACACCGCCAAGGCGGTCGCCACGACCGGTACCGGCCCGAGGTCCGCCCGGGTCCACGGGTGGGCGCGCAGCGCGACAGGCAACGCGACGGCCACGAGCGCCGTGACGAGTAAGCGCCCGGGAAGGTAGTAGCCGCCTGCGCGACGAGACCGGCGCTGAGTGCGGCGACCAGAGCCAGAACGTGCGGTGGCGTGCCGGACCTGTCAGCGACAGTCACTGGATGGCGCGTGCGCCTGACCACGTCCAGCATTGGCAAGAACCCCCGGATGGCCCCGGCTTGAGACACTATCGGCGATCCGGGAAGCAGGGCCACCCGCCCCGGTCCAAATTCAGCAGGACCGCGAAACAACCATCCGGGCGCCATCCACGTCCGGCCAGCTGCTCGGCCATCAGGCGTCCGGCCTCGGTCCGGGCTTCGACCGGGTCGTAGTCCAGGGGGTGACCAGGCCGAGGTTCGTGGTGGGCAGGGCCTGCGGCAAGCGTTGCGGTGTAACGCATATGCTCGGCCAGCCGCCAGCCGCCAGCCGCCACCAGGTGCTGACCCACCACGACGACCGCGCGGTGGTCAATCGCGCCGCCGATCGAGTGCGGTACATCGCTGCGGCCTGGCCGGGGCTGCGCGTCCATGTGGACCTCGACGATCCGGCGCATCAACCCTACCGGCGTTGATCCAGGGTGCGGCTACTCTGGGTTCCCCGAAAGAAGGAGCGAGCCGATGATGATCGCGACGCGAGGGCTGCGGAAGTCGTTCCGCGGCCGCAAGGGGGCGGTCACGGCCGTGGCCGGCGTGGACCTGGTGGTACGCGACGGGGAGATCTTCGGTTTCCTCGGTCCCAACGGCGCCGGAAAGACCACCACGCTCCGGCTGCTCGCCACGTTGATGACGCCGGACGGCGGGGACGCCACCGTGGCCGGTGTGGACCTGCGCCAGGCCCCCGGGGAGGTACGGCGGCGCATCGGGTACGTGGCGCAGGACGGTGCCACCTGGGGTGAGGTGACCGCTCGCGAGGAGCTGGTGCACCAGGCCCGCCTGTACGGCGTGGGCCGGGCCGAGGCGCGCCGGCGTGCCGACGCGGCGGTACGGGCGTTCCAGCTCGACGCGTTCGCCGACCGGCGCTGCAAGACGTACTCGGGCGGGCAGCGGCGCCGGGTCGACATCGCGCTGGGTGTCATCCACCAACCGAGGCTGGTCTTCCTGGACGAGCCGACCACGGGGCTGGATCCGCAGAGCCGGGCGCACATGTGGGCGGAGGTACGCCGGATGCGCGCCGAGGGGATGACGGTCTTCCTCACCACGCACTACCTGGAGGAGGCCGACGCGCTCTGCGACCGGGTGGCCATCATCGACAACGGTGAGATCGTGGTCGAGGGTACCCCGACCGACCTCAAGCGGGAGATCTCCGGGGAGGTGGTCAAGGTCGGGCTGGACGGAGGTGACCCGCGGGCACCCGCGCTGCTGCGGGGCGAGCCCTACGTGCGCGGCATCGAGCCGACCGCCGACGGCGTCCGGCTGTACGTGGACGACGGCGCCACGGCCATGCCGCGCATCATGCGTACCCTCGACGGTTCGGGGATCGCGCTGCGCTCGATCGAGCTGCACCGGCCCAGCCTCGACGACGTGTTCCTGGCCAGGACCGGCCGGTCGCTGCGAGACGACGCATGAAGCTCGTCCGCGACACCTGGCTGGTGCTCACCCGGCAGCTGGTCCTGATGCTGCGCAATCCGGTGTGGCTCTTCGTCGGTGTCCTGCAACCGTTGTATTTCCTGGTGCTTTTCGGCCCGCTCCTGCGGCCGGTACTGGGCGGGGCGGACGCCTTCACGACGTTCGTTCCGGGGCTGCTGGTGATGCTGGCCCAGTTCGGCACGCTGTTCGTCGGCTTCGGTCTGCTCGCCGAGCTGCGGGCCGGCATCATCGAACGGATGCGGGTCACGCCGGTGAGCCGGTTGGCGCTGCTGCTCGGCCGTACCGGTCGCGACATCGTGATGCTTCTCGCACAGGCCAGCATCCTTGTCGCGGTGGCGATCCCGTTCGGGCTGTCGGTGAAGGCGGTCAATCTGTTGCTGACGTTCGTCCTGCTGTCACTGGTCGCCCAACTGCTGTCGGCGGTGTCGTACGCCATCGCGCTGAAACTGCGCAGCGAGGACGCGTTCGCGCCGCTGCTCAACGCCGCCAGTACCCCCATCTTGTTGCTCTCCGGGATTTTCCTGCCCATGACGCTCGCACCGGCGTGGCTGCGGCACATCTCGGAGTGGAACCCGTTCTCGTGGGCGGTACAGGCCGCGCGTGCCCTGTTCGCCGGGCACCCGGGTGATCCCCACGTGTGGAAGGCGCTGGTGATTCTGGGCGGTCTCGCGATCGCCTCGGCCGCGTGGGCGGCACGGTCCTTCGCCCGCGGCGTCCGCTGACCCGTTCAGGCCAGGGCGATGCGCAGCCGGGCGTACGTGGGGATGAGCACCCGGCGACCGTAGCGCCGCTCGACGATGCGCCACGGCCGGCCGGCCGCCAGCAAGGCTTCCAATAGAGCCGACAGTTCTGCGCGGGCGACCGGTGCGCCGAGGCAGAGGTGGCGCCCCGCCCCGAACCAGAGTTGGCGGTTGTCCGGCAGGTAGTCCCGGTCGAGGTTGAAGCCACCCGGGGCGTTGTTCGCCGTGTACGTCAGCATCAGCACCCGCTCGCCGGCCCGCAGCCGCCGGCCGGCGATCTCCACATCCGCCCGGACCGAGCGGCCGATCACCGGTGCCGGCGTGGTGACGCGCAACCCTTCGCGTACCGCGTCGGCGATCCGGTGCGGCTCGGCGCGCAACCGTTCCTGCTCGGCGGTGTCATGCAGCAGCGCCACGGTACGGGCGATCGCGCTGGCGGTGGTCTCCGTCCCGGCGACCATCAGCAGGATGGCCAGACCCTCGGTCTCGCGCAGCCCGAGCCCCAACTCGCGGCAGCGCCCGAGCAGGGTGTCGCCGGGCGCGTCGCGCCACGCGGCGGCGACCCCACCGGTCATCCGGACGACGATCGCCCGGGCGGCGGCGATGGTGTGTGCGGGCAGGTGCGTCGACGCCGTGCTGCCCAGGGCGAGCGCGGCCAGTTCCTCACCGGTGTCGAAGACCTTCCGGTATCCGTCGTCGTCTTCCGACGCCGCGATGTTCAGGCCCAGCAGATCGGCGACGATCCGGCCGACGATCACCCGGGCCAGGTCGGCGATGTCGACCGTGCCGCCGGCGACGAGCTCGGCGGTGCACCGGCGAAGCCGTGGCCCGGCCACCCGGGACACCAGTGCCGCCGAGTTGTCCTCGGTGAACAGCTCACGTGCCTTGGTGCGCAAGGCATGGTGGCCGGCTCCGTCGAACATGTCGTAGACCCAGTCGCCCAGTACCTGAGCCCACAGGTGCCCGACGCCGCCCTCGCCCAGGAGCGTGAAGTGGTCGGGATCGTTGAGAATCCGGCGCGCGGTGACCGGATCGCTGACCAACCACCCCAGGCCCGGAACCCGCCGGATCGGCCGGGCGAACCGCCCGAGCGTCAACAGCACGGGCAATGCGGGCCGGCTCGCCGCGAGGAGCCTCAACTCCTGGCGGCGGGCGTAGTCGAGGGCCACGCCGGTCATGCTATCGGCGGGCCGCATCGACTACAATGACCATCTGGCAGAGGGGGGTGCGGGTTGCATCGACCGGTCGCCGTCCTGGGGGGAGTCGCCGTCCACCTACCCGAGGACCGGCTGTCCAGCCGTAAGGTGGAGCAGCGGGTCGCCGAGCTGAGTGACGGGTTCGTCCCGCCGTCCGGGTTCGTCCGCCGGCTCACCGGGGTGGAGCACCGGTACCTGATGCCCGCCGACTGGCAGGCCTCCGACCTGGCCGTGGCGGCCGCCCGCAAGGTCCTCGCCGAGACCGGTACCGCGACGGCCGACGTCGACCTGTTGATTTTCGCCTCCGCCAGCCAGGACATGGTCGAGCCGGCGACCGCGCACATCGTCTCCGCGAAGCTGGGTCTGGCCTGCCCGGTGTTCGATGTCAAGAACGCCTGCAACAGCGTGCTCAACGGGATGGAGATAGCCGACGCGCTGATCGCTTCCGGCCGCTACCGGCGCATCCTCATCGCCTGTGGAGAGTCACCGTCGCGTGCGGTGCGGTGGAGGGTTCCGCACCTGTCCGCATACTGCGCGGCGTTCCCGGGATACACCCTGTCCGACGCCGGCGCCGCGCTGCTGCTGCACCCCGCTGACGCCAGCCCGAACGGTCCGGGGATCCTCGGCTTCGGCTTCACCGCGGACTCCCGGGTGTGGGAGGTGGGCACCCTGCCCGGTGGTGGCTCGGCACATCCACGGGACGAGGAGTACAGCTACTTCCGGATGGACGGCGACCGGCTGAAGGAGGCGTTCGCGGCGCTCGGTCCGCAGGTGTTGCATGACACCGTGCACCGGCTCGGGCTGCGCTGGGACGACTTCACGATGGTGGGTCTGCACCAGGTGTCGCTGTCGTATCTGGAGGAGGTCAGGACCCGGATCGGGGTCGACGCCGACCGGATCGTGGTGACGCTTCCCGACCACGGCAACCTGGCCTCGGCGAGCCTGCCGCTGCAACTGTCGATCGCGCTCCAGTCCGGCCGGGTCGGGCCGGGCGACCTGATCGCGCTCGTCGGGCTCGGTGGTGGGATCAGCGCGGGCATGGTGGTGGTCCGGCTGTGAGGCTGTGGGTGGTGGTTCCGGCATACAACGAGGCGGCAGGAATCACCACGACCCTCCGGGCGCTGGCCGCCCAGGCCGATCGCGACTTCACCGCGGTTGTGGTGGACAACGACTGCACCGACGGTACGCCTGAGGTGGTGCGCGCGTTCGGTGCCGACGTCGGGTCCGGGCCGGTGCGTCTGGTCAGCGAGGCGCAGAAGGGCACCGGAGCCGCCGCCGATACCGGCATGCGCTACGCGATCGCCCGTGGCGCAACGCATCTGGCCCGTACCGACGCGGACTGCCTACCGGATCCGGACTGGACCGCACGGATCAGGGCCGCCTTCGACGATGGGCTCGAACTCGTCGCCGGCTGGCTGCTGCCCCGCACCGACGAGGTACCGACCCCGTCCGGGCGCCGGTGGCTGCTCATCGGCGCGGTCGAGGTGGCCGCCTGGTTCGGGAAGGTACGCCCGGGCAACCGGGGGCCGGAATATCTCGGCCCGTACGTGATGGCGCCCGGTTGCAACATGGCGATCACTGCCGAGCTGTACCAGCGGGCCGGTGGCTTCCCGCGCACCGCGATCGAAGACGTGCACGAGGACCGGGCACTGGTCAACGCGGTACGCCGGCTGACCCGGGCGTACGGGCTGCGCCGTGACGTCAAGGTACGCGGCTCCACCCGGCGGGTACGGGCCTGGGGGCTGCGCAACACGATCGCCTGGTACGCCGACCACCGGTACCGACCGTCCATTGTGGACATCCGGTGACCAGCCTGTGGGAGCGGCGGATCCAGTTCGCGGCGCACCCGCTGGCGTACCCGCTCGTGCATGGCCTAGCCCGGATCGGCCCGGTGGTACGCGTACCGGGGATCGGTGTCGTGGTCAGTGACGCCGGGACCGCCCGTACGGTGCTCACCGACACCGCCACGTTCAGCAAGGCGGCATCGGGCTCCCCGGCGGACCTGTGGACGCCGGTGCTGGGCCCCACCGTCCTGCTCAACATGGTGGGGGAGGACCACGCGCGCCTGCGCCGCAAGCTGTCCGGCCTGTTCACCCCGCAGGCGGTGGCGGCCCTGTGCGAGCGGATACTCACCGGTGTGCTCGCGGAGATGACCACGCGACTCGTTGGAGGGCAACGTGTCGATCTCGTCGCCGAGGTGCGCCGGTGTGCCGGCGCGGTGATCGCGGAACTCACCGGCCTGCCCTACGACCCGGCGCGCTTCGCTGAGATGTTCGCCCGGAGCACCGAGATCACGTCGATGGTACGGCTGTCCCGCCGTGGCCTGACTCCCCGCCAGGTCGCCCACGCCAGGCAGGTGATGGACGAGCTCACCGCGCCCGCGGTGGCGGCATACCGGGCCGCCCTGGCGGGGACCGTACCCGGCCGGATGCGCGAGCTGGGGCTGACCGAGCAGGAGGCGCGTGGTGCGGTGGCCGCGTTCGTCCTCACCGGTACCGAGACGCTGGTGTCTTTCGTCCCGCGCCTGGTCGCCCTGGCATACGACAGCGGATGGCTGGCGCGGCTGGCCGAAGACACCACGCGATACGACGCGGTGGTGGCCGAGGCGTTGCGGTTCACCGTACCGTCGCCGGTGATGCTGCGTGGTGTGGTGACTGCCGGCCGGGTCGGCGGGGTCGCGGTGTCTCCCGGCGACCGGGTGGTGATCGCGACGCTGTCGTGCGCCCGGGCGTACGGACCGTTCGACCCCGACCGGCCGCACCCGGTGGCACTGCGGCAGCTCTGGTTCGGCGCGGGAGCGCACTACTGTCTCGGAATGCCGTTGGCGCTGGCCGAGATCAACGCGATCTTCAGCGCCGTCCTCGACGCCTGGCGGCGCGCCGGACCGCTCGCCATCACCGGGCGCCGGGCCGCGACCGGGGTGTTGATTCCCGGGTACGCCCGGCTCACGCTGGGCCGCGTGACGTCGTGACCGATCTGTTGACGGCTCTGCTGGAGACCTGCGACCGCCGGGGCGACACGCCCGCGCTCCGGGCCGCGTCGATGCGCCTGACCTACCGGCAGCTCGGCACCCGGATCCGGGCGACCGCCGCGGGACTGCGCGCGGCCGGGCTCGACGACGGCGACCGGGTGCTGTTCTCGGTACGCCCGGAGCCGGCCGGAGTCGTCCTGGCCCTCGGCATCGTCGCGGCCGGCGGTACGGTCGTCTTCGCCGATCCGGGTGCCGGACCGGAGCTGTTCGCGGCCCGGTTGGCACTCACCGGTCCCCGCTGGGCGGCGGCCGAATCGTTGCTCTACGGCGCGAGCGCGTGGCGCGCGACGCGCTGGCTGGCTCGCCGCCGTGGCCTGCTGCTGCCCGCGTACGACCGGCTCCCGGTGCGTCACGTCTACGCCGGCCGGTGGCTGCCTGGCGTGCCACCCGGTGCGGTGAGCGCGACGGATCTCGCCCGCGGCCAACCACTGTCCACAGTGGACGACGCGCCCGGGCGGGAGGCGTTGGTCGTCCTCACCTCCGGTACCACCTCGGCGCCGCGGGCTGTGGTGCACACCCGGGGCTCGCTCGGTGCCGGCCTCACGGTGCTCGCTGGGCGCTGCGCGCTGGGGCCGGGCGACGTGGTGCACACCGATCAGCTGATGCTGGGTCTGCCGGCACTGGTGGCCGGGGCGCTGTGGACGTTACCGCCGTACGGTTTCGCACCCGCGGCCGAGCCGGTACGTTACGCGGCCGGCCTGGCCGGCGTGACGCACACGTTCTGCGTACCGGCCGACTTCGCCGTCGTGCTCACCGCGATCGCCGACGGGCGGGTACCCGCCCCGGCCGGGCTGCGGTGCGTCCTGCTGGGCGGCGCACCGGTGGTACCGGAGCTGCTGCGGCGCGCACGTACCCTGGTGCCGGAGGCGGAGATCCTCAGCGTGTACGGGATGACGGAGATCGTACCGGTCGCCATCGCCACCGCCGACGAGAAGCTGCGCCACACCGGCCCGGGTGACCTCGCCGGCACCGCCCTGCCGGGGGTACGCGCCCGCATCGCCCTGGACGGGGAGCTGGTGGTGTCGGGGCCGAACCTGTGCCGAGGCTATCTCGGCGAGGCTCCGATGGCGGCGCACGCCACGGGCGACCTCGCCCGCCTCGACGGGGACCGCATCGTCCTCATCGGACGGAAGAAGGAGATGATCATCCGGGGCCGGGTAAACATCTATCCCGGCCTCTACGAGCCGACGATCGCGCGGCTGGATGGAGTGGCGCAGGCCGTGTTCGTCGGCTTTCCCGACGGGTCGGGCGACGAGCGGGTCGTCCTCGCCGTGGTACCGACCGATCCTGGTGGGCCACCGCACGTCCTCGCCGACGCGGTCCGGTCGGCCCTGCCGCGCCTCGTCGACGGCGGGGCACTGCCCGACGAGGTCGTCGTCGTACCGGCTGTGCCGGTCACCGGCCGCACCAGCAAGCCGGACCGCGCCGCGCTACGCCGGATCCTGGAGCAGCGGTGCGGGTCGCGGTAACCGGCGCCGCCGGCTTCATCGGCGGTGCGGTGTGCCGGGCCGCCGTGACCGCCGGCTGGCAGGTGTACGCCTTCAGCCGCCGGGAGTTCGCCATTCCCGGCGCGGTCCACCACCGGTGGGACATCGATACAGGACGATTCATTGATCCGCCCGAGGTGGATGTCGTGGTGCATGCCGCCGGGGCGGTCACCGACTGGGGTCCGGCGGCCCCGATCTGGCGGACGAACCTTGACGGTACCCGGCACGTCGTGGCCACGTTCCCGGGCGCGCGGCTCGTGCACATCTCCTCCGCGAGCGTCTACGACCCCTACGTACCAACGGTGTGCGCCCGTGAGGACGCGGCACCCGTGGACCGCTACCTCACCCCGTACGCCGCCTCGAAGGCCGCCGCCGAGCGGCTGCTAGCCGGGCGCCCGGCGACCGTCGTCCTGCGCCCGCACGCCGTCTACGGCCCGGGCGACCGTACCCTGCTGCCCCGGATACTCGACGCGGTACGCGGCAGTGCCTTGTGGATGGTCGGCGACGGCCGGACACGCCAGTCGCTGACGTCCGTGGACAATCTGGTGGCGGCCACACTTCTCGCCTGCCGCCCCGACGCACCGGCCGGTGTCTACAACGTCGCCGATGCCGAGCCGGTCGCGGTCGGCGACGCGCTGCGGGAGTTCCTCGCCGCCCGTGGCCTCCCGGCGCGGATACGCACCCTGCCGGTAGGCCCCGCGTGGGTCCTGGCCGGCGTGGCCGAAACCGCCTGGCGCCTGGCCCGGCGGCTACACCCGCCCCGGCTGACCCGGTACGCGATAGCGCATCTCGCGATGGAGCGCACGCTCGATCTCACCGCCGCCCGCGAAGGGTTGGGGCTGCGGCCCACACCGACCTCGTTCGAGGGCGCCGGCGCCTGGTGAGGCTGTGCGGGTCAGCCGGCCGTCAGGGCTTCCAGCCGGGCGGCCACCTGCTCGGGTGCCGGCATCGCGGCCATCTGTGCGATAACCCGTGAGTGAGTTCGTTCGGTGTCCATCAGCCCGTGGAGTAGCCCTGACCAGGCGCCTGTTGAATGGCGCCGCCGCCGCCCCAATCAAACCGATCATGATGGGGCGTCAGGAATCCTGACGCCCCATCATGATCGGTTGACCTGCAGGTTGTCCGGACACCAGTCATGACCAGGAGCTACCTGGTAATCGCAGGCAACAGCGCACGCGTCGAACACGCGGGTTATTTCACATACTCCAGGGCAGCACCCCGCACAGCGGAGCCTGGAACGCGACCGGAGGCCTCCAGGTCGGGCGGGCGAAGTGGAACGGCAACGCGGTCGACTTCTTCCCCGGCACGGTCGACGAGGTACGCACGTTCAGCGTGGCCTTCACCGAGGCGGACGCCGCAGCGGCGTTCCACCTCGACGACAACCTGTTGGCCCGCTACCCGTTCGGGGAGGACGCCGGCACCACCGCGGCCGACGTGGCGGGCGGGCACCCGCTGGCGCTCACCGGGGGAGCCGGCTGGAGCGGCGGGGTCGGCGGCTCGGGCCTGAACCTGTCCGGCGCGGCGTTCGCCTCGACCACCGGCGCCGTGGTGGACACGTCGGCCAGATTCTCGGTGTCGGCTTGGGTCAACCTCGCCTCGGTGAGCGGGTTCGCCACCGCGGTCGGCCAGGACGGCGCTCAGGCCAGCGGCTTCTATCTGCAGTACGCCCAGCAGGACAACGCCTGGGCGTTCGCGATGACCGCGGCGGACGCGGCCAACGCGACCGCCGTGCGGGCGGTCTCACCGTTCCCGCCGAAGACCGGGGACTGGACGCATCTCGTCGGCATCTACGACGCGGGCGCCCGGGCAACTGCGCCTGTACGTCGACGGGCGACCGGCCGCCACCGCCGCCCACGCCGGCGCGTGGAAGGCAACCGGCGCGTTCACCGTCGGGCGGGGAAAGTGGAACGGGGCGAACGCCGACTACTTGCCGGGCCGGCTCGACCAGGTGCAGGCCTGGCAACGGGCGCTCTCTCCGACGCGGACGTCCGCGCACTGGTCTGACGACGATGAATACCGACGTCGCCCGTTGGACGGCGGCCACGCGGAGGGAGCGGACGATGCCCTGGATCTGGCGCGGCTCGCGGGCGCCGGTGTCGCCCTGCTGGTGATCGCGGCCGCGGCGCTGGTGCTGCCCGGGACCGGGTACGCGGAGTCCAACGGCGGGGTACGGGTGATGCCGCTGGGCGACTCGATCACCGACGGCTTCAACGTGCCCGGCGGGTACCGGATCGGTCTGTGGCAACGGTTGGCGGGCGGCGGGTACACCGTCGACTTCGTCGGCTAGGGCGCCAACGGACCGGCGGAACGGGGCGACCACGACCACGAGGGCCACCCGGGTTGGCGAATCGACCAGATCGACGCGAACATCGTCACCTGGCTGCGCGCCAGCGCGCCGCACACGGTACTGCTTCGGTACCAACGACATGAACCAGAACTACGACGTCGCCAATGCGCCGGCCCGACTGTCCACATTGCTCGATCACATCCTGGCTACCGTGCCCGGCGTGGAACTGTTCGTCGTGCAGATTACGCCGGAGACTGATCCCACGCAGGAGGCCCGGGTGCGGGCGTACAACGCCGCCCTGCCCGGGGTGGTGCAGGGCACGGGATCGCAGCGCACCTGGTGGACATGCACAGCGCGCTCACGACCGCCGACCTCGCCGACGGGGTACACCCCACGGCGGCCGGGTACGGCAAGGATGGCCGCCGTGGGGTGTACCGCGCTGCGCTCCGTACCGGTCAGCCTGACCCCGGCCGGCCCGCCGGTCGGCACCCCGGTCAGCCTGGTCAACGTGGACTCCGGCCGCTGCCTCGCAATGGACCCGGACGGCCGCCGGCAAGCTCCGGGTCTACGGCACCAGTTGCCTCGACCTGTCCGGAGCCGGTACGGCCAACGGCACCAGCGTCATCATCTGGCCCTGCCACGGCGGCACGAAACAGCAGCGGACGTTCCGGCCGGACGGCTCCCTCCGCGCCGTCGGCGCCGGCAGATGCCTCGACGTCACCGGTGCCGCCACCGCCAACGCCACACAGATCGAGATCTACGACTGCAACGGTACCGGCGCCCAGCAGTGGGCCGCCCGTCAGCCCGGCCGCTGGTCGACGATCCGGCGCATCTTGCCCATCGACCGTTCGACCATGTCCGGCTCGATGACCTCCACCGCGATACTGACGCCGATGGTGCTCTTGACGTGCTCGGCCAGGGCTGTCCCCGCCTCGACCGCTTGGCCCGGGGCAGCCTCCGGGCGACGCTCCACCCGGACGGTCAGGGCGTCCAGCCGGCCCTCGCGGGTCAGCACGCACTGGAAGTGCGGAGACAGCTGCGGGGTGCGCAGGATCAGCTCCTCGATCTGGGTGGGGAACAGGTTGACGCCGCGTAAAATGATCATGTCGTCGGTCCGGCCGGTGATCTTCTCGATCCGGCGCATCGGTCGTGCGGTCCCGGGAAGCAGGCGGGTGAGGTCGCGGGTGCGGTACCGGACGACCGGCATCGCCTGCTTGGTCAGCGACGTGAAGACCAGCTCGCCGCGCTCGCCGTCGGGCAGTACCGCGCCGGTGAGCGGGTTGATGATCTCGGGGTAGAAGTGGTCCTCCCAGACGTGCAGCCCGTCCTTGGTCTCCACGCACTCGTTGGCGACCCCCGGTCCCATGACCTCGGACAGGCCGTAGATGTCCACCGCGTGGATGTCCAGCCGCTGCTCGATCTCGCGGCGCATGTCCTCGGTCCACGGCTCGGCGCCGAGGATGCCGACACGCAGCGAGGTACCGCGCGGGTCGATGCCCTGGCGCTGCATCTCGTCGATGATCGCGAGCAGGTAGCTGGGCGTGACCATGATGATGTCCGGCTGGAAGTCCCGGATCAGCAGGACCTGCCGTTCGGTCATGCCGCCGGAGACCGGGATGACGGTGCAACCGAGCTCCTCGGCGCCGTAGTGCGCGCCGAGCCCGCCGGTGAACAGCCCGTACCCGTACGCCACGTGGACCTTGTCGCCCGGCCGGCCGCCCGAGGCGCGGATCGAGCGGGCCATCAGCCGGGCCCAGGTCTGCACGTCCTCCCGGGTGTACCCGACCACGGTCGGCCGGCCGGTGGTGCCCGAGTAGGCGTGCAGCCGGCTGTCCTCCCGCTGCGGTACGGCGAACATGCCGAACGGGTAGTTCTCCCGCAGGTCCGCCTTGGTGGTGAACGGGAAGCGGGCCAGGTCGGCGAGATCCCGGCAGTCGTCCGGGTGTACCCCGGCCGCGTCGAACGCCTTGCGGTAGTGCGGCACGTGGTCGAACGCATGCCGCAGCGACCACCGCAGCCGCTCCAGCTGCAGCGCGCACAGCTCGTCGATGGAGGCCCGCTCGACGGGCTCCAACTCCTCCGGTCGCGGACTGAGATCCTGCACGATGCCTCCTTACCGACTCAGGCTAGCTTGCCCTGAGCCGGGCGGCCCGGGTGTCGAGGCGGCGTCAGGACACCGTCACGGCGGTGTCGTCGATGACGAAGGAGGTCTGGGCGGTGTAGTCCTCGGCGCCGGTGAACCTGACGGTGATCTGCTGGCCGGCGTACCCGGCGACGCTGAAGGTGCGCTGGGTGTAGCCGGTGTTGTGGTCGAGGTTGGAGTACGTGGCGAGGGTGGCCAGTACGGTGCCGGCGGAGTTGAGGACCTGGACGGTCAGGGTGTCGTATCTGGACGTCGACGTGGTTTCGGCGGTGTCGACGTGCAGCCAGAACGAAAGGCGGTAGCTGACGCAGCCGGCGGGAAGGGTGACGTTCTGGGCGAGGGTGTCGGTGTGGGTGCTGCCGTACCCGTCCAGCCAGGCCTTCCAGGTACCGCCGTGCGCGGGTTCGCCGCTGCTGCTGGAGACCACGCCGGAACTCGCGGTCCACGGGGCGGGGGTACCGGTTTCGAAGCCCGGGTTGCCCAACAGCTGTCCGCTGCCGGCGCAGCCGCCGCCGCTGGTGAACTGCACGTCGAGGACCGCGTGCAACTCGATGCCGTTGGGGGCCACCCCGGTCTGGCCGTGCAGGAAGTCGAAGAACCCGACCCCGGTGATCGTGACGGGGACGTTCGCGGTCTGGAAGCTGGTGGTCGGGGTGTACCTGGCGTCGAACTCGCTGCGGGACTTCTGGATGCTGGTCAGCAGCGGACTGGTCGAGCCGACGCAGGCCGGGTCGGGAATCTCGGCGATCATGGTGTGGCCGGAGCCGTCAGACAGGACGAGGTGGTAGTCGGAGTCCGCTTCCAGCTTGTACTGCGTGAGGGTGGCGTGCAGTTGGTACACGGTGTCCTCGGTCGGAGCGACACGGTTGTCGGCCGGCAGAGTGCCCGGTGCGGTCAGACCATCGAATGCCGGTTGGACAGATACTTAAGCCCGGGATCTTGCGGCGCATGCCGTGACCCTGGGCCGAGACGCCCGGGAGGCGCAGTGTCCAACCAGATCAACGAGACTACCGAAGCAACATCCGCCCAGATGGCGGCCATTCAACATCCCGCATGGTGCGACCGGGCGCGGTGCACCGCGACCCCGGACCGGGGCGACCGGAACGCACCTCAGTACGCCTGTCAATCTTACGGCCGATGCCCTAGGCGGTCGGCTTCATGTGACCGCCAGCCTGGTACAAGCGCACGCTCGATGGCTGACCGCGCCGTACGTGTCGGTGGAGTTCGTCGGGCTGGAACACGACTGGATGCCGGTACGCGGCGCGGTCGAGTTGACCCCCGAGGAGGCCGGCAAGCTCGGCCGGTTCCTGTCCGAGATGGCAGGCACGGCCGAAGTCGACCACGCCGCACAGGTGGCGGCGTACATGTCCACACTCCGCGAGGGGGCGCGGTCATGAGAAGATCCCGGAGGCTGCCTCGGGCGCCCACGCTAGCCAATTTGATTTACCGGGTCCGCCATTTCCCTAGCCGCCTAGTGCCACTGCCGCGAATGTCTCCCATTCGTACATCTTGTTGTCACGGTTCAAGATGATTAGCTCGACCTTCGGAACGAGTAGAGTCGCAGGCTTCACGTCGACACGGGACAGGGCCGTCGTATAAGGTTCGGCGGATCCCGGTGCATTGCTGTACGCGATGCTGACGTGAGGACTCCATTGCTCCGCTTCGGGAATCCTCTCGGTTCCCCAAACATCAGCGATAGCCGCCCTGATTTGTTTCCGCAGGGCCTGGGCCGGCTCTGCTGGATGCAAGGCGAACATGATTGCTTCGGGGTCAACCTTTGGCGCTCCGAACGTCAACTCGAATGGCGCGAGTGACGCACACCGCGAACGGGCAGCATCGACGATCGAACGAACATCGTGCTCTGTGATTTCGTCAATGAACCCAACTCCCTGCATGGTCAGATGCAGCCAACGGGGAGGGATCAAGTCAAGGCCGGGCAACCGCGCCACTGCCGATTGGTAGGCCGCAACAAGTTCGTACAGAGACTCTTGACCGTCAAACGTGATATGCCATGTGTACATTTTTTGGCCAACGCGCCATCCGGGCCGCCACCACCAATGATCCCGCATTGCTTCCTGACTCGCCACGTTCACCGGCCCTCACTGTGCAATTTCGCGTACTCTCCGACGAGAGTTGCAATAGTCGTCGATCCGGCCAACCAATTCTCGTGCCTCACTACTGCCCTTCAGCTTAGGAACAGTCAGTTGGCGCACAACCTCGTTCGCTCGTCGCGCGAGTGTGTCGAGCCGCTTGTCCGGCGGCATCGCCAACACTGGTTCTAGGTTTTCGCGGGCTGCGTCAAGGTCGTTCCGCATGATGAACGCCAAAGCGGCGCCCAACCGGATCTGTGCCCAGGTGCCGTAAGCCCATTGGTCGCCCGATGTATAAGCGTGGTCAGCGTCGTCTGCTGCGGTAATTGCCGCTTGCGGGCGTCCGGCAGCCAAATGCACGCCAATCTCATAGTTTGCTTGTCTGGCTGGGCCACATGAAAACAATCCACCGATCTCGTCTGATATGTTGACTCGATCCCTTATCGCTTTCGCCCGAGAAACCGCTGCCTCAGCTTCTCTGATATTGCCCAGCGTCTTGAGCGCGTCCGCCTCCTGACATGCCAGCATGACAAGCACCGTTCCAGTTGCGACGTATTGCTGTCCAGCGCGGGCGGATTCGGCGGCTGAAACGTAGTCGCCATCCCAAAACGCCGCCTTCGATGCAACCGACATCGCCCATGCCCTGAGAGTCGGATGATCCGCCTGGTCTGCACATATCCATGCCGTCCGTGCATGTTCTGCTGCGGCGACAGGCTGCCCGAGATCGCCCGAGATCCAAGAAAGCAAGGCCGACAAACGCCCTGCCGCCACATAGAGTTCTGTGGTTTGGGAAAGGTGCTGATGACCACTCTGGATAAGATCGAAGGCTGTTCGTGTCAAATTAGCAGTCTGCCTAAAGATGGGAAGCGGTGACTGCAAGAGATAATTCCGGGCTAGCCGGCGAGTTTCTGTCTCGAACCGTTGGAGATTCATCGGTCCTACATTGGTAGTCTCGGCCCATGCGGCAAACGAAGCGGCGCGCCCGGCTGCTTCTTCGGCCAAGGCGGACGCCTGCGACCGCTCACCCTCGGACAATTCGTTCGCGGGCTCGAACGGCGCATAGTTCATCGTAGCGCCGGTCCCATCGGTCCCGCCGCTACTGAATGTTGCCGCAACGATCATGCCTAAGGCTCGCTGGTAGTCCCGCACCAGACCCGGCGTGATTTCCCGGTCGTCAACGCCGCGTTCAACGCGACTTAGATGCCCTTTGTCCCGGCCAATCTGCGCGGCAAGCCGACCGAGACTGACGCCCTTCTCTCGGCGCGCCGCTCGTAGGTCTTGGCCGGTGACCTCATTGGTCGGTCCATCTACCACGTCCGTCATGCCTTCCGCCGTTGCGGCATCCGTTGCGGCAACTCCGCAACCGTGACTCCCTATGCACTAACTGTGATCCTCCTTTCAGGGCGCGGGGTAGGCGAGCGAACTCAGCGTACGTATTCGGAAGTGCTGTGACGGGTGCGTCGGCGTTCACCGGTGCTGTGGGGGTTGAGTCGGGGTTGAGACACGCCGTCTGGGGTGTGTGATCTGTGGTTGCTGATGGTGTTTGCTGT
>Ga0137385_10001675_pt1 | contig 18745 bp, 24 predicted proteins | sample SagtaG_FD_104921 | JGI IMG/M metagenome (GOLD analysis project Ga0137385, IMG submission 104921) | Vadose zone soil microbial communities from Sagehorn Ranch, Mendocino, California, USA - Sage2_R_80_16 metaG | ecosystem: Environmental > Terrestrial > Soil > Vadose zone | place: USA: California... | reverse complement strand
TTCCGTGGTGGGTAGCGGACGAGCGTTCGGAGGCGCGTTGCTCTCGTTCTTTTCCGTTGGCTGTCCCGTCTGTAATAAAGTGGTGGTCCTGCTGCTGGGCCTGGGAGGGGCGATGACCATTTTCAATCCCCTGCGCCCCTTTCTAGGGCTTGCCTCGATTGTCCTGCTCAGTGTCACGCTCTTCTTACGTTTGCGTGTGCTGCGTTACGGGTGCGGTCTCCCTCCGCAAAAGACGGTCGCCGATGAGGAGAGATGATGGAAGGCTATGCGTCCTGCTGCCCTGTTGTTCTCCGTTCATGATCCCTTCTCCTCAACCAGGTACCCGTTCTTTGGTTTGCAGCAGAGCTGCCAGTCGTCTGGCATCTTTGCCGACCCATCCCACCAGTGCGGACCCACGGGAGGGCAGCCAGGGGAAACCGAGAAAGAAGAGCTCATCGATGGAACTGACTCCCTGCTGCTCTCTGGATTGACCGCGCTCATCCAGTAAGCCTGGAATGCGTATCCAGGAAAAATCCTGACGATACCCTGTCGCCCAGATCACAGTACGCACCTGGGCCTGAGTGCCATCAGCAAATTGAACCACGTTGCCCTGTGCGGAAGCCGCGCGTGGTTTGATCTGGACCTGCTTTTCTCGCAGCGCCTGTTTCAGTTCCAGGCCCAACACCGGTTCTGGTTGTGCTTTGAGCCACTTCCCCAGGTGGCTCGCGCCATCGACATCCAGAAGGTGAAGGTGATTCAGATACCAGAAAAGGCTTTTGCCCAGCAGCGTGAGCGGGACAAAGTACAACGGATGAGCGGCTGCCAGAGACACCGGATGCGAGTGAGCGAGTTCCGCGGCAATATGCGTGCCGGAATCGCCTGCTCCCACCACCAGGACGCGACCTGCGGGAATCTCTGACGGGTTGTGGTACGAGGCCGAGTGGAGCTGCTGCACTTCATTTGAGAGCGCAGTGGCGAAGAGCGGGATACGCGGGTGGCGAAATGGCCCCGTAGCCACGATGACGATCGCCGCTTGATAGATGCCTTGTGTGGTATGAAGCATGAACGTTTCTTCGTGCTTCTCCATGCCCACGACCCGCGTGTCCATCTGGATGGGAAGCGCAAAGTGATCGGCATAGGTCTGCAAGTAGTCAGCCATCTCGTCTTTCGTCGGACGACTCTCGGGATCGCCTGGAAATGTGAGGCCGGGTAGCGCGCTGTAGCGTCGAGGTGTAAATAGCACCAGGGAGTCATAGCGCTGGCGCCAACTCTCCCCAATACGCCGCCCCGCTTCCAGGAGCAGAAAGGAACGTTGCTGCTGATGCAGCCAGTACCCCATGGAGAGGCCTGCCTGCCCGGCTCCCACGATGATAATCTCATTGCGCTGAACATCGGTGACTGTTCGTGGTCACTGGCCTTCATTACTGGCTTTCATCTGTCTTCTCTCTTGCTGGGCTCACCATGTGCTCCTGAGCAAAACCGCGGCAGCACCGCGAGGTAGGAAGACGAGAGCAAGGAAGCACATCATGCTCACACCACAGTTTCCAGCTGTTAGGCTTCCATCTCCTCTCCCTTTTGGGGACGTGTCGCGTGCAGAAGCAGCATTGGCTGGAGTCCTCCACTTTTCATCTGAACCTGTGTGGCCTTGAAGCCGGTTTCCAGAACCATCGCTTCCGTATCACGGTTCCAATGGCACTGGCCCAGGCAGCGGGTCGTCAGCGGCACAAGCGCATCCTGGATCCACGCGGTTATCTTCCCTTGCGCTCGAACATGTTCGAGGAGGAACAAGCTGCCACCTGGCTTAAGCACGCGCCAGATCTCGCGCAGACCGCGCTCTGGATCACCCACCGAACAGAAGACGAGTGTCACCACCGCACTGTCGAACTGCGCATCAGAGAAGGGGAGGATCTCGACCGGGTCGCGCGAAAGGTGGATGGGAACCGGAGCATCAGCCAGGCTTCGCCTGGCTTCGACCAGCATGGCCTCATCCGGCTCGACCGCCTCCACGCGCACGACGCGGGTGGGATCATAATAGGGGAAGTTCTGTCCCCCACCGGCACCTACTTCCAGCACGGTCCCGTGTGCCTGGCCGGCGGTCTCACGACGTAAAGCATCGAACAATCGCCGGACCAGAGGCCGCCCCATCATCCGGTTGTAAAAAGCGGCAAAACGCGGGTGGGAGATCACCTTCACGTCGGTAGCATTGCTCACCTCGTTGCTCATCGTCTCACTCCTCTCGCCTTTCTCTGAGGGAGAACCTCTTGATTGTTCACCAGGTCCTGCGGTTAAATACCACATTGATGCTGACCGCAGCCGCTGTGAACAGTGTGAGCACGAAGAGCAGCAGGAACGCCACCCAACCGGGAGTGCTCGTCTTGGCTGCCATTATGGTCAAAAGAATGGTCATGCCCATCAGCATACCCAGCGTAACAAGGGCCAGAGCCAGACGCTGAACGGCTGTGGGAGGCTGACCAGAGGCATCTCCTGAGAGCTTCTGTCCAGCTCTACTATAAGAGGAAGCCTCTTCACATCTCGCATCGCCTGCATAGCTGAGAGCCTCGCCTTTCCACGCGTCTCTCATTTCTTCTTGTTGAAACATCCCGCTTCTCCTTTCGGGGTTGTTGAGCGCCGCCATCTGACAGGGTACTCCATGCGCATTCACCTGTTTGTCTGCATCTCTTCGAGCCAGGAGGCAATCCATTCATATTCGTCGCGGATGCGCCGGGTATGAAATGCAAGGACACGTTGGGCATTGGACATCGAGATGCCTGTGCCGGGAGTACAGTCCTCCTCATTGGCCATCTGCTGCATGGTGTGCAGATAGTCCAGGCATCCCTGAAGATAGGCCAGGCGCTTCTTCAGGATCGCCTCTCGTTCCTGTGGTTCAAGATACTCGAAGAACGCGACGCGCGTAAAAAACTCCGCTTCATTGGCGGCTTGCTCGGGCGGAAAATCGCACAGCGAGGCGTGCAGCAACTCGATGCCGTGCTCGGTCAGGTGGTAGATATGGCGATTCGGTTTGCCTTCTTGTTGCACCACCTGCCTCACCACCGCTCCCACCTCCTCAAAGCGCCTGAGGGTTGGGTACAGGATCGTATTATTCAGTGTGACCGTTCCGCCAAACACTTGTTCGATGCCTTTTTTGATCTCGTAGCCATGCTGTGGTCGTTGTCGCAGCATAGCCAAAATCACGATCTCGGCGTACATATGTTGTAGTATCCTATGTTATTTTTACCTATAGAGAAGAGTACCATACGAGAGGGACCGGTGTCAAGTGGTGCGCGTCATTTTCACTGAACATTGACAGTGATGCGCGTCATTTGCTCCTCCGGCAGCTGATCTTGCGCTTGAAGAGCAAGTGGCCGCGTACCGTCGTCACCTTGACATCCTGGTGCGAGATCAGGACGAAGCTGTTGCTTCCCAACCTCCTCAAGATGGTTCCACAACGAAAGTGAGGCATCTAGTGGACCGCGTGAGCATGAAGAGAGGCTCCCGAGCAGGATTTAGTCTCTCGCTGCCTCTCTACGGCTAGATTGAAGATCAGTTGGAAGCTGTGTGAGTTCCGCGCTGATCTGCCAGAGTCGCCGGGCGATGCTCTCACCGTAGGAGAGCTTAGATGATTTCGTTGCCACTCCTTTGTGGCTGAAATACTTCCCACTCACACCCTCGACGTCTGGAGAGGAGGCGAGGTAGATGGTCGGCTGCGCCCCTTGCTCTGCTGAGACTCTCATTGCTGAGAAGAGGCTAAATGGGATTGGCAAACAAAGATTCTATTGTCAGAACAACGCCATCTCTATGTTCAGCTCGGGAGAGCATATGAGTTGAACGATGAACTGGAGAAGGCGCGCGCGACGTATTCCGAGATGCTTGCTTGCGCGAAGGCGCACAGCGAACCAGAAATGGAGTTCGAAGCCCTCAATCGACTGGGCACTGTCACCGCTCATGATGCGGTGAACGTGGCGCAAGTACAGCGGGTAGTAGAACAGGGTTCTCCCGAGCAGTGAAAGCCTACAGCCGAGACTCCATGAACATGCAAAAGCAGCAAGAAGGGATCAAAATTCAAGCTCATGGTTATGTCAATCTCCTTGTACTTTTGTGCTACATGTGCTACACTTTAACCAGTTAGAAGAAGTACAGAAGGATGGGCGCCATAGAGATAGTGCTCCAGATCTTTGTGGCTTAGAAGATGGTGTAGTGCGTCAAGCAAACGTGTGAGTGCATATAGAAATGTTGCTCAGGTAGCTTAGAAAGGTTCTCAAAGAGGAGAACAACAATGCGTCTTTCAAGAGTACTGATCTCCACATCCATTATTGTCATTTTAGGTGGAATTTGGGTTGCAATTGTTCCCTTTGTCGGGCCATACGTCATGGGCACCGCCATGATGATGAATTCGATGACTGCTGTCACGGCTTCGACATACGTCTACCACATCGTGCCGGGGGCGATAATCGGTCTCGTGGGCATTTTCCAGTTGGTCGCTGGCCTCCAACGGAGAGAGCGACCGGCATCAACCACAACAACTGAACAAAGTGTCCAGCGAGCGTAGAACCCTGCCACAGTTGTTGCGAATGGCATATTTGACAGTGGTGGGCTGTCACAACTCATTTGAAAAGATGAACGTAAGTCATTGCTCACAGATGACATGTACCGACTTTTCAAATGACGATTGACGGCCCACTGGAAAGCCCACCTAAAAGAGGCCCACCGATGTATTTAGAAGGAGAAGACGATGGCCTCACGCAAGAAGCTCCTCTTTGGTACCGCGCTGTTCCTGATGTTGCTCCTGACCGCATGCAATGGTCAGCCAACAACTCCGAATAGCACCAACAACCCCAAGTCTGGGGGCACCCTGGTCGTCGCCATGGCTAACGATCCCGGTACTCTCAATCCAGATATCACGACGGCCTTCTTCACCCATTACGTCACAGACCAGGTCTTTAACGGACTGGTTGCGCTGGACGATCATCTGAACCCAGTGCCGGATCTGGCCACAAGCTGGTCGATCAGCGGGGACGGCAAAGCCTACACATTCCATTTGAGATCTGGCGTACAGTGGCAGGACGGCCAGCCTTTCTCTTCGGCGGATGTCAAGTTCACGTTCGAGCATGGGCTGCTCAAGTACCACTCGCGTACCAAAGCGGGGCTGACGCCGGTGTTGTCCAGCATCGACACGCCGGATGCCCTTACGGTGATCTTCCGCTTTAAGCGACCGTATGGCCCGCTGCTGCAGCGTCTCGACGTAGTGGAGGCTTCCATCATCCCCATGCACATCTACGAAGGCAAAAATCTGCTAAAGGATCCGGCCAATCTCATGCCAATCGGCACCGGGCCGTTCAAATTCGTGGAATATGTCAAAGGTGACCACATCACTCTACAGCGTAACCCGCACTATTTCAAAGCCGGCTTGCCCTACCTCGACAAGCTCATCTTCCGCATCATCCCCAATGCCACTACGGCGACGCAAGCACTAGAACGGGGTGAGGTGGACTATGTGGATAGCGTACCCGGCCCCGATATCTCGCGCCTGCGAAACAACTCCCAGGTGACGCTCGTCCAGGGCTTTGGTGGCTCCGGCGGATCCTTGTGCCAGGACACCCTGATTCCCAACTTGACCAAAGCGCCATTCAACAAGCTTGATGTGCGCCGCGCTTTTTACCAGGCCCTGGATCGAAAGTTTCTCCTTGATCACGTGTATTTCGACCAGGGACAGGTCTCCACCGGACCAATTAGCCGGCAGATGACCTGGGCCTACTCGCCGGATGTCAGATCCTATTCATACAGTACGGCATCCGCCAACCAGCTACTCGACCAGGCAGGCTATCCACGCGGTCCCGATGGCAACCGCTTCACGGTGACCTTTACGTCTGCTTCATCCTTTGCCCAATTAGGCCAGGCTATGCGCGAACAACTCAAGCAAGTAGGTATCAATCTCGTCCTTGAGAGTTTGGACTTTAACGCCGCGGTGCAAAAGGTTTTCGTCCAGAAGAACTTCGACCTCGGCATTGCGTCCTACTGCAACGGCAACGACCCTGAAATCGGGGTTCGGCGCCTCTACGTCTCCACCAACATCGGCCCGATTCCGTTTTCCAACGGTGCAGGCTACGTAAATCCACAGATCGATCAACTCTTTAACCAGGCGGCCGCCTCGACGGATCGAACGCAGCGCGCCCAGGTCTACGCCGCCATCCAGAAGACGCTGACAGATGATCTGCCCTACTTCTGGATCGTTGATACGCAAGGGTATCACGCCTACCGCTCAACGTTCAAAGGCTTCCACCTTTCGAACAACTTATTTGAACAGGCGTGGTCGACAGGGGGGTAGTGACATCCAGGGCGTTTCTCTTGTACGATATTCCGCCCGGCGCCTTGCTCAAGCGGTGCCGCTGGTACTTGCAGTGCTGGTGCTCACCTTCATCTTGATCCACCTGGCGCCGGGCGATCCGATCTACATCCTGGCCGGTGACGGCGGCGATAAGGCATATTACACCGAGGTGCGGGCGTATTACGGCCTCGACCGACCGCTGCCCGAGCAATTGGTGCGCTATCTCCTGGCGGTCATACACGGTGACTTTGGCTACTCGTTCACCTATCAACAGCCCGTCCTCCAGGTGATCTTAGGCCGCATTCCGGCGACGTTGTTGCTCATGGGGACCGCGCTGGCGCTCTCGACGATTCTAGGACTCCTGTTGGGGACGCTCACCGGTTCCCGTCCGCATACCAAGCTCGACCGTGTGATTACGGCCCTTACCTTGACGGTCTATGGCATTCCCGTCTTCTGGTTAGGGCAACTGTTGATCATCGTGTTCGCAATATGGCTCAAGTGGTTCCCTATTGAGGGGATGGTGTCAGTGCGGGATGATTACACGGGCATATTCTATGGGCTCGACGTGTTGCATCACCTTGCGCTGCCGGCTATCAGTCTCACTTTGTCACAGCTCGCGCTGACAGTGCGCCTGACTCGCACTACTGTGCGTGAGGTGCTGGGAGAAGACTTTGTCCGCACGGCACGTGCAAAAGGCCTGCCGGAACGAGTGGTAGTGCTTCGTCATGCGTTGCGGAATGCGCTCTTGCCCATCGTAACCGTGATTGGTAACGAGATCGGCTTGCTGCTCACCGGAGCGGCTCTGACCGAGACGGTCTTCGCCTGGCCCGGGCTAGGGCGGCTACTGTTGAGCGCGACACTCAATCGTGATTACCCACTGTTGATGGCCATCTTCATTCTGGTTGCCGTCACTGTCATCATAGCGAACCTGTTCACCGATTTACTATACACGTGGCTCGATCCACGGGTGAGGTACAAGTGAGATGGAGACGCACGAAAGAAGCGAGCGGTGGTCTATTGATGCCAGCACGTCCACGTCGCTAGTCGGGCACCACAAGTGGCAGCCCGGCTTCTGGTGGCGCTTCCGCCGTCAACCGACCGTACTCCTCGGCTTGACATTCATGCTGGCACTCGTGCTGATTGCCTTGGGGGCCGATCTTATTGCACCCCATGATCCGTTCGCTATCTCGAATATGGTACTGAGCCCGCCTTCAGTTGCGCACCTGTTTGGCACCGACGATCTGGGCCGTGATGTTTTCAGCGGTGTTATGCATGGAGCACGTGTCTCGTTGCTTGTAGGGTTTGTCTCCGCCTTCGTCGCGACCCTCATTGGCGTAGTGATCGGTGGACTGGCGGGCTATTTCGGTGGATTGGTCGACGACGGATTGATGCGACTCACGGAAGTGTTCCTGGTTGTGCCGCGCTTCTTTCTCGCGTTGATCGTCGTAGTTTTGCTGGGGAGCAACATCTGGTTAATCGTGCTCGTGCTGAGCCTGACCTACTGGCCGTTTACCGCTCGCGTGCTGCGCGCACAGATACTTACAATGCGAACGCGGGACTACGTGCTGGCCGCTCGGGCGGTGGGGACCCCCGAGATTCGCATTTTACTGCGCCACGTCCTGCCAGGCGCGCTACCGCCGGTCATCACCCAGGCATCTCTTCAAGTTGGCAGTGCGATCCTGGTCGAGGCGGGGCTTAGCTTTCTCGGGCTAGGTGATCCTAATGTGGTGAGCTGGGGCGCGATGCTCAATGATGCCCAGCAGTTCGTATTCGTGGCCTGGTGGATGTCGGTCTTTCCCGGCCTTGCGATTACCCTTACTGTACTCGGCGTAAACCTCGTGGCCGATGCCCTGACCGAAGCCTGGAATCCTCGCCTCGCCTCGTGAGTGAGTGAGCCGCTCAAGAAAAGAGGTCTTCACGAGGATGAGGACCTTCTCACACCCAGGGATTTTTGTATGATAGAAGAACATCAGCGATGCAAGGCAGTAAGACATAACTCCATTATAATATAACATGATTGACATTGTTGCATTGTCTATTAGCGACTGCAAGGGAAAAGCAGATCATGTGGGCTGTATTAGCACTCTCGGCGACCGTCCTCACATCGTTCCTTCCCATCCTCAATAAACAACTGCTGCGCGATGCCCGCCCGGCGCTGGTGGCATGGGCCATCAATGCAGCTTCGCTTCCACTCCTGGCGGCGGGCACACTGCTCCTCACGCAATGTAAGATCGAAGGACTACTCGATGGTGTATCTTTCGCCTGCACAGCGCGCTTACCACAGATAGACGTGATCTTTGTCGTTGGTGTCCTGGGATCGGCCGTATTGAACTGGGCAGCTACGTTACTCTCTACACATGCACTGTCCAGAGCGGATGCCTCGCTCGTTACCCCGTTGCTCACCTTTAATCCGGCATTTACTCTCCTCGTAGCTTTAGTTATGCTTGGCGAAATCCCTGGTCTGCAACAGGTTCTCGGTGTCGCTATCATCCTGTTCGGGGCATATTTGCTGGAAGTGCGGGAAGCGCGAACTGGACTGCTGACTCCCCTCCTCATTCTGGTGCGAAGACCCGGAGCTGCACTTGCAATCGTCGCTAGCATGCTTTGGGGAACTACCACAGTCCTGGAGAAACTCGCTATTGAACATGTGAGGCCCCCAAGCGGTCCCCTTGTAGCGTTAGTGGGAACTACGATTACTGTTGTTCTGCTCACTCCGAACGCACTTGCACCGCTTTTTCGCTCAGACAACTCTGCGACCCGCGCTGATACCTCGAAGCAACCAGGGCTCTTTGGAGGACTGGGCGTGCATCGCCCCGCATTGCTTGCCGCTGCCATTATTGCCGGAATAGCACCTCTCTTCGGGTTCACCGCCATTGCCCTGGGCCTGGTGGGCTATGTGACGGCGCTCTTCAAGCTCAGCGCCGTCTTCACTGTCCTCTGGGCGTGGCTCTTCCTGGGCGAAGGAAATCTGCGTTCACGCCTGCTCGGGGCTCTTGTCATGATCCTCGGTAGCGCGCTTGTCGCAAGCTGAGTGTCCGTGTCTTGACACCTCACCAAGTAGTCAGTACAATATTGTGTGGGTAGATGTAAAATACATATAGAGATAACACATATAGAGATGGAGGCGCTGCTGATGGACCCGATGAAGGCAGATGAGCAACCTCGCACACCTGATAAGAAGACGCGACCCAAGCGGACACGAGTGCATCGCAGCATTTATTTGGAGCAGGGAGTATATGACCAGCTTGGCGAGGCATATAAAACGACCAGCCACGAATTGTATCCACAAGAATTCCGTAAGTCCGCTTTCGTAGAAGCCTGCATTGCCTACGCCCTCGAGCACCTTCCCGATATCAAAACCGTCTTGCGTAAGAACAAGTAACACAATTCGTAAGAGGTCGGAAGCAGCAGAAGATTTCTTCCCGCGTATTTTCTGCTGAAACCATTGCGCTTATCCCTTATAATAGAATTGGTTTGTGTTGTTATTTTGTAGGCGTAGAAAAGGATGTATGCTGATGAAAATTGCGATTGTTGGCAAGGGTGGTTCAGGCAAGACGACTCTCGCCGCCACGCTGGCTCGCCTTTTCGCCCGGCATGGTTTCTCGGTCCTGGCGATCGATGGCGATCCTAATCCGAACCTGGGGATGGCCCTGGGTGTGGCAACCCCAAAGTTGACCGCGTTACATAGTCTGCCGCGCTCGATTCTTGAGGAGCGCACCGAAGCATCGGGTGAGACCCAGATTGTGGGTCTCGCCGCACCGATTGAGACGATCACTGCAGAACACGGTGTGCCTGCACCCGATGGCGTTACCTTGTTGATGAACGTCCAACTCGAGCATGGTGGAGGAGGCTGCCTCTGTGGTGAACATATCACCGTGCGTGATATGGTGGGTTACCTGGTTGAGTCGCCCGAGCACATCACGATCCTTGATATGGAGGCCTCGGTCGAGCACATGGGCCGTGGTACGCCTCGCTACGCCGATGTTCTACTTATCGTCACTGAGCCATACTACCGCTCTCTGGAGACGACCGGCCGACTGGCACCGCTGGCGCGAGAAATCGGAGTCAAACGGCTGTATGTCGTGGCGAATAAAGTGCGCGGACCACGCGACGAAGAGGCGATTAGACGCTACTGCGCTGAGCACGAACTGGAGACCATGGTCGTACTTCCCTTCGATGAAGCGGTGCTTGAGGCAGAGCAGGCCGGAACCCCCATTCTGGACGCCGATCCAGAATCGGCCTACGTCAAAACGGTCGAACAGTTGCTGGAAAGATTGCCGAGTGTACTGAGTACCGTATCCTGACGAAGTTCAAGGGCCGTATTAAAGCCGATTTTTGGCAGACTGCGGTTCCCTACTCACTTGTCTCACCGCGGCTTGTGTGTGAAAGTAGGCGTAGGCCGCGGTTTCCTTGACACCCCGCGAGACGATGCCCTATACTACGAAGTAGTAAGTGTAAAATACATATAGAGGTTGTGCTAATAGGACAGGAGGTATCTCCTTTGGACCTGAACGATGCAGTTGAATCAATGCTCGCCCAGGGCAATTCAGCCGCGTGCCAGTGCAATGGGGGGCAACCTAAAAATTTCCTGCAACCCTGCCTCTTGTTGCTGCTCTTCCAGCACCCGTCGCATGGATATGATCTCCTGGATCGACTGGCACAGGCCGGACTAAGTATTGGCGCGCCCGACCCTGCAGCCGTCTATCGCACGCTGCGCCAGATGGAGCGCGATGGCCTGGTTATCTCCCGCTGGGACCCGAGTACTCACGGCCCGCCCCGGCGCACCTACGAGTTGAGTTCCGAAGGTGAAGATCTCCTACACACCTGGGCTCAAAGTATCCGTCAGAATCGCAGAGTGCTCGATCGCTATCTCACACTCTACGCAGCCAGAATTGGGAACGCTGTGGAAGAACAGACCCGGGGCGAGGAAGCGCCAACGAGTCAATTGCACGATGCAAAAGGAGTAGAGATCTAGTGCAAAGTCAAGGGACATGTTAGGGAAGGGGGTGCAGGGGTCCTCCCCTGCCGGGGTTCAAGGGGTGCCCCCTTGGTTTCCCCTTTTCCCAAAAAGGTTCGTTGAAAATGCACTAGGGAATAGCTCTATTGTTATTAGCTTAGTGTATTTTCTCTACGAGGTATGAAGATGCGTATTGCAGTAGCCGGAAAAGGGGGATCAGGTAAGACCACCACAGCGGCGACGTTAGCACGTTTATTTGCCAGGCGTGGCTACAGGGTCGCCGCAATTGACGACGATCCCAACCCAAATCTGAGCACGGCCATCGGCCTCACTCCTGAGCAAAGAGCCGCTCTGAGCCGAGTGCCACGTGAAGAGATCCTTGAAGAAGTAAAGGATGATCAGGGCACCGCGACCTTGCACTTGAAACGCCCGTTTGTGGAGGTATTGCGGCAGTATGGGGCAAGCGGACCCGATGGAGTTGATGTGCTGGTGATGACAGGCTTGCTTGGCGCAGGTCGTGGCTGACTATGCGGGCAACACGCCACAGTTCGTGGCCTGATAGGCGAGCTTGGCAATGTGGAAGAAAATGACGTCACGGTGCTCGACATGGAAGCTTCGATAGAGCATCTCAGCTCGATGAGGATGTCCTCGATGCAGATCAGTCCGGAACGCCAATCCTGGATCGTTATCCGGATTCAGCCTATGTCAAACAGGTTGAGCAGTTGCAAAAAAAGTTGTTGGTCGAGCCTGGCACGGGGGCTCATGAAACAAGATCTGCTCGATGATACCTTGATATGATTATTAGTGCATGCGACGAGATGCTACGAAAGGAGCAATCTGATGGCAGAAGAACTGACTATCCCGCCTTCTCCCCTCGAGATGGAGACCGTAGCGAAGCGTCTAGAGCCGCTCGATTGGCTGTCTTCTAGCGCTGAACGGGAGTTGCACAAAGACCCCCTGGTAGGTCGCGAGGGCGCCTTGCTCGGGCCGATCAAGGTGGTACATGCCCTCTGGCTGGCTGGCATGAGTTGCGACGGATGCAGCGTTGCCGTCACTGGCGCTACTTCCCCCAGCGTCGAGGACCTGCTGATCGGTCGCTTGCCCGGAGTACCGCGTCTCGTCCTCCACCACCCGGTTCTTTCGGTCGAGGCGGGTGATGCCTTCATGGAAAATTACGAGCTTGCAGCCGAGGGGAAGCTCAACGCTCCCTACGTGGTAATTTATGAAGGGTCAATTGCTAATGAGGATCTGGCCGCCGAAACCGGTGGTTACTGGTCTGCTATGGGTACAGATGCCGATCACAAAATGATCCCGACGGCAACCTGGCTCAAGCGACTGGCTCCTGGCGCGGCGGCTGTCATCGCAATTGGCACCTGCGCCACCTGGGGCGGCATCCCATCCGCATACGGCAATCCCACGGGAGCCATGAGTATCATGGACTTTCTTGGCAAAGACTACCTCAGCGCGCTCGGTGTCCCCGTCGTGAATATCCCCGGCTGCTCACCCATCGGTGACAACTTCAGCGAGACGGTCGCCGCTATCCTGCTCTTCTTAAATGGCTACGGCCCACTACCGGAGTTCGATGAACTGGGTCGACCGGCCTGGCTCTTCAGCGAGACGGTCCACCGCCGCTGCGTGCGTGCCGGTTACTATGAAGAGGGCGTCTTCGCCCACGAGTACGGCGACAAGGAGTGTCTGGTGGAGATCGGTTGCTGGGGCCCCGTCGTGCAATGCAACATCACCTCGCGCGGTGCCATCAACCATATGGGCGGCTGCATGAATACTGGCGGTATCTGTATTGGCTGCACCATGCCGGGCTTCCCTGACAAGTTCTCACCATTCTACAAGCGCCCACCGGGGTCGTTGATCTCTACTGGCGCCTCCCGGACCGTAGGATCGTTCATACGGCCGCTCCGTAGGATGACCATGCAGTTCCAGAACCGCGAGACGCTCTGGGACAAGCGGCAGCAGGTGCCGAGTGGATGGGGCAATGTTCCGGAGCCGGGACTGTTGAAGAAGGGCATACACTTTTTCTACGACAAGCTGCAGTTCTTGGGCGGCGAAAGACCTGGCCGCACCAGGCCTGAAGAAAAGTATCTCGGGGGCTACGAGGTGCCGGGTGTGCGGGACGAAGACAATCAGTCTTCTTAGCCACAGTAGCCAGGTGTATATAAGGAAGAGCGCCTTATCGGGGTGCTAATCGTCATGATGGGCTGGTCCGGGAGTATGCTTGAAACCTCAAGGAGGGGATATGACCAAAAAGCGCTTTCTCACCTACTGGTACACTGGTATGGGTATCGCAACGGCGGTGGTTGCTGTCGTTGCTGCCCTCGTGCTGACAATCATTGCTACCGCACAGAGCATCCTCTCTCTCGCTAAACATGCTCTGAAGACTGCGGATGAGATCGTCACAACTACGCAACCAATCTGGGAACTGGAGCATACCAACTCAACTGCGGATCAGCTTCTGACAGAAGCCCAGGCAATCGAGCGACATGCTACCCTTGTAGCCGAAACTCTTGAGAAGCCGAGCACTGCACAATGATAGGGGCAATTGGTCGTTCCCGTGTTTGCAGGACCATCAGGTCTGGAGAGCCCCGGTATTGAACCGGCGGCCAGCAATAGTGTCCGATGGGAGAACCTTTGATGAAAACTATTTTGCAGCAACAGCAACGGGTCCCGAAAGATACCGTTAAAACGTACTGGCAGATCAGCTTATCGATCGGAGGTGTGGTGATTGCCGTCGTCGCGTTCTTGCTGACTATTCTTGCGCGTACAGCGGAGCAAATCGAGGCGGGGGTTGGGCAAATCTGGCAAGTTGGCCAGCGGATTGCCAATAATACTATTCACATCCCGCTCCTCATTCGCACTAACCAGATTGTCGCCCAAATTCGTCAGGCAGCTGATGGCATAGAGCGCTCGACGGGGCGCATTGAGCGGGCCGTTGTAGACGATGCGAAGAAGTGAGGGTGTGAAACTATGATGAAGACCGTCCGGCTTACCATCCTTTCGGCCTTAGAGGTGTTGACCTTCGCAGGCGCACTGGTCTACTTCCTCAATCGGATTGCCTCCACGCTGGAGCGTATCGGAGGCTCGCCCGACAGCTACCTGGCCAAGCTCAGCTTCGGGCTGCGCGCCATCGAGAAGGAGACGAGCCATCTGGCACCACAGGTCACCCAGCTCAACCAGGGTTTGGAAGCGCTCGCCGGTGAACTGGGCGCCAGCGACGAGCACCTCAAGTCGGTCAGCGAAGCACTAGCGGGGGAAAAGGAGGTGTCCCTATGAATCGGGGTGTCGCTACCATCTGGTGGAGCATGCTTATCGCCACCTGTCTGGGAGTCGTGCCGGTTACCGTGCTGCTCCTGAGGCGCACGTTGACCGCAGCCCAAAATATCGAGCGCTACACTGCAGAAATGCTGGAAAGCGGCGTTGGCATCGCCAACAACACGGCCAATGTGGCTGCTCTCAAAGATACTATTTCGGTTGCGCCACAACTGTTGGGTGGTGCCGAGTCTCTCGTAAGCCATATCGCCACCATCGAGAAGGCCCTTGCGGCTAACGCCTCAGACAATGGTCAGGGCAAAGACAAGGGGGTTGAGTCATGAAAATGCTCTTGACCCGGCTAACGCTGGTGGTCGTCGCGGCTGTCGTCGCTGTCCTGGCCGTCCACCTGATTCTGATCGCCGCCTCTCTGTTGCGGGCCAATCGCAATCTGGCCAAATTGGTTGAAGGCCTTGAGGCTATCCGCGACAACACAACGCCTCTCGATCAGGACCTCTCGACCATTAACGGCGCGGCTGGCACACTGAAGAATCGGCTCGTAACTGTGGACGAGCATTTGCGTGGCATCATCCAACTCGTCCGTGGATAACGTTAGGAGAAAAATGTCATGTGCTTCAAGAATCTGCCTATTGAGTTCGATGAAGAGGGACGGGCACATCTGAAGGAAGGTGTGCGCGACCCGTACACGTACCAGACGCGGTCGATTGATGAACAGGCTGACAAGATTCAGGATTTACTGGCCCGCAACGGGCATATCAAATCGGTCGATTTTGACCCGGTGACGCGAGTAGCGGGAGCGCTGGCCTTCCACAGTGTGGTTGATCTGAAGGAGCGTCGTGTCCTGGAAACAAACTCGATGGCCACGTTGTTCCGCGGCTACGAGATCATCCTCAAGGGCCGTGATCCGCGCGACGCGGCCTTCATCAGCAGTCGAGCGTGTGGTGTGTGCGGCGGCGTTCACTCCACTACGTCGGCGTTGACGCTGGAGATGGCCTTCCCCGTCGTCCCGCCACCGCTGGGCATTGCGGTGCGCAACCTGCTGCTGGCGCTGGAGTTCTGGTACGACAACCCGCTGCACCTGTTCCTGCTGGCCGGGCCGGACTACTCGCAGGCCATCGTCGAGACGACCAACCCGGAGATCTGGGAGAAGGCCAAGAAGACCGCCGCTCCCCATGCCGACGTCCACGGTTACAGGACCATCGGCGATATGATGACCGATCTTAACCCCCTGACCGGGACATTGTACCTGGAGGGCTTGCAGATGACGCGCACGGCGCGCGAGGCGTACGTGCTCGTCGGCGCCAAGTACCCGCACCCGGAGACGGTCATCCCGGGCGGCATGAGCACAACGGTCAGCATCTCCACCTTCAACGAGATTTTCAGCAGGCTGAGCCAGTTGTTCGACTACTGTAAGAAGACAGTGGGCATCTGGGACGACCTGTGCGATTTCTTCTACGACGTCAACCCTGAGTACAGGAAGGTCGGCTCACGTCCGGCCAACCTGATCGATACCGGCATCTGGGATGACCCGTTCGCCTATGACGCCTCATACGAACACTGCAACGAGTGGGGTGAGCGGCGCTGGGCCACACCGGGCGTGATCGTGGACGGAGAACTGGTCACCACCAAGCTCCAGGCACTCAACATCGGCATCGAGGAGTTCATCGAGCACTCTTACTACCAAACCTGGGATGGCCCGCGCTTCAGGACTGATCCGGCGGGCAACCCGATCAGCCCATATCATATGTGGAACAAGGAGACCAGGCCCCAGCCCACCGGCCAGAACTGGCGCGAAAAGTACTCCTGGGCGACGGCGCCGCGCTGGGACCGCAAGGCCATGGAAGCCGAGTGCTCGGTGCGGTTATGGAACATAGCCGCCGGAGGTGTTATGCCACATAGGCGCTTCCTTGAGCCAACTGGAAAGAGCGTGAAGATACATGTACCGGAGAGCACACTGCCCGCTATGGATCTGGAGTGGAAGATCCCGCCTGTGTGGAACGCCTTCGAGCGAAACCGTGGCCGCGCCTACCATCTCGCCCTCACCACGGTCGTCGCCTTCGACAACTGGCTCATCGGGCTGGATCTATTGAAGCAGGGCAAGGACAAAATCCACACGGCATTTGAGGTGCCACGCAAGGGCATGCAGATCGGCGCTGGCTTCTGGGGTGCCGGGCGCGGCTACCTGACGCATCACGCCGTCATCGACGATGGAGCGCTCTCCAATTATCAGATCCTGACGCCCTCAACGTGGAACGCCTGCCCAAGGGACCCCTGGGGCAATCCAGGACCGTACGAGGAGGCGGTGCTCAACACGCCGATTTTAGAGAACTTCTCCAGCCCGGATAAATACAAGGGCATCGATATCTTGCGCACCATCCGCAGCTTCGATCCCTGCATGCCCTGTACCACCCATATTCACGTGGATGGAACGGACTATGTGATCTCGCGGGAAGTCAATACTTGCGCCTGTGGCATTGATGAGTGAGGCGAAGCGCATTTTTATCGGCGGCGTCGGCTACACCAACTTGCGCGACCTGTCGGTAGGGCCGATAGTGCTACCGCAACTGCAGCAACTTGATTGGCCTGAGGGAGTTGAGATCGACGACCTCAGCCTCGGTGGGCCTATCGCAGCCGTCCACCGCTTTCGCGAGGCCTCGCCATATGACAGGGTCGTCCTGTTCGGTGCGGTGGGGCGCTGGCGCCAACCAGGACAGATCTACCTCTACCGTTGGGACCGGAGTCTACCCGACCGCGATGAGATTCAGATGCGGGTCTCCGAGGCGGTCACCGGCGTCATTAGCCTGGACAACCTGCTGATTGTCGGCGGCTACTTCGGCATATGGCCGCCTGATGTAGTAATAGTGGAAGTCGAGCCATGCGATGAAAATTGGGGGCCGGAGTTCAGCGAACCCGTACGCGCTGCCATTAACCCGCTGATCAAAGCGATTCACGAGGCAGTGTTGGCGTCATCGGACAGGTTTCCAACCAGTCCAGCAAAGGCCTGGGAATCTCAGCCCTGACCTTTCCCAGGGAAGAAAAAGACGAGCAGCGAGGAGCAATTCCCTTGCACCGTGAAATCTGTTACAATCTAAGTAATCGAGAGGGATTAGTCCTATAACTTGGAGGTACAATCATGCAGCAGACGAACGATCAGGTAGACTCTGGTCAACCAGTGCAGCCGCTCGATGAGCTTTACTGGCGCGACGAGATCTTGCAAGTCATGTATTGGTACCGGGGGGAGGGCTTTGGCGAGAGCGTCAGTGTCCGCGATCTCAAGACTTTCCTGCCCGCCGATGAGCACCTGCTGGCGACACAAATGGACGGGCTGGTCGATGACGGCTACCTGGCGCGCCAGGATGACGCTCTCCCTCCACGTTACACCTTCACGCCATATGGCGCCAGGGAGGGAGCAAGGCGTTTCGCCGACGAGTTCGCCGGTCTCACAGGGCAGGCGCATGGCGAATGTGGCCCAGACTGTCCGCATTGCAAGGGCGTCTCTCGCGATCAGTGTGTGCATTGCAGCCCTGCGTAGTCCCTGGTATGTAGACGTTGGATGGTAGCTCGCGAAGAGTCTTGAAGGAAGAGGTTGTGACAGATCAATCGTCAACCGAGCAAGAGCCCCTCGACCAGATCGCTCAGCGGTTGGATGGCCTGGTTCAGACCTTCGAGCAGCACCCGATTGTCCAGGTGCGCGAAGAGGCGATGGAGATGTTGGGCCTGATAGACATACTACACAGGGAGGGCCTCCAGCACCTGGTCGAGTCGCTGCAGGCACAGGAGCCAGCGCTCCTCAACCAGTTAGTGGAAGACCCCGCTGTTGCTATGCTGCTGACGCTCTACGATCTGATGCCGCCTGGACCTTGCGAGCAGGTGGAAGCGACGCTTGAGACGCTCGGCCCATATATTGCTTCCTTCGGCTGCTCGATCGAGGTGTTAGACGTCAAGAGCGGCGTGGTGCACCTGTCCATCAGTTGTCCAGGCAACGGCACTGCCGACGCGAAGCGGAAGCTTATGTATGATGTTGAGGCTGTGCTGCGCGAGGGCTTTTCCGGCTTCCGCTCCATAGAGTTGCACGAGCCGACCGCAACTCCTGCCCCGATACAGCCTGGGAAGTTTATCCCGCTGCAACAGATTCGCGCGATTACACGACCGGTCTTCACCCCGGTTGCGCCGTTTGAGTCCTTCCCTCCCGGCACCCTCAAAGG
>Ga0137385_10001670_pt1 | contig 18764 bp, 18 predicted proteins | sample SagtaG_FD_104921 | JGI IMG/M metagenome (GOLD analysis project Ga0137385, IMG submission 104921) | Vadose zone soil microbial communities from Sagehorn Ranch, Mendocino, California, USA - Sage2_R_80_16 metaG | ecosystem: Environmental > Terrestrial > Soil > Vadose zone | place: USA: California... | reverse complement strand
CCCAATAAACTTAGGCATGCATAACCCGACTTACGGAGACTTGGTATTCCGCTGGCGGGTTGCCCAGCGCAATGACAACGCCTTGGCCGAATTACTAAACGTTCAAAATGCGGTGAATATAAAATGATAAAGCTCAGACGCCTGCCGCACAAACTTGCAAACCTATCCCGAATTGCCACGCTTTTGCTGTGCGCCCTGCTGTGCATTCACGCGCCGAGCGTCCTGGCCGACGGCCCGGCATCTAACATTACCGACGACGAAGCCAACAGCATCAACGCTAAAACCCCGTACTTCAGTCTGGAGCAGTGGCAGTGTGCCAACAACGGTGGAACCGTCACCACTACCGGCAGCGTCAATGTCACTGGCGGTTCCGCTGCGACCTCCGGCAGCTGGAACAGTGGAGATCAGCCACCATACATTCTTGAGGAATTTGCCATCGAAACACTCAAAGATCTGGCTGCAAAAAACAACGTGCCTGCCGCAAATGTCGCCACCCAAGTTGTTACTCAGGAGCACGTAATCGCGCTCATTGCCTTTATGTTCGGTGAGGGTGGCGACATTAACAATCACGACCTCTTCAATCCGCTCAACACTGGTATTAACGCACCTGATTTGATAAATGGCGCCCACTCTGTGAGCGGCGTGCAGTCCTTCAAGTCGTTTGACGCCGGGGTGGAGGCGACGGCTCGGACGATGATGCTTCCTACCCAAAACCGCTTGGCTGCTACCTTGATTAATCAAAACACCAACGCTCAGCAATTCATGGAAGCGCTGACTTACTATCAGCGTTACTCGGGGAATGCGGAGTGGGCAGCAGCGTCAATGCCACCAAATCAGGACAGCTACTACCAGCAACGTTTAGTACTCGTCTCCCAGGTGCGCTCGCGCTATGCCGATATCGCCGGCCTTCAGATGGGTACGCCCGCCAAAGAGCAGCTTGAAAACCTCACTGATAAATCAAAACTGCAATTTCACCCTACTGGCGACACGAGTGCGCCCGGCGATGCCAGCAATTCTATAGTTGCCTCTCAGACTGGCACCTGCAGTTCGGCGAATAGTTTAGCGTCTGGCACACCTGCGTCGTGCAGCTCCGCGACTGGCCAAGTATCAACTGGCAACCTAGCCTTACTGTGCGAAGCCGAAAAGTTCGACCCGTTTGGCTACTTGTGGGGCGGCGGACACCAAGACCCGGAAAAGTTCATGAGCAACTTTAATGCCACTGGCGGATTTACCCAGCCCTTCAAGCAGGTGGTAGACTGTAGTGGGTTAGAGACTGTAGCAATATGGAACGCGTACCACCAAAAAGTAATCTTTACTACTGAAAACATGACGAGCTTCCCGCAGTACCTTCGTCGTATTGACCCCTCGCAAGCCCAGCCAGGCGACCTCATGCGGCACCCAGGCCACACTGAAATTGCAATGGATGCCGGTGGCAAGGAGACCTTTGGCGCACATACCGATCACGCACTTCCGAAAGATCAAATTAGCGTGGCACATGGCCAAACGTGGACTGACACGTACACCTATATTGGGCCAGGCGCAGGAACGAGCACGAAAAGCTTATGAGCAAGAAAAAACTAATCATCATTATCATTGTTGTCCTGGTCATTGGCGGGGAGGGGTTACTGTTGCTTCGGAAAGCGATTCTCGGCGGGACAACCAACCTTGGCCCCTCGCAAAACTCTCTGGGAAGCCAGGTGGCAAAAAGCCTTGGTAATGCCAACTCCAGCACCGCTTCGCCGACACTTCCCGTTGAGGATAAGGATTTCTCCATCGATAGCACAAAATATTTTGACAACAATACTTGGGTTTTAGTACATGTCGTACCGGTGACGCCGAACGCCGCCGAGCCAGCATACATCATCATGCATAAACAAAATAACACCTACCAGACGGTGCTCGGGCCAGGCAGCGACTTCCCAAGCAACACTTTGCAGGGTGTGCCGAGCGATATCGTGAAGTACTTGACTTCGCTCGGCTTCGTCAGTCAGCCAGCGTCACAATAAGGAGCATTATGGAAAACGAGAACTACTACCAGCCATACCAACCACAACTCGATCCAGCGCCAAAGCGACAGACAGCACTGGTCGTCGCTATCGGCGTCGTCGTGGTGGTGGCTGCCATCTTATATGTGATTATATCCGCGGTAGTTACCCGGCAAAACACCGGACTTTTATCGGTGAAAGCTTCTTCACAAGGCGCCACACTCGAAGTTCAACAACTTAACACCCAGGTGAAAAAAATTGGCACTGGTAGTGCGAAGGTACGCCTGAAGCCGGGCGACTATCAGGTCATTACAACCGATAACGGAGCTACAACAGTGAACCTGGTTACCGTCGCAAAACACCAGACAATCAACTTGAACGTTACAATTCAGCCGCTGGTCAAGTCAACGAAAATTACCGCTGCGCCGGCTCAAAACATCCTACTTGACACCGGCCAAGTGTACTTCCTCAACACTTCGATACAATCGCTCTCCAACTACCACATCGGCGCGCTGAACGCCACGCCATACCGCACCGATATCTATCCGATTACTGGCGTTGATTGGATTGATGCGACACACTTCTTTACAGAGGATGCGAGCGGAAACTGGACCTACCATAATGGCACCACCACCACTCCCCTGACTTTTGGCCAAGGTGAGACACCCGAATCAGCCTCCATAAGCTTCACCCCCAGCGGCGCGGTTGCATACGTAACCAATAAAAAGAACATCGTGGTAATGCGCAGTCCAGGCGCCCAGCCGCAGCAAATTGGCACCGCCAGCGACACAGCTGCACAAGCCAGCATCTCGCCGGATGGTGATGTCATCGTTTCGACCCCGATCATAAACTATAATGATCCGCTGCGTCCGACAATCCTATACCACCAGGGCACCCAAATAACGTTGTCTGCATCGCTGGAAGGGATTGCGAATGTCGTCTGGGCACCGGATGGCTCAAAAATCAGCTATACCACGAACTCAGGCATTTACGTATACGAACTCAGCACCAAAAAGATGAGCCAAGTCTTCATTGGCAGCACGACCAATCCTCTTAGCGGTACCTGGCTCAATAATACTACACTATTGTACGCCCAAGATAACGCTATCCTGCAATTCCAAACCGACAAACAGACATCGACGAAACTCGCTGGTCTCGACGGCATTATGAGCGAGGCCTATCCGTTCACTATTGCCTCCGACGGACAGACTGTGTACTACGGAACTGCGCCCGACAACAAGGGCACTGGCGGGAACGTCTACCGGTTTGTACCGGGGTATAATAGCCTTTCCAAAACCCAGCAACAGGCGATCCAAAGCTCGCAAACGCAATACGCGCAAGATATCGCCAACGACCCGCTTTTGAGTCAACTGCCGTACCTCGGCGCCGGATTCGAATTTTACGTTAGCTATATCCCGAGCGCCAACCCGTCGGCGAAGCCAACCATTACCATCACCGCACCGGACACACCATCCCAGCAAGACGCGCTCACTTGGATCAAAAGCCAAGGCATCAACACAAATAACTACAGCATCCGGTACGTCACCGCGCCCGTCAATTTTTAGGCCTGGTCAGGCGTCCTGTTGCGTCAAAATAATACTGCTGCCCTCAGTAAAGTGCCGCACAATTACGTCGGCATCGGTGGTGGTGATAAATGTTTGGTAGTCTTTCAAAAATTCGGTGAGTGCCTCGCGCCGCTTGCCGTCGAGTTCGCTGAAAACGTCGTCGAGCAGTAACAGGGGTTTGCGGCTTAGGGCTGCTTCCAGGGTCTGCGTTTCGAGAATTTTGAGCGCCAGCACCAGGGTGCGCGTCTCGCCGCGCGAGGCGCTGTCTTGCAGCGGATGGCCGTCCAGCAGCACAGTCAGGTCGTCGCGGTGCGGTCCGGCAGCCGTAAAGCCGCGCAGGCGGTCGAGGTCGGCATCAGCCTCAAGCTTGTGCAGGAGCGCACTTTCGTATGTGGCGAGCGGGAACCTTGTGGCGTAGCCGAGCGTCACCTCGCTGGGACGCCGTGCCAGCTCGCTATATAAATCGCTAATTTTTTCATTGAGCCGAGCGAGCAACGCCAGCCGCTGCTTGGCAATCTGGCCGCCGAGCTCACTCAGGCGAATATTCCATACGAACAGCTGCTCGGCGGTTGCTTTATTGTGCTTTAGTAACGCGTTCCGTTGTGCCAAAACGCGGCGATAGTGCCGCCGGGTTGTGCCAAAGCCGTGCTCCGTTTGCTCAATCAAGTCATCCAAAAAAGTGCGGCGCAAGTCGGGCGAACCAGTTAACAGCAGTAGGTGATTTGGCTCAAACAATACCGCAGGAATGGCTTTGGTAGGTGTTAGTCGGGTGGCTGCTTGGTTGTCGATCTCAAACTTTTTGTCGAGCGTTGGCGACGATTGCAGCTTGAAGGTCCGGGTTTGGCCTTCGGCGGTGTGCGCTTCCAAGCGCGCCCAGCTTTGTCCAAACTGCAACAGATCGCTGGTGTCGGCACGATACGAACTGCCACGGGCCAGCACTAAAATGGCCTCGAGCAAATTAGTTTTGCCGCTGGCGTTCGGGCCTACAATAATATTCACGCCGGGGTTGAGCTCAAACGCGGTGTCGGTATACGAACGAAACTGTTGCAGGCGAATATCGGTGAGCATACTTTATATTGTACTTAGTGTCTTCCGGGTACTAGCTCTTTAATGGCATCACGATATGTACGTAGTCGCCGGCTGCGGGGTCTTTGAGCACTGACGGCTCCAATTTGCCATTAAAACAAAACGTTACGTCTTCGCCAGAAAGAACGTGCAGGGCGTCTAGTAAATAGCGCGAATTGAGCGTAATACTGCCATCGCCCGTTACCTTGCCGGTGGCGGTGGCGGTATTTTCGCCAAGCTGCGAGGCGACCGACCGAATGCTCACGGCTTGCGCTGCCTCGTCGATATTTATTGTAATGCTGCCGGCGCTTTCACGCGCAAACAAGCTGGACACTTTGGTGATATTCAGCAAGTCAGCTCGCTTGAGCGTCACGCTGGTTGTGAAGTTTTTAGGGATCAGGCTTTGGTAGGGCGGGTATTTGCCCTCGATTAAGCGGGCTACGAGCTCCACGTCGCCAGCTTGGAACAACACCTGCTGGTCGTCGTTTGTTACCACCACATCGCCCTCAAAGTCGCCCAGAATGCGCAAGACTTCCTGCATCGCCGAAACCGGCACCAGCAAAGTGATGTCTTCGTCTGTGCTCATCAGCTGCTTTTCGGCCAAACGATAACTGTCGGTGGCCGCCATGTACAACTTACCCTCGCTGGTGTGCATATATACAGCGGTGAGCACCGGCCGCGCCTCATCGCTCGAAGCGGCAAGTGCCACCTGTTGCAAAGCTTTTTTGAGCGTTCCGGCTGGCAACTTCCACGACTTACCATCTGAAATTGCCGGCATAACGGGAAATTCTTCAGCCGAGACGCCGTTGATGGCAGATTGGTACTGGTCGGTTGCAATGTGCAGCTTGTAGTCATCGAGCTTGAGATTGATAACGTCGTTCGGCAGGCTGCTTACAAAATCCTGCATGAGCCGGGCGGGGACGGTGATGGCTCCTTCGTCCGAAACCTTGGCGCCGATATAGTGCGTGATGGCAATGTCCAGATTGGTCGCAGCGATGCTTAGCCGATTGCTGACAGTTTTAATAAGCACGTTGGCAAGTACAGGCAATGTGCCGCGTGCGTTCGCTACGCGGGCAACCGTGCCGAGTGCTTTGCTGAGATTTTCCTGAGTGACCTGAAGCTTCATGCTATATCCTTCTATATTACTTATTTACTTAGTAGTTGTAGTTATTAGGCCTGTGTACATCGTGGAAAAGTACTGCCGTAACACTGGTAAACGCGGGTCTAGACGCTGTGGGAAGCCAGTGGTTGTTTGGTGGGCAACGCGCGCAAAACGAACACATTTGTGCACACGAAATTGCAACGTGCCGTTGAACCCTGTGTATACAATACGTGTTCGTACCCACCCAGTCCGCAAGTCTGCACAGCCTTTCCACATGTTTTTACGCATACAATCGCTCCTTGATTTGGGTGATCGCGGTGCGGATATCGGAATCCTCCCGCGACTCTTTTTCGATTTTTTCGACAGAGTGAATGGCGGTGGTGTGGTCTTTGCGCCCCAGTTCGCGGGCGATTTTCGGGAAGCTGAGATGCAGTTCGCTGCGCAGCATGTACATGGCAATCTGGCGCGGCACCACAATATCTTTATCACGTTTTGGCCCGAGGATATCCTCGAGCGGCACCTGGAAATGCCGGGCGGTGCGTTCGACGATTTGCCGGGCGCTCAAGTGTTTAGGCCGCGCCTGCGTCGCGCCCAGGATGCTGCCGGCAATAGCCAGCGTTGGTTCCAGTTCGCGCATTTCACAGTACGCTAGCAGCTGATTGAGGGCGCCTTCCAGCTCACGGATGTTAGTCTGTACATTCGTTGCTAAATATTCTGCGACATCACGCGCGAGATCGACGCCCATGGCGTCGGCTTTGGTTTGGACAATAGCATAACGCGTTTCAAGATCCGGGTTCTGCATGTCGATACTCATCCCCCACACAAAGCGCGACCGCAGCCGTTCTTCGAGGGTAGGAATATCGCGCGGCGGCTTGTCGCTGCTGATAATGATCTGTTTATTGGCCTGATGCAGTGCGTTAAAAGTGTGAAAGAATTCTTCCTGGATTTTTTCCTTGCCAGCCAGAAACTGCACGTCGTCCACGATGAGCACGTCCGCGCCGCGGTAAAAGTCAGCAAAATCGGTGTTCTTTTTAAAGCGCAGCGCGTCCACGAATTCTTGTACAAACTGCTCGCTCGATACATACACAACGCGTGCTTTCGGGTTTCTGGCCAGCACCTCGTTGCCGACGGCCTGGATAAGGTGAGTCTTGCCGATCCCCACGCCGCCATACAAAAGGAGCGGGTTATACTTGGTGCCAGGATGCGCGGCGATGGCTTGGCAGGCGGCGTGCGCTAACTCGTTGCCGGAGCCGACGATAAAGTTATCGAAAGTATATCGCTCGTTGATGCCTTGGCGGTAAGCGTGTGCCAAGGCGTTGGTCGGGGTGCGCGCCGGAGCCGTGACGGGTCCGGGCATCGATGCCGCCGTTAGCACAATTGGATCTTCTTCAGTCTGGTGGTTGGTCAGCGCCGAATGGATTTTATATTCGACAGCGGCCATTTCTACGCCGTTTTTGTGCAGTGTCGCAACAATCAGCTCGTTATATTTGCGTTCCAACTGCTGTTTGATGAACACGTTAGGGACGCCGACGATAACAGTATTATCGTCATGCCGAAGTAGGCTGGTGTTTTTGAACCAGGTAATGAAGTTGCCTCGAGATACCGATAGCTCGATCTCGCCAAGCACTGCTTGCCATAAGCTACTTTGTTGCATACCCTCGCTCCCTAAAGTCGTCGGTTACTTATATCCAAATATACTCTACGACCGGCGACTTTTCCACACATTTGTAGATACTACACCAAAAGCAAGCCGAAAATCACTCAGAAGGAGAAAGTTTTTCCACACCAAGCGTCGATATCTTATCAATCTGTGGAAAGCAATTGGAAATAAGTGGAAAACTTGTTAGGATTAGTGGGTTAAACATTGTTATTTTGACCAAATAACGACATGTGCGCCGGCTTACAGCAAGCTGCTCACGGAGCGTAACAATATAGCCGCATCCTCTTGTCTAAACAGTCTAAATAAGGTAGAGTAAAGATATATGCCGAAACGAACGTATCAACCAAAAAAGCGCCACCGCGCACGCGTGCATGGTTTCATGAACCGCATGGCAAGTCACGCTGGCCGTTTAGTGCTAAAGCGCCGCCGCCTCAAGGGTCGCGCTCGCCTTTCACACTAAAAAATAAGAACTAAACTGCTGTTTGGCTCATGCCGGCGGTAATTCGGGCGAAGGCTCTGCACAGAAATGATTCACCAGACGCATCGATTTCATGGGCATAACAGCCTTCGTTTTGTGTATCAAAATGGCCAAACGGTGCGCTCCACGCACATGGCGCTAAAATATGTGCGTAATCCGCGCCGCAAGACGTATCGCGTAGCGGTAGTCGTAAGTCGCAAAGTGAGCAAATCGGCAGTCGTGCGCAACCGGATCCGCCGCCGCATATATGAAACAGTCCGCGTCCAGTCGCCACACATTACCCAGGCCTACGACATGGTGTTTACGGTATTCAGCGACCAGCTTGCCGCCATGCAATACGCTGACGTTGCGGCGAGCATCGTCATGCAACTGCAAAAGGCTGCTATTATAGATGATTTTGGGGCATCTTCATCTGAAACCATGCTATAGTTAAACTTTAAGGAGCATTCATGTTCACAACGCTGATTGTCCAACCTATTTTCAACCTGTTGGTGCTTATTTACGCGATGCTTCCGGGGCACAATTTCGGCCTGGCTATCATCATCTTTACGGTGATTGTCCGCTTGCTGTTGTGGCCGCTCGTAAAAAAGCAGTTATACCAAGCCAAAGCTATGCGCAAGCTGCAGCCAGAACTCAAGCGCATCAAAAAGGCGGCGGCCGGCAACAAGCAAAAAGAGTCGGCGATGATGATGGAATTGTACAAAGAGCGCGGCATCAATCCGTTTGGCTCGATTGGTGTGCTGATTATTCAGATTCCGATTTTGATCGGCTTGTACAGCGGTTTGCGGCGCGTGGTCGTAGATCCGCACGCCCTTATCACCTTTTCGTACCCGGCTCTCCAGCATCTTACTTGGATGAAGCAGCTGGCCGGCAATATCCACTTGTTCGATAGCACGCTGTTTGGCGTGGTCGATTTGACGCGCAGTGCGCTGGGCAAGACTGGCGTCTATTGGCCGGCCATGATTATCGTGCTGGGCAGCGCTGTAACGCAGTTTTATCAGGCCAAGCAGCTCATGCCGAACGACAAACAGTCCCGTTCGCTCAAAACCATCCTCAAGGAAGCGAACACTGGCAAGCAAGCCGATCAAAGCGAAGTCAACGCCGCCATTGGCCGCAGCACGCGCTTCCTTTTCCCGGCCATGATTTTCCTTTTCACGGTTAACATTGCTTCGGCGTTGAGCTTGTACTGGCTGACGGGCGGACTCGTGGCGTACATCCAGCAAGCGATTGTTTTGCGCGAGGACGAAACTGAAATGGAAAAAGAAGCCGACGCTCCAGACAAAAAAGCCTCCGTCATCGAAGGCGAAGTTATCCAGACCAAGCCGGCCCGCAAAAAATCTTCTGCCAAGAAATCAACTAAAAAGGGAAGGAAAAAGTAGATGGAAGCATCGATTCAATATGCCAAAAAATACTTGGAAGACTTGTTATCCTTCTTTGGGTTGAACACCGACATCTATGCGACGAGCGAAGATGATGTTATCGAGCTCGAAGTCCCATCGACGCACCTGAACGGCTTTTTGATCGGCCAGCGCGGCGACAACATGCGCGCCATTCAATTCCTGATTTCAAGCGCGCTCAAAAACAATGGCTATGAACACGTCCGGGTCAACGTTGACGTTGCCGACTACAAAAAGCAGCGGGCCGCTCGGCTCGCCAAAGAAGCCGAGGCTTGGGTGAATCAGGTGAAAGAGACGGGCGAGACCATGGAGCTCAAACTCATGAACGCTGTAGACCGCCGCACAGTGCACAAACTGGCGCAAGATATGGGCGTGGACAGCGAATCAGCTGGCGAAGGCCGCGACCGGCATATTGTGCTGAAGCCGCAGCCTTCGTGACATTCGGGCAAGCCCGTTCTTGGCGCCGAGAGAAATCGTTGGCTAAAGTGTAGCCAAGCTTAATTTTCTGCTACTCGTCTAAAACTTTTTGAAAGACGCCAAGGGTTTGCTCGGCCATACGTTTCCAGGAGTAACTGTTGGCCTTGGCTTGGCCTTTTTTGACGAGTTTGTCACGCAGTTTTTTGTCGGCCAGGACGTCGGCGACTTTGGCGGCGATGTCACTAACGTCGCGTGGGTCGAAGTAGTATGCGGCGTCGCCATAGACCTCAGGCAAACAGGTGGCGTTGCTAGAGACGACCGGTGCGCCGTGCATCATAGCCTCAAGCGCCGGCAAGCCAAAGCCTTCGCTGAGTGACGGAAAAACGTAGGCGGCGGTGTGCTGGTACAGCCACTTCAGCTGCCCCTCGCTCACATAATCGGTGAAGAAAACGCGGTCGATGCTGGCAGCCTTGGCCCTCGCCTCGATATTTTGGTAATGAATGTCTTTACGGCCGGCCAATACTAACAAAAGGTCGGGGAACTGTTTTTTGAGCACGACAAATGCTTCGACCAGTCGCCATAGATTTTTGTGCGGCAATGGCCGGCCCAGATACATGATGAATTGTTTGCCTTCGAGCGCGAGGATCGTTTCGGGCTTATCCGGTATATGATCGGCTGCTTCGAGTGTAACCGTGAACTTTTCGGCCGGAACGCCGGTGTAGCCGATCGCGTCACCCATAACAAATTTTGTCGGCACAATGAGCGCGTCGCTTTTGCGAGCTACCCGCTTGTTGACCCACTTGTAAACTTGCTGCTTGATGGTAAAGATCAGCCAGTTCTTGGTTGGATTGCGGAAGCGAATACCAGTGAGGTCTTGCATGGTGGTCACGACCTTGCCTTTGTACCAAACCGGCTGCTGCACCATCGGGAAAAAAACGAGGTCGGCGTGCAAGCCTTCGATCTGTTTTTTAAAACCAAGCTGCTCGCCAAATGTGAACTCTTTGTACGGGGTGACAACCTTGGTGAAATGTGGATTGCTTGGCATCCAGCCGTCAAAATCTTTAGGCGCAAGCAGCACGAGATACTCGTGTTGGCTGTCGATTTGCTGCAAATACGTCAGCAGCCGTTCTACATACCGGCCAGTGGTGGTGCGCAGTTCGCGGGCATCAATGACGATTTTTTTCACGCGGCTTTCGCTTTTCTGCCGGTAAATTGCCACCATTTGCCACGGATTTTGCGTAGTGCCTGCGCGTTCGGCGGCAAGTCATGCGTCATGAGCGTCCAGATGTACTTGGCCGACACGCCGCGCGCGCTTTGGATTTCGTGGCGCTCGATAAGTTTGAGCGGCAGCAACCGCCAACTTTTCAGCCAGCCCTGTAACGCCATTTTGCCGTGACCACGCTGCACAGCGCGTGCAAAAAACAAGCTATAGGCAAACGTGAAGCGCGGCAAAACGCGCCACAAATACTGGCCGGGCACGTTCTTCCAAAGCAGCAAAGGCAGGTTTTTCATGGTTTGATAGGTGGTAAAGCCTTTGATTTTGCCGCTCGTTGCGCCAATTTGATGATAAGCGACGGCTTTGGGTTCGTAGCGGACTTTCCAACCTGCCAGTTGTGCGCGTAAGCTGATGTCGACGTCCTCGTAGTAAGCGAAAAAATCTTCGTCGAACAAGCCCACGTCTTCAAAGAGCGCGCTGCGATACATGCTGGCCCCGCCCGAGCCGCCCAGTACCGCGGTCTCCCGGTCGTACTTGTCGGAAACAGGCTCGCCCCGCCCGCGCGGATACGGCAGACCCCAAGTGGTGTAATAGTCGCCAGTGCTGTCGAGGTGTGTTTTGGCGGCGTCCACTAGCTTGCAGGTGACAATGCCGACGCTATCGTTCTCGTCGAGCGCTCGCACTAGTTCCTCGATCCAGGTTTTTGAGGCGACCGCATCGTTGTTGAACAGCGCAACGTAGCGCGCGCCGTCCCGCATTGCTTTTTTGATGCCAGCGTTCACGCCGCCAGCAAAACCCTTGTTTTTGGCGTGCTCGATCAGCTCGATCTTTTTAAAGGTTGCTTTGATGTACTGCAAGGAGCCGTCGATCGAGCCGTTATCGACCACAATGATGTGCGGCTTGAGTGTTTGTTTTTCGAGCGACTTCAAACAATCGCCGACCTCTTCGCGGCCGTTCCAGTTGGGGACAACAACAGTGACTTTGGGCGTTGTTTTCGACATCGAAACCTTTCTAAAAGTATACAACTACACTATAATCAAATCTTGATATACAATGAAACACATTTTCTCCAAACAAAATAGAGTGCTGCTGGGCGAGCTGGTGCGAACCGATTTCAAACTGCGCTACCAAGGCTCGGTTTTGGGCTACGCGTGGTCGCTGTTGCACCCGTTGCTGCTGTTTGTGATTTTGTACGCCGTGTTCGTAAAGTTTCTGAAACTGGGCACCGGCGTCGCACACTACCCGGTGTATTTGTTGCTCGGCATCGTGCTGTGGAATTTCTTTAACGAGATGACGACGCAAAGCTTAACCTCGATTGTCGGTCGCGGCGATCTGATTCGCAAAATCCGCATTCCGCGCTGGATTATCGTCCTGTCCAGCAGCATCTCGGCGCTGATCAACTTGCTGCTCAATCTGGTGGTGGTCGGCATTTTTATGGGCATCAACCATGTTGATTTGTATCGGACATTGTTACTGCTGCCGCTGATTTTGCTTGAGGTGTATATTTTTGCGCTCGGTGCGTCGCTGTTTTTGTCGGCCGCGTTCGTAAAGTTCCGCGACATCAGCTACATTTGGGAAGTGCTCATGCAGGCCGGCTTTTATTTGACGCCCGTGATTTATCCGCTGAGCAAAATCACCAACCTGACGCTGCAAAAACTGATCTTGATTAACCCTATGGGCCAGGCCTTGCAGGATGCGCGCTACACCTCGGTCACGCACGATACAACCACCATTTACCACGTGTTTCAAGGCGGCTGGTATCAGTTTATCCCGTTTACAATTGTGGCTTTGGTACTGGTTGCCGGTGTCACGTATTTCCGCAGCCAGTCTAAGTATTTCGCGGAGAATATCTAGCATGAACGACGAGCTAGCCATTGCTGTCGACAACGTAAGCAAAATATTCAAGCTGCCACATGATAAGCAGACCTCCGTTAAAGGGACAGTGATTAGTTTTTTGCGCGGCGGCAAGGCAACGTACGAAAAGCAGCATGCACTGAAAAATATCTCGTTTGAGGTTAAAAAGGGTGAGTTCTTCGGTATCGTCGGGCGCAACGGCTCCGGCAAAAGCACGCTGCTGAAGTTGCTGGCCGGCATTTACACGCCGAGCAAAGGCAGTATTCAGGTGAACGGCCGCCTAACGCCGTTTATTGAGTTAGGCGTCGGCTTTAATCCAGAGCTTTCCGGCCGCGAGAACGTCTTTTTAAACGGCGCCCTGCTCGGTTTTAGCCGCAAAGACATGGCCGCGATGTATAACGACATCGTTGAGTTTGCCGAGATTGAGCGCTTTATGGATCAAAAGCTCAAAAATTACTCGTCGGGCATGCAAGTGCGCTTGGCGTTTTCGATCGCCATTCGCGCGCAAGGTGACATGTTATTGCTGGACGAAGTGCTGGCGGTTGGCGACGCGGCCTTCCAGCAAAAATGTTTTGATTATTTCGAAGAGCTTAAGCGCCAAAAGAAAACAGTGGTGTTTGTGTCGCACGACATGAGCGCCGTTCGCCGTTTTTGCACGCGCGCCATATACATCAAGAATGGCGACATGCTGCACGACGGCAACCCGGCGGAAGTGGCCGACATGTACGCGGTCGATAACCTCGAAAACATGCAGGCTCAGGCTGTCAAAAAAGACAGTGCCGAGCCGCAGCTGCCCAAAACTTTCTCGGTCGCATCCAAAATTACCAAGCAAACTGATGCGTCGATCGTGCTTGACGTGACCTTTAAAACCAAAGAGCCAGACGATTTGTACATCGCCATCTCTGTTCTGCGTGATGGCGCTTCGGTCGCCGAAATCACCACGCCGCTCGACATGGAACTCAGGGGCAACGGACGTGTAACGTATACGCTTGACGCCACGCTGTTCAATAGCGGCATGTACGAAGTCCCGGTGGTGCTATGCAAAAAGGAAAACCGCCAGCTCGTGAGCATCAGCACTGGAAAAAATCGTTTTGTAATTAAAGGCGAAGATCCGATTCGTGGCGCAGCCTTTAAGCTGGAAGATACATGGAAATATCACGAGCAATAACGCTGATTGCACTTTGCCTGCGAAAACGTCCAGCTATTTTTCGTAGTCGGTCAGTTTGTACGAGGCCTCGCGATGGTGGTGCCATGTATCCTTAAAACTGACGTTTGTTTTTAGTTTGGTATAGGGGTGATTTTTGTCGTGATACAGATCCCACGTCAGGTGGCGGGCTTTGGCGGTTTTAGTGCGCGCCCATTTTTTGTGGAGTATATCGTAGCAAAACCAGTGCAAGTCGCCGTCGACAAAGTGTAAGTTCCGCTCTTTTCGCAAGTCCATAAAAGCACCGAACTCCTCGCCGCGCATGAGCAATAGGTGGCCGCCAGTGCGCGCTTCAAAAAAATCGGGATAGGTGTTGATGTCGGGTGGCACCCAGCCTTTGGATTCGGGAAAAGTCGCAAGCGGCAAGTTTACCTCGTCAAGCGTCACGCCGCACGCGAAAACTTCGGGATGCTTTTGGAGGATACGTTTCTCTTCCTTGAGCCAGTCTGTGTTTTCAACTACTACATCGCCGTCGGTCACGACGACGTACTGGCTGCGGCGCACCATGTCTAGCTCTCTTTCAACTGCGAGGGTGTAGGCGTTGCTCGTAATGTTCTCGTCGAATAGGTAATAGCGTTTGACGAGGCCGGCTTTGCCGAGCTTGTCCACATATCGTTTGATCTCCGATGTATTCGCGCTGGGATTTTCCAGCACAACAATGTCGAGGCGGTCCGAATACTTCGTCAGGAAATCGAGCGTGCGTTGGATGATTTCAACCTGGTCAAAAACCAACACATAACAAGGAATTTTCTTTCTTCCAAACAGCATGCTCCAATTATACTGCCTTTTGTCATATAATAAACAGTATGAATGCTCGGTGGATCGCAGGAGGGTGCGCGCCAGAGCTATATTTTTGAAAGAGGGGACAAACGCGTGCCAAAAGAAAAGATTGGGGTTACGAAAACCTTTTTGCCGCCGTTTGCTGAGTATGAGGCATACTTGACGCAAATTTGGAGCAGGCGCTACGTTACGAACCAGGGGCCGCTGCTGCAAGAATTCGAAAAGAAGATAAAAAAGTACTTAGGCGTCGAAGATTTTCATTTTGTGTCGAACGGCACAACCGCGCTGCAGTTGGCGCTGAATGCGCTTGATATTACCCAGGGCGAGGTCGTCACCACGCCATTTTCGTACGTTGCGTCAACCGGTGCTATTTTGTGGGAGCGCTGCGACCCAGTGTTTGTCGATATCGACCCGGTGAATTTTTCGATCGACGCCAACAAAATCGAAGCTGCGATTACTGCTAAGACAAAAGCCATTATGGCCGTCCATGTTTTTGGCGTGCCATGCGATGTTGACAAGATCGCCGCCATCGCGCGCAAGCACAAACTCAAAGTTATTTACGACGCCGCCCACGCGTTCGGTGTGCAATACAAGGGCAAATCCCTGCTCGACTACGGCGACGTGTCGGTGTGCAGTTTTCACGCTACAAAATTATTCCATACGATCGAAGGGGGTGGGTTGATCGCCCGCCATAAGGGCGTTAGTGACAGCATTGAACTCAAAAAGCGTTTCGGCCACAACCACGACGAGCACATCATGCTTGGCATGAACGCCAAAGCTTCGGAATTCCAGGCAGCCATGGGGCTTTGCAATCTGAAATACGTCAACCAAAATATCAAGTGGCGCAGACAATTGTCTGAGTTGTATGATCGTTTGCTTGGCGACGACTTCCAAAAATTGCCGAAGATGAAAGACGCTCGCTACAATTACGCTTATTATCCGGTGGTGGTCAAAAACGAGGCGACGCTGCTGCGCCACATGAAAGCGCTCAACAACGAGAATGTTTTTCCGCGCCGCTATTTCTACCCCTCGCTCAATACGCTGCCCTATCTGAAATCGCAGCAGCGCGCGCCAATTTCCGAGGACATCGCCCGGCGCATCATGTGTTTGCCGCTGTACGCCGATTTATCACCAGACATTGTCACTAACATTTGCGAGGTCTTGCACAAATGAAACATCTATTCGCAGATGTCGCCAGCGACGAAAAGTCAGCCAAGGCGTTGCTCAAAAAACAAAAGGGCAAAATAAAGCTGAATGTTGGCTGCGGCACCGATTACAAAAAAGGCTGGATCAACATCGACAACAACTCCGACGACAACATCGAAAAACTGGACCTCAACTGGGACATGCGAAAGTCATTGCCGTTCGACGACAACACGATCGATTTTATTTTTAACGAGCACTTTTTTGAGCACCTGACACCGGACGAGGCCAGCCCCATTATGAAGGATTTAATGCGCGTACTGCGTCCAGGCGGTGTGATGCGCATCGCCATGCCGGACCTTGAAAGCGTCGTGGACCACTATTTGCACGTGCCGCTCGACGAAGATCAAGTTATCAAAGACTTCAAACTCGATTTTATTAAAACACGGGCAGAGTGGATGAATGTTTCGTTTCGCTGGTGGGGGCATTTGTGGCTGTACGATTGGGAAGAGCTAGCGCGCCGGGTACACGAGGCCGGCTACAAAAACATAGTGCGCCAAAAGTTGCGCGAAAGTGCGCACCGGGAGCTGCGTAGTCTCGAAGTTCGCGACGGCTCGATTTTGATTGCTGAAGTTACAAAATAGTACTGGGCACGGTTGGCGGCTGTGGCGTGCCTTCGTAGCGCTGCTTGCTGGCGTAGTAGTCGAGACAAATGGCGGGATAGCCGCGCCGCCGCATTTCGTCGAGCACGACGCTCGGATCGTACTTGAGCGCGTGCAGCTCAAATTGCATGCCCTCGGTTTCTAAAATCGCATAGTTGATGACGTTCAGGTATTTGCGGTTTTGGCCGATACTGCCTGGGTTGTAGAGGCGAAATGGCGGCTGTTCCAGCCAAAATTGGTGGTGCGAATGGCCGACAACATAGTTACGATCCAGAGTGAGCTCGGTATCCGGATAGATGTTTTTGCCAAGGATGGTGTGCTGGAAAGTAAAGCCGTTCAGTTCGTAGGTTTTTGGCAGGCGCTTGATTTTTTCGAAACGGTCGAAACGCGGCAGGCAAAAATCGAAAAAGGCGTTGGCGACTGCGTTGTCGCCGGTGTGACTGCCTTGTAAAAAGTCGGCTTCGTGGTTGCCTTCGATGTACACCAAGCTTGGCAGCGAGGTGACGAGATCCACGCACTCGTTGCTCCACGGGCCGTAATCGATGACATCGCCCAGACAAATATAGCTGTCGATCGGGCCGGTTTTTTTGGCGTCTTGCAAGGCGAGCTCGAGCGCCGGCAAGTTGCCGTGCACATCACTACATACGAAGGTTCTCAAGCCTGCAGCTCCCGAACGTACACTGCAATTTCGTCTTCCAGCGAAAAGTCAATCTGCCCGAGTTTTGTGATGTTGGCTGTGCTGAATTCGGCCAGCACGGGTGCACCGCCGGATGGCAGCGACTTGTCCTCGACTTGCAGACCGGGCAGGAGTTTTTTTAGTATCTCGGCCACATCGCCGAAGCTGGTAGACGCAGGCGCAGCCAGCGTGTACGTTTGTTTGCCCGGTGCCGTTTGTTCGGCGATTTTTGCAACGTATTGCACGGCCACGCGAAGCGGCAAGAAATTGCGCCGGGCCTCACCACCGTTGTAAACGGTGATCTTCGCGCTTGTTACCGCGTCTGTGACCAATTTCGACAAGCCGTCCTTACTGGGATCCTGAAAAAAGAGCGTCGAGAACCGCACGCAGCTAACGTGCGCGAGAGGACTCTTCAGGCAATAGGTCTCGGCCAAGTATTTTGAATACGCGTAGGGCATCATGGTCAGGACGTCGCCGTAAGCTTCGCTGTTCTCGGGATCGAGAATACTCATGCTGCTGAGCAGAACCAGGTGTGCTTGCGGGTTAAGCTCCTGTAATTTTTGTACCACAAAGCGAGTAAAGTCAAAGTTCCGCGTAGTTAAAAATTCCAGGTCGTCGCTGACAATCGTGGCGGCGTTATGGATTATGGTTGTGGCCTCGGTAAGTTTTTTGAGAAACTCTGCCTCGCCGAGTTCGCGGATGGAAGCGATCTCGGCATCAAACTGCTCTTGGTAAGCTTTGGCGAACGATCCGCCGCCGGTTAGCAGTACCATAGCGTTTGCGGCGCGTCGTTATGGAGCGTGCCGTCCCGTTTCATGGTTTCAATGAGTTCGTTTGGTACCACCAACTCGTTCCAGTAGCGCAAGATAGTCTGCTCTTTGACGGTATACTCCGGACGCTTGCCCTGCAGAAGGTAGTCGGCGATCATTTTCGGTTCGTTGAAACCGCAGAGGGCGCGGGCGCCAGTTGTGCCGGAGCAGCGGGCGTTGAGTTCGAACACGTACGGCTTGCCGTCTTTCATGCGCAACTGTACGTTGCAGGGACCGAGTGGCTTGATAGCGGTCGTGATTTTACGGACCTCAGCTTCGATTGCGTCGTTTTTGACCGAGAAGCACTTGTAGGTGTCGCCATCACGCAAAATGCGTCGCATGACGATGACGCCCATGCATTCGCCATCGAAATTAACCGAGCCGCAGGTGTATTCGTCGCCCTCGATGTATTCCTGCGCGACATAGACGTTCAGGTCGACCCCTCGCGCGATGAGGCTGTCGAGCTGCGCTTTGCTTTTTACCAAGTAGAGATTTTGCGAGCGGGCGCCACCCTCGCGCTCTTTCAAAATAAACGGGTAGGCAAGCGGAATGGCGTCGTGCGGGGTAACTGACATGTCATAGGTTTCCGGCACGCTGATGCCATGCTTGATGAGCACGTCGTGGGTCAGCAGCTTGTTGTCGCTGAGCGCTACGACGTCGGGCGAGCTGACTATCACTTTGGTGCCGATTGCCTCAAAGCGGTCAACGGCTTTAGCAAGGTAGGGCAGCTCGGCGTCCATGCCAGGGAAGT
>Ga0137385_10001668_pt1 | contig 18782 bp, 11 predicted proteins | sample SagtaG_FD_104921 | JGI IMG/M metagenome (GOLD analysis project Ga0137385, IMG submission 104921) | Vadose zone soil microbial communities from Sagehorn Ranch, Mendocino, California, USA - Sage2_R_80_16 metaG | ecosystem: Environmental > Terrestrial > Soil > Vadose zone | place: USA: California... | reverse complement strand
GTCCGTCGCGGTCACCGGCTGGCCGTTGGACCACAGGTAGTGCTTGAGCGTGATCGTGACCTTGGTGCCGTTGAAGACCGGCGGGCTGGCCAGGCTCAGCGAATCGTTGACCGCCGGCTGGCCATTGCCGCCGAACCAGTACAGCGGGCGGTACAGCAGGTACTGGAGATAGTTGATGTTCGGGATGCTGATATAAGGGCTGCTCACGTACGGGAAGATGTAGTTCGGCGGGCTCGATGGCGGTAGCGCGTAGACCGCGGTCCCGCCCTTGACCGGCGTGCCGCCCGTCGGCGTGCTGATGCCGCTGCTCGAGCAGGCGGCTGCGACAAGCGAGAGCGCTGCCGCGCCCACCCCCACCGCCAGCATCTTGCTGCGCAGCGCGGATCCGGACCTGCGTTGCTGCTGTGGGGATCGCCCCATTCTTGCCGCTCCTTGGGCACAGGGAACCCGCCGGGCAGACCTTGCTGCGCCTGGCGTGCTCCGACCACAAAAATGCCGTTTGCCAGCGCTCACGCGCCGCCGCGCCACTCACCAGCGGCTCGCCTGCTCGCGGGGGCCGAATCCGGCCCGCGCGGCTGACCGCCGGGTTTTCGCTCAACTTAACCTATGAATTCACGCCGCGCTCATAAAGAGCCTCACGGCAAGCTTTCCGGAATCGTGACTCATCAGTTACCGACTCCGCCATCACATAACGGCAGCATGCCACTAATCGGTAATGTCGCGCCCACTACCGATCGATCCAGCACCGAAAGAACACAATGGCGACGAAATCGAACTCGGGGAAAGCCGTGCCGGGTTACGGCCACGTGGCCGGCTTGCCGCAAACCGTCCCTCGCCCAGCCCGCTATCCGGAAATGCTGATTCGTGTTCGTTTTACGTCGTTGCCACAACGCAGAATGAACACAAATCCCGGCCGACGGGCCGACCGGAAGACGGCTGGCCCGGTAGGTGACCGGCGCTGTCGGGTGAGCTGGGCTAAGCGCCAGGTGACCGGTCAGGCGGTCAGCGGGGCAGCGCGGCTAGCCGGTCCTCCAGGCGCGCGATCTCTTCCTGGGCGGCCCGCAGCCGGGCCCGGTTCTTCTCCACCACGGCCGCGGGTGCCCGCTCGAGGAACGACTGGCTGGAGAGCTTGCGTTCGGCCTGGGTCACATCGGCCCGGGCCGCGGAAAGGTCCTTCTCCAGCCGCCGCCGCTCGGCGCCAAGGTCGATCGCCGCAGCCGTGTCCAGCTGCACGGTGACCCCCTCGGCCTGGACGGATGCCGTGGGCGCGAACTCTGCGCCGGGCGCCGCGAGGCGCAGCAGGGACCGGATCGGCGCCTCGTGGCCGGCCAGGGGCGTCTCCCCGATTCCGGCCAGCACCGCGGGCACCGGCTGGGCGGGCCGCAGCCCCTGGTCCGAGCGGAACCTGCGCACCTGCGTGACCAGCCGCATCAGCGCCTCGACCTCCGCCTCGGCGGCCGGGTCGCGCGGCGGCAGTGCAGCGACCGCGGCAGCGCCCGGGGCGGGCCGGCCCGGCCAGGGGGCGGTCATCACCGAGTCGCCGCCGGTCAGGTGGGTCCACAGCTCGTCAGTTACGAAGGGCATCACCGGGTGGATCAGCCGCAGCAGCCGGTCGAGCACGTGGCCGAGCACGGTCCTGGTCGCCGTGGCCGCCGCGGGGTCGTCGCCGGACAGGGGCGCCTTGGCCAGCTCCAGGTACCAGTCGCAGAACTCGTCCCAGGCGAAGTGATACAGCGCGTCGCAGGCCTTGCCGAACTCGAACTGCTCGAAGAGCTGGTCCGTCTCGGCGGTGACCGCGGTGAGCCGGGACAGGATCCAGCGGTCGGGCACGGACAGGGCGGCGGGCCCGGGCAGGTCCCCCCCGGCGTCCGCGCCGTTCAGCAGCGCGAACCTGGCGGCGTTCCACAGCTTGTTGCAGAAGTTCCTGGCGCCGGCCGCCCACTCCTCGCTGACCGCCACGTCGCCGCCGGGTCCGGCCCCGCGGGCCAGGGTGAACCGGGTGGCGTCGGCGCCGAACCGGTCGATCCAGTCCAGCGGGTCCACGGTGTTGCCCCGCGACTTCGACATCTTCTTGCCGTGCTGATCACGCACCAGGCCATGCAGGGCCACGACGCGGAACGGCACGGAGCTATCGGGATCGGCGTCGGACATTGCGTAAAGGCCGAACATCATCATCCGGGCGACCCAGAAGAACAGGATGTCGTAGCCGGTGACCAGGACGCTGGTCGGGTAGAACGTGCGCAGGTCGGGGGTGTCGTCCGGCCAGCCGAGCGTGGAGAACGGCCACAGCGCCGAGGAGAACCAGGTGTCCAGGACGTCGGGATCCTGCCGCCAGCCCCGGCCGGCCGGCGGGTCCTCGCCGGGGCCGACGCAGACCACGTCGCCGTCGTCCGAGTACCACACCGGGATCCGGTGCCCCCACCACAGCTGGCGGCTGATGCACCAGTCGTGCATGTCGTCCACCCAGTCGAAGTAGCGCGCCGCCATCTGCTGCGGGTGGATCCGCACCCGGCCGTCACGGACCGCGTCCCCCGCCGCCTTGGCCAGCGGGCCGACCTTGACGAACCACTGCAGCGACAGCCGCGGCTCGACCGTGGTGCTGCAGCGCTGGCAGTGACCCACCGCGTGCAGGTACGGCCGCTGCTCGGCGACCACCCGCCCCTGCTCGCGCAGCGCGCGGAGCACGGCGGGCCGCGCCTCGAACCGGTCCAGGCCCTGGAACGGGCCGTGCGCGGTGATCACGCCGCGCTCGTCCATGATCGTGATGCTGGGCAGGTCGTGACGCCGGCCCACCTCGAAGTCGTCCGGGTCATGCGCGGGCGTCACCTTGACCGCCCCGGTGCCGAACGCCGGGTCGACGTGCGGGTCGGCCACCACCGGGATGCGCCGCCCGGACAGCGGGAGCTCCACCTCCTGGCCGACCAGGCTGCTGTAGCGGGGATCGTCGGGATGCACGGCCACGGCGGTGTCGCCGAGCATGGTCTCCACCCGCGTGGTGGCGACCACGACCGAGTCCTGCCCGTCGCCGTACCTGATCGAGACCAGCTCGCCCTCGTCCTCGGGGTGGTCCACCTCGATGTCGGACAGCGCGGTCAGGCAGCGCGGGCACCAGTTGATGATCCGCTCCGCGCGGTAGATCAGCCCGTCGTCGAAGAGCCGCTTGAAGATCGTCTGCACGGCGCGGGACAGGCCCTCGTCCATGGTGAACCGTTCCCTGGACCAGTCCACGCTGTCGCCGAGCCGCCGCATCTGGCCGAGGATCGCGCCGCCCGAGGTGGCCTTCCACTGCCAGACCCGCTCCACGAAGGCCTCCCGGCCCAGGTCGTGCCGGCTCAGACCCTCCCTGGCCAGTTCGCGCTCCACCACGTTCTGGGTGGCGATGCCCGCGTGGTCCATGCCCGGCAGCCACAGGCTGTTGTAGCCCTGCATCCGCCGCCGCCGCACCAGCGCGTCGATCAGCGTGTGGTCGAGCGCGTGGCCGATGTGCAGCGAGCCGGTCACGTTCGGCGGCGGGATGACGATCGCGAACGGGGGCGCGGCGGACGACGCGTCGGCCGCGAACAGGCCGCGCTCCTCCCAGAGCAGATACCGGCGGCCTTCCACATCGGCGGGCGCGTACTGCGGGGGAAGTTCAGCGTGCTGCGGTCCGGTCACGACAGGTGAGTCTAGCGCCGAGCACCCCGGCGTCCGTCCCCGTGCGCTTCGGCGTCCGTCCTGCAGCCGCAGGCGTAACCGTTGCCCAGCGCACCACGTGCCCAACGCGCCTCGGGCCCTACCTCGGAAGCTCCGCTAGCGACTGCCAGCCAGCGGCTGCGGGACGGATGCCGACCTTAGGCGGACTTCTCCCGCGGGGTGCGCCGCTGGGCGTCGCGGGGCACGAGCGTCGGGTTCACGTTCTCCAGCACCGACTCGGCGGTGATGACGACGCTGGCCACGTCCTTGCGGCTCGGCACCTCATACATGACCGACAGCAGGACCTCTTCCAGGATGGCCCGCAGCCCCCTGGCCCCGGTCCCGCGCAGGATCGCCTGGTCGGCCACGGCCTCGAGCGCGTCGTCGGTGAATTCCAGGTCGACCCCGTCCAGCTCAAAGAGCCGCCGGTACTGGCGGACCAGCGCGTTGCGCGGCTCGGTCAGGATCCGGATCAGCGCCTCGCGGTCGAGGTTGTGCACGCTGGTGATGACCGGCAGCCGCCCGACGAACTCGGGGATCATGCCGAACTTGAGCAGATCTTCCGGCATGACCTCGGCGAACGGGTCGGCCGTGGTGCGGTCGGTCTTCACCCGGAGCACGGCACCGAAGCCCATGCCGCTGCGCCCGATCCGGTGCTCGATGATCTTCTCGAGGCCGGCGAACGCGCCGCCGCAGATGAACAGCACGTTGGTGGTGTCGATCTGGATGAATTCCTGGTGCGGGTGCTTGCGGCCGCCCTGCGGCGGCACCGAGGCCGTCGTGCCCTCCAGGATCTTCAGCAGCGCCTGCTGGACGCCCTCGCCGGATACATCACGGGTGATCGACGGGTTCTCGCTCTTGCGGGCGATCTTGTCGATCTCGTCGATGTAGATGATCCCGGTCTCGGCCTTCTTCACGTCGTAGTCGGCCGCCTGGATGAGCTTGAGCAGGATGTTCTCGACGTCCTCGCCGACGTACCCGGCCTCGGTCAGCGCGGTGGCGTCGGCGATGGCGAACGGGACGTTGAGCAGCCGCGCGAGGGTCTGCGCGAGCAGGGTCTTGCCCGACCCGGTCGGCCCGAGCAGCAGGATGTTGGACTTGGCCAGCTCGACGCCGTCCTCGCCGGCCCGCTCACCGCCGGACTGGATCCGCTTGTAATGGTTATATACCGCCACAGAAAGGCCTTTTTTGGCCTTCTCCTGGCCGATCACGTAGGAGTCGAGGAACTCGTAGATCTCGCGCGGCTTGGGCAGGCTGTCCCACTTGAGCTCGGCAGGCTCGGCGAGCTCCTCTTCGATGATCTCGTTGCACAGATCGATGCATTCATCGCATATGTACACGCCGGGGCCGGCTATGAGCTTCTTGACCTGCTTCTGGCTCTTGCCACAGAACGAGCACTTCAGCAGGTCACCGCCGTCGCCCATGCGTGCCACCCAGATACTCCTTTGCCCTGGGGCCGCCGCAGCCCGACCGGTGAGCCGATCCGCAGCGGGCGTCTCCTGCCCCGTCTTTTGCCGTAGACCTAGACGGTACCGCCTCGGCGCCTCTTGTTGTGGCTTTCGGACCGCCGCCGCCGGCGCGCCGTGGGCAGCTGAGTCGTCCTAGTTAGGACGATCCTACTTCGGTCTTGCGCTTAAGGGTCGTCAGAACCTCATCTACCAGCCCGTACTCCTTGGCCTCCTCGGCCGTGAAGAACTTGTCGCGCTCCACGTCGCGTCGTACCTGATCCTCGTCCTTGCCGGTGTGCAAGGCAATAACCCGCTCCATGGCGGTACGCATCCGGAGGATCTCGCGGGCCTGAATCTCCAGGTCACTGGACTGACCGTAACCGCTCTCCACGGCGGGCTGGTGGATCAGGATCCGCGAGTTGGGCAGCGCCATCCGCTTGCCCTTGGTACCCGCGGCCAGCAGCACCGCGGCCGCCGACGCCGCCTGGCCCAGGCAGAAAGTCTGGATCTCCGGCTGGATGTACTGCATGGTGTCGTAGATCGCCATCATGGATGTCATCGACCCGCCGGGCGAGTTGATGTACATCAGGACGTCCCGGTCGGGGTCGATCGACTCCAGCGTGATCAGCTGGGCCATCACGTCGTTGGCCGACGCGTCGTCGATCTGCACGCCGAGGAAGATGATCCGCTCCTCGAAGAGCTTGTTGTACGGGTTCATCTCCTTGATCCCGTACGACGTCCGCTCCACGAAGGACGGCAGCACGTACCTCGACTCCGCTGGCCCAGGGGGCCGGCCCCCAGGAACCCCCGCAGCTGCTGGCTGCCACAGCCCTTCTGCCGCGCGCGCCGGCGGCCGGTTGCCTGCGTTCACTGTCAGCTCCTCCGCTCCCGGTCGCAGCGTCACGAGACCGGGCCTTCCGACGGGACTTCTCTGGCGCTGCGGATGACCCGGTCCACGAACCCGTAGTCCTTGGCTTCGTCCGCAGTGAACCACCGGTCACGGTCGGAGTCGATCTCAATCTGCTCTACGGTCTGGCCCGTGTGCATCGCGATCCGCTCGGCCAGCGTGCGCTTCAGGTACAGGATCTGCTCGGCCTGGATCCTGATGTCGGTGGCGGTGCCGCCGATGCCGCCGTGCGGCTGGTGCATCAGGATCGACGCATGCGGCATCGCGTAGCGCTTGCCCGCGGCCCCCGCGCAGAGCAGGAACTGGCCCATGGACGCGGCCATGCCCATCGCATAGGTCGAGACGTCATTCGGCACGTACTGCATAACGTCGTAAATGGCCATTCCGGCGGTGACCGAGCCTCCGGGGGAATTGATGTAGAGGCTGATGTCCCGCTTGTCGTCCTCCGCCGCGAGCAGGATCAGCTCGGCGCAGATGCGGTTGGCCAGGTCGTCGTCGACCTGCTGGCCCAGGAACACGATCCGGTGCCGCAGAAGGCGCTGGAACAGCTGGTCGCCCAGGGGTATGGCCGGAGCCTCCGCCACCCGCGCCACCAGGCGGGACAGCTCCTGATCATCGGCAGGCGTGATCACGCGTGCCCTCCTCGCTCTCTTCTGCACCTACGTCGTTGACTGTGACCATAACTCGTGTCCAGGGCCGGGAAGTCCCTCGCTGGCGCCTGTTCGCTGTGGGCGCAGGCTCCCGCTGCGTCACCGGTTCACGACGCCGATTCCTGGCCCTGGCCGGCGTCGGGGTCAGCGTCGGCCCCGGACTCGGCCGCGTCGCCGTCTTCCGCATCGGCCCCCTCGGCCTCTCCCGCCGCGGCCTTGACATCGACCTCGCGCCCGGACTCGTCGGTGACCTTGGCCCGCTCCGCGATCAGGGCCAGCGCCTTGGACCGCAGCACGTCGGCGGCGGCCGACCCGAGCTGGCCCCGGTCGGACAGCTCCTTGGCCAGGCGGTCCGGTGAGATGCCCATCCGGTAGGCCTGCTCGGTCAGGTACGAGGCCAGCTCGTTCTGGTCCACGCCGAGCTCTTCCTGGGCGGCGAGCTTGTCCAGCACGAACCCGGCCTTCACCGAGCGGCGGGCGTCCTCGGCGAACTGGTCGTCGAGGTCCTTGGCGGTCAGGTTCGCAGCCTCGAGATACTCATCCATGGTGTTGCCGGACCGGGCCAGCCGCTCGGCCAGCGACTGCTTGCGGCTCTCGATCTCCCGGCTGACCAGGTCCTCGGGCAGCGGGATGTCGATCCTGGCCAGCAGCGCGTCCATGGCCCGCTCCCTGGCCTGGCCCGCCTGGCCCGCCCGGCGCATGCCCTCCAGCTGCGCCCTGGTGCCGGCCCGCAGCTCGCCGAGGGTGTCGAACTCGCTGGCGGACTGCGCGAAATCGTCGTCAAGCTCGGGCAGCTCCTTGACCTTGACGCTCTCCACGGTCACGGTCACGTCGGCCGAGGTGCCCGCCAGCTTGCCGCCGGCCAGCTCCGCGGAGAACGTCTTCGACTCGCCCGCGGTCATCCCGGTCAGCGCCTCGTCGAGCCCGTCCAGCATCTGCCCGCTGCCGACCTCGTAGGAGACGCCGTTGGCCTGCGCGTCCTCGACCGGCTTCCCGTTCACCTCGGCGGACAGGTCGATCGAGACGAAGTCGCCCTCGCCGGCCGGCTTGTCCGTGCCCTTGAGCGAGGCGAACCTCTCCCGCAGCGCACCGATGTACTCCTCGACCTGATCCGGGCTGACATCGGCGTCGTCGACGGTAACCGGCATCCCCTCGATATCGGGGATGTCGAACTTTGGGCGGACATCCACCTCCGCGGTGAACGCGAGTTCCTGGCCGTCGTCGAGCTTGGTGATCTCCACGTCCGGCTGGCCGAGCGCGAACACGTCGTGCTCCTCGAGTGCCTTGCCGTACAGCTGCGGGACCGCGTCGTTCACCGCCTGCTCGAGCACGGCGCCGCGGCCAACCCGCTGGTCGATGACGCGTGGCGGCACGCGGCCCGGCCGGAAGCCCGGTATCCGGACCTGCCGGGCGACCTCGCGGTAGGCCCGGTCGAGGTTCGGCTTCAGTTCCTCGAACGGAACCTCTATGGTGAGCCGGACTCGGGTCGGGCTCAGCTCTTCGACGTCGGTCTTCACGACGGGGTCACTCCTTGGCTCCCCTCCCGGGCAGGCATGGGCCGCAGCCCGGGCACAGGTGGTCACGCACGGCTACGGCCGCCAAGTCTAGGGCAGTCCCGGGGTGTTCACCCGGCTCGGGTGGTGATCAAAAGGGCCCGCTGGCGCAGCATCGCGCGGACGTGCACCTGGCGGCCGCGGCACCAGGCCGGCGGGTCAAAGCAGGTCGAGCCGGCGGGCCCGGGCGATGGCGGCCCGCCGCGAGGCGACGCCCAGCTTTCTGTACGCCGAGCGCAAGTGCGTCTTGACGGTGTTGATCGACAGGAAAAGCGCCTCGGCGATTTCCTGATTGGTCAGGTGCGACGGCAGGAACCGCAGCACCGCGAGCTCGCTGTCGGTCAGCAGCACCGCGGCCTGCTCTGACGCGCCCGCGCCCGCGGCCCGGGCAGCGTGCGAGGCATGGGGCATCTGGGTGTCGAACCGCTCCAGGATCCGGCCGGCAAAACCCGCGCTCCGGCTCATCGGCGGCACCAGCACGGTGATCGCTGACCGGACCGGCTGCCCGGCGTCGAGAAACACGCGGCAGGCGTCATCGGGCTCGGCCAGCGCGAGCGCCTGCTCCAGCAGCTCGGCCGCGGTCTCGGTGCGCCCGAGGCGCCGGTTCGCCACCGCGGCCACCAGCAGCGCGGCCACTTTGACCTGAAGCGTCATCTCATCGGCCGTGCCGTCCAGGACCGGACCGGCCACCTCGAGCGCGGCACCGAAGTCTCCCTCGGTCAGCAGCAGCCTGCCCCGCATCAGCAAGCTGTCGGCCCGGTCGTGATAGGGACCCTCGGCCTCGCCGTCCAGGGTCACCCTGGCCCGCCCGGTATCGCCCGTGCGCAGGGCGATCTCGCAGTCCAGCAGGGTCAGCACCCAGTCCAGCTGCGGGTCGTCGGGCGCGCTGATGTCGCGCAGCCGCAGCACCAGCCCCCTGGCCCCGGTGGCGTCCCCGTCGGCCAGCACGGTACGGGCCCTGATCAGCGCGGCCACCACGCTGAGGTGCGGCTCGCCGGGCACCTGGTGCCTGCCCGCGACGTACTCGTCCGCGTCATCAAGCAGCTTCCTGGCGCCTGCCAGATCGTCGCGCGCCAGGCTCAGCTGCGCCGCTGCGAGCCCGGTCAGGCACGAGACACCGGGGTCGCGGCTCAGGGCGGCTTCCCTCGGCTCGCCGAGAGCTTTCTCGGCCGCGGTCAGGTCCCCGTACCAGGCCCCGGCCAGCGCCTGCCACCCTCGCGCCCGGGCGCATAGCTCGCTCAGGCCGCCGGCCGTGAGCTGGCGGCTGGCGTGATTCAGCGCGCAGGAGGCCTCGTTGAGTTCCCAGCGGCGCAGCCGCGCCGTCCCGAGCGAGAACCAGAGCAGCCCGAGAGCCCGGTGTTCCGGCTGCGTGCCTGCCGTGACCTGGGCCTGCTCAGCCAGGATCCAGCCCTGGGCCAGCAGGCCGGGATCGGCGGCCGCCCGGCTCGCGGCCTGCATCACCCTCAGGGCCGCCAGCCACGGCTCGATGACCCGGCGCTCACCCTGAGCGCAGCGGCCGAGCGCCCGCTGGGCGCTTTCCAGGTGATGCGCGGCCCCGTCCGGGTCGCCGTTCCACAGCCTGGCCGCGGCCAGGGCCGCCGCCACAGCGGCGTCATCGGCCCGGCGCTCGGCCGGGAACTGGGCCAGCACCTGCTCCAGCGTGGTCGCGCCGCTGCGCACCAGCGCCGCGGTCCCGGCCTCGGCCAGCATGTGCGCCGCGTAGTCCCAGTCCCCGGCCTGGGCCGCGCTGCGCAGCGCGTCGATGGCCCGGTCGTGGGCCGCGTGCCAGCGGGCCGCCCGGCGCAGCAGGACCGGAACCTCGTGCGGGATCTCTCTGCTCCGCTCGGCCGCCAGCACGTCCCGCAGCAGCGGATGGTAGCGGTACGCGGCGTGGTCGTGGCCCACCGCCTCGACGAAGCTGTTTTCCCTGCTGAGCCGCTGCAGCGTGCGGGCGCCGCCGGGCTCCCCGGTCAGCGTGTCGGCCAGGTCGCCCGACATCTCCTCGGTGACGCTGGTCCGCAGCATGAACAGCCGGGTCTCCGGCGGCTGCCTGCCGAGCACCTCATCCCAGAGGTAGTCGGTGACCAGCGGCTCGTCGCCGGCGATGTCGGTGATCCTCCCGTTCTCCTGTTCCCGGCTGCGGACGCTCATGGCCGCGAGCCGGAGCCCGGCCATCCACCCCTCGGTGCGCCGGAGTAGCTCATCCCGCGCGTAGGCATCGACGTCCAGGCCGAGCATGGCGAAGTACGCGTCCGCTTCCTCGGCCGTGCAGGCCAGGTCCGCCGCGGTCACGTCGGCCAGCTCGCCCGCGACCCGCAGCCGGGCTAGCTGCAGCCGCGGCGGGCAGCGGCCGCTCAGGATCAGCCGCAAGGTGGGCGGCACATGCCGGATCAGCAGGTCCAGGCCGGCCAGCACCGGGCCGTCGGCGAGCTCGTGAATGTCGTCGAGCACCAGGGTCACCGGCTCGGTGAGCAGCTGCGCCGCCTCGACCAGGCGCAGCGGAACAGCATCAGGCGGCGTGTCCTGCAGCGACTGCGCGACATCGGCGGCCACGGTGCCCGCGCGGGTCAGCGCGGCCTGGACGTACGGCCAGAACCGGGCCGGGTCGCGGTCCTCGGCGTCCAGGGTGAGCCAGGCGACACGGCGGGACGCGGGCGTGGCCGAGGCCCATGATCCGCAGGCCACGGTCTTCCCGGCCCCGGCCGGGCCCGACACCACGGTCACCCGGTGGCCTGCGGCCTGCTCGATCAGGTCGATAACGCGGCGGCGGCGCAGGATGGCCAGGCTCAGCCGCGGTATCCGCAGCTTGTCCCCGAGAAGCTCTGACCCGTCGGCAGCGGCCGTCCTGACCCGGCGCGCGGCGGCGGACCCGCTGATCGTGCTCGACATTTCATCCCCCGACGGCGGCGGACCTGCACGAGCGATAAGAAGGTCAAATCCTCACCCTGCGGGGTGACATGCGGCACGCTGCCCTCCTCAGCTCGGTACCCGCGGTCAGCGGCGGCCAATCGCCATCGGGCAGCGCCTAACGCCGGCGGGCCTCACCCGGTCAGGGTGATATCGGACCGGGTTCAGCCTGGTCACCCAGCGCCCTCAAGCCGGCCTTGGACCTTCCCCGGGCTATCCAGGGCGCCCGGCCCTGGGTCCCGGCGCAGCGGCACGTGGCCGGCACCGCAGCTAGCACGTGCGCCACTGTCACCTGCAGAAACAGGCTCGCAACGCGATCACCCCGCCCGGATGATGCCGTCCGCCCGCCGCCGTCCGTAGCGTCGCAAGAGTACGGCACCGGGCACATCCGGTCATGACACCGGACACCAGGCAACCCGCTGGCCGCCAGGGGATCGGGAAGGGGCTGACGGGGCCGGAGCCGCGAGCACTCGACTCGCGGCCCGCAGAAAGGGGGGCTGCTTCATGAGCAGTGCACAGGAGCGACCGACCGGGACAGCCGACACCGCCGGAACGACCGAGACCACCCCACCCGCTGGCACCGGCACGCCTGGCTACCAGCGCGGCGCGCACCGGAGCACCGGGTACCAGGAGACGGCCGGGTACGAAGGGGCCAGGGGCGGCGGCCTGGCGGCGATGGGGTTCACCGCCCTGGCCGCGGTACTGATGATTCTCTCGGGCCTGTGGAGCTTCTTCGTCGGGCTCACCGGGGTCATCAAGAGCTCGTTCTTCGTCACCGTGCCGAACTACACCTTCGATTTCAGTATTCACGGATGGGGATGGACCCACCTGATCATCGGCGCGGTCGTGTTCGCGGCAGGCGTCTGCCTGCTCCTCGGCATGATGTGGGCCAGGGTCGTGGGCATCGTGCTCGCCGTGATCAGCGGCATCGCGAACTTCCTGTTCCTGCCGTACTACCCCCTCTGGTCGATCGTGGTGATCGCGCTGGACGTCTTCATCATCTGGGCGCTCGCCAGCGGGGCCAGGCGCCAGGTCAGCTGACCGGGCGGCCCGGGGCCAGCAGGATCAGGCCCGGGAAGATCCGGCGTCACACGCCAGGGCCCGGCCCGCCAGGCCGGGCCCTGGCCATGCCCTCACCTGGTCAGGTGACCGCCCGCAGCCCGGCTCGCTCGCCCAGCGTGTCCAGCGCGTCCAGGGCCGCTGCGGTCTCGGCCAGCGCGACGTGGCTCGCGGTCAGCGGGTAGTTGCCCGCGAGCCGCCCGCGCAGCGGGTCGTACGCTTCGGACAGCAGGCCCACGTCGTTGCGCAGCCCGAGCAGCCGGCCGAACACCTGGCGCGCGTCCGCGCCGCGTCCCATCGCGGCCAGGGACTGCGCCAGCCAGAACGTGGCCGGCAGGTAACCGGCGTCCCCCGGCGGCATCCCGTCAACGCTGTCCCCCGGGTCCCGCTCGTGCCGCAGCAGCACCCCGCCGCAGTCGAGTTCCCGCGCGATAACGGCGGCGGTGCTGCGCAGCCGCTCGTCGCCGGGCGGCAGGAAACCGCGCTGGGCCAGGCGGAGCAAGCTGGCGTCCGTCCCAGCTCTTTCATAGGCCTGAACGAAAGTCGACGCGCCGGTGTCGTAGCCACGGTCGAGCACGTCGGCCTTGATGTCCGCCCGGAGCCTGCGCCACCGGTCGGCCGGCCCCGGATCGCCGAACCGTTCGATCATCTTGACCGCGGCATCGGCGGCGGCCCAGATCATGACCTTGGAGTGCACGAACTGGCGCAGCGGCCCGCGCACCTCCCAGATCCCCGCATCCGGCTCGCGCCAGCTCGACTCGAGCAGGTCAAGCACGTCGCCGGAGTCCCAGGGGTCACGGGACCCGGTCAGCCCGGCCATCCGGGCGGCCAGCCGGGCCGTCAGCACCTCGCCGAACGCGTCCAGCGGCGGCTTGCCGGTCGCGGCGTTGCCGATCCGCACCGGCTGGGCGCCCTCGTAGCCGGGCAGCCAGCCGACCTCGATCTCTGGCAGCCATCGCTGCCCGGTCACCCCGTACAGATCCTGCACCCGGGACGGCGCGCCCGCGACCGCGGAGATCATCCATTCGAGCAGGTCCGCGGCCTCATCGCGGGCACCGAAGTGCAGCAGGACGCCGATCGCGGCGGCGGCGTCGCGCAGCCAGCAGTACCGGTAGTCCCAGTTCCTGGAGCCCGATGCCTGCTGCGGCAGCGACGTGGTGGGTGCCGCTATCGTCCCCCCGGTCGGCGCGTAGGTGAGGGCCTTGATGGTGATCAGGGACCTGATGACCGCCTCGCGCCATTCGCCCGCATACGTCAGGCCCGCGACCCAGTCCTGCCACCAGCGCACCGTCCGGTCGATAACGGCCGGGACCAGCGGCGGATCGGGCGGGCCCTCGCGGGAGCTCCGCCACACCAGCGCGAAGGGCACCCTGTCGCCCTGGCCGACCGAGAGCTTGGCGGCCGCGGTGCCCTGGTTGCGGCGCACGTGCACGGGCCCGAACAGCCAGAGTGTCTGGGCGCCAGCGGAAATGCGGCAGGCCTCGCCGCGCCGCTGGACCCTGGGCTCGGCCGACCCGTACTCGAAGGACGCACCGAGCGTCATCCTCAGGTCGACGCGGCCGCTGATGCCTTCGACCATCCGGACGAGCACCGGGTCGGTTTCCCTGGGCGGCATGCAGTCGATCAGGCGGGCGCGGCCCGAGCCCACGGTGAACTCGGTCTCCAGCACCAGGGTGTCGGGCCGGTAGCGGCGCTGCACCCGGCTGTTCCCGTCGGCGGGCGCGATCTGCCAGCGCCCGTGCCTGTCCTCGCCGAGGAGCGCCCCGAAGCAGGCCTCGGAGTCGAACCGGGGCAGGCAGAGCCAGTCGATCGATCCGTCGCTGCCCACCAGCGCCGCCGAGTGCAGGTCGCCGATCAGCGCGTAATCCTGGATCGGTAGCGACATCGGCAACCCCCCGGCCGGCTACGGCAGCTATCGCGGCAGTCTGCTGCGCACGGGGTCCCGATGTCGTCATCCCTGGCAGGTGAGGGTTCCGGGGCGCTCGGCCCTGCGCTGGGAGCGGATGGGATGGGTGGGGTGGGAGTTACCCGTGCAGCTGGCGGTACCGGCCGTCGGCGCGCAGCAGCTGGCTGTGCGTGCCGCGCTGCACCACCCGGCCGTGATCCAGGACGATGATCTCGTCGACCTGATCGAGCCCGTCAAGCTCGTGGGTGATGAGCAGGGTGGCCCGCCCGGCGGTGACGGCCAGCAGGTCGGCGGTGAGCGCGGACCTGGCCTCGGGGTCAAGGTGGGCGGTGGGCTCGTCAAGCACCAGTACCGCGGGGTCGGCGAGCAGCGCCCTGGCCAGGGCGAGCCGCTGCCGTTCACCGCCGGACATGGCCGCCCCGCGGGCGCCGACCCGGGTGTCCCACCCGTGCGGCAGGGACCGGATCCAGGGCAGCAGCCGGGCCCGCGCCGCGGCGGCGTCCAGCTCGTCGTCACCCGCGCCGGGCCGGGCCAGGACCAGGTTGTCGCGGAGAGTGGCGTCGAAGATGTGCGGGTCCTGGGGGCAGCCGCCGATCACCGTGCGGACGTCGTCCGCCGCGTAGCTGGCCAGGTCAGCCTCCCCCAGGCCCGCCCCGCTGTCCCTGTCCCCGCCCGCGGCAGGCCCGTCGGCCCCAGGCCCGTCGGCACGGCCCAGGGTGACGGTGCCACCGGCCGGGTCGCAGAAGCGCAGCAGCACGGCGGCCACGGTGGATTTGCCTGCGCCGCTCGGGCCGATGAGCGCTACCCTCCGCCCAGGCGGCAGGTCAAGGTCGAACCCGTCCAGCGCGAGCGGCCCGTCCGGCTGATACCGGACCTGCACACCGCGAAGCCGCACATGCACCGGCCCGGCGGGCAGCTTGAGCGGCGCCACCGGATCGGCGACGGGGTCTGGCGCGTCGAGGACCGCGCCGATCCGGCTGGCCGAGGCGCGGGAGGCGCCGAGCTGGAGGGCGGCGGCCGGCAAGGCGCTGACCGCCTCGAAGGCCGCCAGCGCGGTGAGGGCCACCACGGCCAGCGGCACCCGGCTCAGCGTGCCGCCGCCCACGGCCGTGACGCCGAGCAGGAGCACCCCCCACAGCGTCAGGCCGGCGACAAGCACGGTGAGGCCGTTGCCCAACCCGGCGGCCGCGGCCATGCGCCTGGCCAGCGCCGTCAGCCTGCGGTCCGCGGCATCGACGGCGGCCAGGGCGGTGTCCTGCGCGCCGAACGCGTGCAGCTCAGCCGAGCCGGCCAGCAGGCCGGCCATGGTCGCGCTGAGCTCGCCGCGCGCCGGGGCGGTGACCCGGGCCGCCCGGCGGGATGACGCCACGGCCAGGGCCGGCACCGCGACGCCGGCCGCCAGCAGGCCCAGGGCCAGGACGCCGCCGGCCGGCACGAGGATGACCAGGCACGCGGTCACCGCGCCCGCGCCGACCAGGGCCGCGGCCAGCGGCGGGCCGATGCCGCGGATGAACAGGTCCTGGGTGGCGTCCACGTCGCTGATCAGCCGGGCCAGCAGGTCACCGGAGCGGAAGCTGGCCAGCCCGGCCGGAGCCAGCCGTTCCAGCCGCCGGTAGATCGTCACTCTCATGTCCGCCAGGACCCGGAACGCGACATCGTGGGAGGCCAGGCGCTCGACGTAGCGAAATACCCCGCGCCCGACGCTCAGCCCCCGGACCGCGACCACGGCCACGGAGATGGCCAGGATGCTGGGATGCTCGGAGGCGCGGGCGAGCAGGAACCCGGACATGGCCAGCAGCGCCACGGCACATCCGGTGGCCGCCGCGCCGGCCAGCACCGACACCGCCAGCCGACCGCGCAGCGGCCGGGCCAGCCAGATCAGCCGCAGCAGCGGCCGCCCGCGCGCCGCCGTGCGCTCTGCCCCCGCGGATCCGCCCGCCGCAGGCCGGGCGGCCAGGCTCACCGGGTCACCGCCGTGGCCACGCCGACCGGTCGGGCGGGCTCGGCCGGCGGGGTCAGCTGCCCGTGCTCAAGCCTGATCACGCGGCCGGGGCCTTCGGCCCACCCCGGGCCGCTGGCCAGCTGATGCGTGACCAGAATGACGGTGCGGTCGGCCAGCACGGTGTCCAGGACCTCCGCGATCTGGCGCGCGCTGGCCGGATCCAGGTGAGCGGTGGGCTCGTCCAGCAGCAGCAGCGGCGCATCCCGCAGGAACGCGCGGGCCAGCGCGATTCTCTGCCGCTGGCCCGCGGACAGCCGCAGCGCGCGCTCCCCGAGCTCAGCGTGATACCCGCCCGGCAGGGCCTCGACGAACTCCGCGGCACCGGCCAGCCGCGCCGCCCGCTGGATGGCGCCGTGGCTCGCACCGGGCTGGCCCAGGGCAATGTTGTCCGCGGCGCTGCCCGCGAACAGATGCGGCTGCTGCGGCACCCAGGCGATCTGGGCACGCCACTGCTCTTCGCCGAGCGCGGCCAGGCCGGCGCCGCCGACCCGGATCGTGCCTGCGGTCGGCTGGATGAACCGGAGCAGCAGCGCGAGCAGCGAGCTCTTGCCCGCGCCGCTCGGCCCGGTGACCACAAGGCGCTCCCCCGGCCGGATGGTCAGGCACACCTCACCCAGCGCGGGCCGCTGGCGCCCGGGATAGGCCACCGTGACGCCATCCAGCCTTATCTCGTCGGTCCGCAGGTCGGCGCTCCCGGCCGGGGACAGGGAGACCGCGGGCGGGAAGGAGGCGGCGGGCTCGGCGCCGGGGGACTCTGAGGGGCCCGCGGCCGGCCAGCCGGGGTCGGCGGCCGGCCGGCCGGGGCCGACTGGGTGGGGGCTGGGGGTGGTGTCCAGTATCTCAAGGACGCGCCCGGCGGCCGCAGCGCCCTCCATGCTGGCGTGGAACTGGGCGCCGACCGCGCGCAGCGGCAAGAACGCCTCCGGCGTCAGCAACAGCAGCAGCAGCGCCGTCTCATAGCCCATATGACCGTAGAGCAGCCGGAGCCCGACCTCGACCGCGACCAGGGCGGTGGCGATCGCGGCGGACAGCTCAAGCACCAGGGCGGAAAGGAACGCCACCCGCAGCGCGGACATGGTGGCGGCCCGGTGCGCACCGGTGACCCTCCCGATCACTTCTTCCTGGGCCTTCGCGCGGCCGAACACCTTCAGCGTGGGCAGGCCCTCCACCACGTCGAGGAAGTGGCCGGCCAGGGTGGCGAGCAGCCGCCACTGCCGCCGCGTGCGGGCCTTGGTGTGCCAGCCCACCAGCACCGCGAACACCGGGATGAGCGGCAACGTCACGGCGATGACGACCGCGGAGATCCAGTCCGCGGACGCCACCCGCACCAGCACCGCGACCGGGACCGCCACGGCGAGCACCAGTTGCGGCAGATACCGGGCGAAGTAGGTATCAAGCCCGTCAAGACCCCTGGTGGCCAGCGTGGTGATCTCCCCGGCCTGCTGCCCGCCCAGCCACGCGGGGCCGAGCCGCAGCGCGCGGGCGGCGAGCGCGCGCCGCAGCTGGGATTTGACATCTGCCGCCGCGCGCAGCGCCGCCACCTCGCCGCCGTAGGCCACCGCCGTCCGCGCGGCCACGACGCCGAGCAGCGCCAGCAGGGTGCCCCACAGCGCGGTCACGGCCGCGCTGCCGCGGGCGGCGGTGGCGAGCGCGTGCGCGAGCAGGCCCGCCTGCGCCAGGATCAGCACCGTCCCCGCGAGCCCGAAGCCCACGGTGGCGGCCAGGTAGCCGCGGGCGGCCCGCGCATAACGCAGCAGACGCGGATCAACCGGCCGCACGGCAGTTCCTCACAGGCGCAGCATGCCGTCGTGACCGTCGGCGGCGGTTCACCCGGTCTGGGTGAAGTGCGAAAGGTGCAGGTCAGGGACGGTGACCGGATGCAGAATCCGGACCTCAGCCAGGACGAGCAGACTGAGCTGGAACGTCTTCGGGCCGAAGTGACCGAGCTTCGCGTGCAGCGCGGGAATCAGATGCGGCGCGGTCAGCGTCAGCAACGGGCAGGTCACCATCGACCTCGCCCCGTTCATCACCATCGTCAAGCAGGACCTGGCCTCACGCGGGTTCACGCTGGTGAACAGCCTCCCGCCGATCCATCCCACGCTGACCTTGTTCTCCGCCAAGTACCTGGTCAAGGCGCAGACCGGGTACCGGCTGATCAACGATCTGAAGATCGTGCTGCCGGTCCTGGCGCTGCTGCTGATCGCCGCGGGCGTGTATACCGCGCGCGGCCACCGGCGCGCGCTGGTGGCGGCCGGGCTCGGCTTCGCCGCGTCCATGCTGGTCCTCGGCGCCGGGCTGACGATCTTCCGCGGCATCTACCTCAACAGCGTCCCGGCCAGCCTGCCCGCCGATGCCGCCGCCGCCCTGTTCGACACGCTCGTCCGGTTTATCCGGACCGCGCTGCGCACGCTGCTGGTGGCCGGCCTGGTCGTCGCCGCCGGCGCGTTCCTCACCGGGCCATCGGTGACGGCGGTCCGGACCCGGGCGGCCTTCGCGTCCGGACTGGCCTGGGTCCGGACGAGCGGGGAACATGCCGGGCTGCGCACCGGGCCGGCGGGCCGGTGGACGTACGCGCACCGGACCGGGCTGCGCGTCGCCGCCGTGGCGCTGGCCGCCCTGGTCTTCGTGTTCTGGGGCCAGCCCACCGGCCTCGTCGTCATCCTGATCGCCATCCTGCT
>Ga0137385_10001663_pt1 | contig 18806 bp, 12 predicted proteins | sample SagtaG_FD_104921 | JGI IMG/M metagenome (GOLD analysis project Ga0137385, IMG submission 104921) | Vadose zone soil microbial communities from Sagehorn Ranch, Mendocino, California, USA - Sage2_R_80_16 metaG | ecosystem: Environmental > Terrestrial > Soil > Vadose zone | place: USA: California... | reverse complement strand
GTCGGTCGCACGGAAGCCCGAGCCCCAGTCTTCCTGTTCGAATGGAAGGCCGAGTTCCGCGCAGGTCCATAGTACTTTGCGGACGTTGATGGATGAGGTCTTGCCGAGTATCTGCAGCATGGGGTCGTAGCTTAGCGCCTGCTTAAAAAAACGCATAGGGACAGTTTGTTTCCTGTGCACCAGGCCAGTTCGCCGCCGGCGCCAGGTGCGCAGATGACCCGGGCCGCGATCGGGTCCGGGTCGCCGAGCGCCGCGTCGATTGCCCGGCGCGCCTCGTCGAACGCGGCGCCGCGTCACAGCGCGTCCTCTCGCGCCCGCATGCAGCCCATCAATGCGACGCCACGAATATCGTTCCCGGCGCGGGCGGCGGAACGGCGAAGGTCTTGCGCATGCGCTCCGCCTCTTCAACCGGACTGCGTCCGAACAAACGCTTGAACTCGCGGCTGAACTGCGAGGCGCTCTCATAACCCACCTGCACGCACGCGAGCGCCGCCGTCACCTCGTTCCTCACCATCAGAAGACGCGCCTGATGAAGCCGCGTCGACTTCAGATATTGCATCGGCGAAGTCCGCGTCACCGCCTTGAAATGCGAATGAAACGTGGGCACGCTCATGTTCGCCTCGAGCGCCAGTTGCTCGACGTCGAGCGGTTCGCGATAGCACGCGTGAATCTTGCGGATGACCTTGGCGATTCTCGCGAATTGTCCTTGCGCGGTGAGCGCGGCGCGCATCGATCCGCCCTGCTCGCCGGTCAGCACATGAAAGTAGATTTCGCGCACCAGTGCGGGGCCGAGCAGTTCGGCTTCCAGCGGCACGCTCATCGCTTCGAGAAAACGCAGCACAGAGGCGCTCAACCTCGCGTCGAGCGGCGTCGACATCATGCCGCGCGGTTTGGCCGGCACGCCGCCTTCCCTTTCGTCGAGTTGCAGCATGAGCTCTGCCGCGACCTTGAAATCGAGCCGGAAATAGATGGCGAGCAAGGGCTTGGCCTCGCTCGCCTCGGTTTCCATCGAAAACGGCACCGGCACGGAGACGGCCAGATAGTGCTGCGCGTCATACACGTAGACCGTCTCGCCGAGAAAACCCCGTTTCCGCCCCTGGCACACGATCACGATGCCGGGGTCGTAAAGAACGGGCGTGCGGCTGAGCGGCCGGTTCGAGCGCAGAAAGCGCACGTCGGGCAGCGCGGTGAGGTTGTAGCCTTCGACCGGCGCGAGCCTGTCGAGCAACGCCACCATGCGTTGCCGCGCGGCCGGGTCATTGTGTTCGAGCGTCACGTTCGGATAGCGCCAAAGTTGCGAGCCAGGTTGGAATATGCCGCTAGCGTGCCACCGGCGCGCCGAAAAATCCATGCGCTCATAGGATCAGGCAATCACCGCAGACGAACCGGCATTCGCGTGCGGCGCCCGCGCTCCTACCATTCAGCCTCGGGTGGGTTTCCGCCGATGCGATGCGCCTTCGCCAGAAAGCGCCTTCGAGGATAGACAAGATAAAGGAGTGCAACACCATGAGCAAAACGTTTCTGATCACCGGCGTCAGTTCCGGTTTCGGCCGCGCGTTCGCGCAAGCGGCGCTCGACGCGGGTCATACGGTCATCGGCACGGTACGCGATGAAGCGGCGCGGGACGCGTTCAAGGCGCTGGCGCCCGAACGCGCGCACGCGATCGTTCTCGACGTGACGGATTTCGACGCGATTGCGCCCGCCGTCGCGACGATCACCGAAACGGCCGGCGTGATCGACGTGCTCGTCAACAACGCCGGATACGGGCACGAAGGCATGCTGGAAGAATCGCCGCTCGACGATTTGCGCCGTCAATTCGACGTCAACGTGTTCGGGGCGGTGGCGATGATCAAGGCCGTGCTGCCCGGCATGCGCAAGCGCCGCTCGGGTCATATCGTCAATATCACGTCGATGGGCGGCTTCATCACGATGCCCGGCATCGCGTACTACTGCGGCAGCAAGTTCGCCCTGGAAGGCATCTCGGAGACGTTGGCGAAAGAGGTCGCGAGCTTCGGCGTCAAGGTCACGGCGGTCGCGCCCGGTTCGTTCCGCACGGATTGGGCCGGACGCTCGATGGTCCGCGCGGGCCGCGGCATCGCCGATTACGACGCCGTGTTCGAGCCGATCCGCGAGGCGCGCGCGGCGAAAAGCGGCAAGCAGGCGGGGGATCCGCGCAAAGCCGCGCAAGCGCTGCTGGAGATCGTGGCGGCGCCCAATCCGCCGGTGCATCTGCTGCTCGGCAACGATGCGCTCGACCTGGTCACGGCGAAGCTCGCGGCGCTGAGCGCGGAGATCGAGACGTGGGAAACGCTGTCGCGCTCGACTGATTTCTCGTGAACGCGCCTCGCCGCCACCCTTTCGCCAAACCGGGTTCCATATGATGATTTGATCAAATCCCCTCACAAAACGCCGGGTTTTTTCGCGCTGGATGAACCGGCACCGCCGCGCCGGGGCACTCCGGCATCCGCACGTTCACGTCCGCGCCGCCCGACAACGGCGCGGCAACGGGTTTGCGGCATCGCAACAGCCAGGGTGCGTCACGAATTGCCGTGCGTGAATTCTGCGTGATATTGTTGAATACAAGCGCAGGACGGCGGTCTGCCGTCCTCACCGGAATGCAAATTACAGCAGCGAGCGTCGCCATGAGTGATGTACGCCATCATCTGAGTCCACGTGACCGTTTGGAGCTGTTGTGCTGGCTCACATGCGGGAGCCTTGGCGCCTACTACCTGAATGAAGACTGGCCCGACGCGGCGTTCCACGTGCAGGCCGCCCACAAGTGGCTCGACCGCCGCTCGCGGGAGGCCGACTGGCTGAGCATTGCGAGGCTGTCGGCGCTCGCGCTGGAAATCGCGCGGCGGCACGCGAGGTTCGTTGACGCGGATTGGGCGCGGGACGCGGTCGAGGAGATTCTCGACACCGACGAACTCGATCCGCAAGCCCGGCTGGTTCGGCAGGTGTTGGCGGATTGCCAGACCGCGCTCGCGGACAAGCGGATCGCGGACTGAGTCTTCACACGCTCGTCAGCCGTTCATCCAGAACTGCCGCGGCCCGTTGAACGTTCGGCTCCACGATCATGTCTCCGTGCCCTCCCGAAACCTCCGCGATCACCAGACCGCCGCGCGCGATTCTGCGCCATAACGGCATGGGGTCGCCTCGCTCCCGCTCCGCTATCGCCGCGCGCAGATAAAGAATCGGCCCCGCATCATAGGGACGAGGACGGTAGGCCGTCATCGCGACGCCCATCGTTTCGCGGATGCGCCGCAATGTCGGCGGCAAGCTCGCGGTGAACGGGTCCGGACGGCGCGCGCCGCGCCCGGTCCGGCGGCGTATCCGGTCGGTCGCGCCCGCCAGTTTGCCGGCCAGAAGACCGGGCAGCCGCGAGGCCGGCACCTCGCGCAGCTTGCGCAACTGCCCGCCGGCCATGCGCCAGCGGTGCCGCACTCGCACGTGCAGCGGCAGAAAATACTCATGCACGTAGGTGTCGAGCAAACACAGCAACTCGATCTGTTCGCCCGCGCGCCACAGTTGCTGCGCAATCTCGAACGCCACCAGGCCGCCGAACGAGAAACCCGCTATCGCGTAGGGTCCGCGCGGCTGCACGCGGCGCATCTGTTCGACGTAGCTCGCGGCCATGTCCTCGACGCGTCGATGGATCGGCTGTTCTCCGTCCAGACCGTGCGCCTGCAAGCCATACACCGGACGCGGACTGCGCAGCGCATTCACCAGCGTCAAACACTCCATCACCGAGCCGCTCACGCTGTGCGCCAGAAAAATCGGTGTGCCCTCGCCGGCGCGCACCTGCAGAAGGATCGGCGATGACGCGGGTTGCCGCGCGCAGTCGTCGATGGCGGCGGCAAGGCGCGCGACCGTCGGGGCGATCATCAATGTCGCGAGCGGTATTGCGCGGCTTGTCGTCTGACGGATTTCCGCGAGCATCCGCGCGGCAAGCAAAGAGTGGCCGCCAAGGTCGAAGAAGTTGTCGTCGCGGTCGATCGGCGCGAAATCGAACAGCCGCTCCCAATGCGCCTGCACATGCTTTTCCAGCGATTCACGCGTCTCGCCCGGCGGCGGAATCTCGCGTGTAGCCAGATGCAACGCGGGATGATCGCGGATCGCGTCGAGGCAGGCCGGATTACGCAGTGCAGTCACATTGCCGGCGGGTAAGCCGTTGACCGCATTGCGGGCCGACGCTTCGGATGGCTTACCGTTGTGCGTGACCGGCAATGCGTCCACGGCGAGAATACGGTCCGGCACGTGCGCGGGCGACGCGCGGCGCGCGAGGTCGCGCCGCACGCGCGCGGCCAGCGCGCCGTTCAGCACGCAACCGTCGCGCAACACCAGCAGCAACACCACGCGTGGTTCGATCGCGGCAGCGGCCGAGCCGCCCGCCGGCGCAACGCGTGCGTGCTGCTGCACGACCATCGACTCGCGAATCTCGGGAATGTCGTTGAGTACGCGGTAAATCTCGCCCGGTCCGACGTTGATGCCGCGCACGTTCAACAAGCCATCCGAGCGGCCGTGCAGGCGCACGGAGCCTTCCCGTGACAACTCGACCAGGTCGCCGTGGGTCCACACGCCTGGGTTGTCGGCGAAATAGGCCGCGTGAAAACGGGTGCCGTCGTCGTCGCCGAAGAAACCGAGCGGCCGCGACGGAAAGGGATTCGTGCAGACCAGTTGGCCGACGCCGTCCGTGCGTTTGCCCTGCTCCCATGCCTGAACGTCGAGCCCCAGGCTCCTGCATTGCGCTTCGCCGGTATACACGGGCAGATTCGGATTGCCCAGCACAAAGCAACCGAGAATATCCGTGCCGCCCGAGATCGATTGCAACGGCAGCGGCGTGACGTGATCGCGCACCCACGCGAATTGCGCGTCGTACAGCACCGCACCCGTCGACAGCATCGCCCGCAATGCGCCCAGATCGAACTGCTTGCCTGGGACGAGCCCGGCCTCTTCGCTCATTTTCAGGTACGCGGGGCTGGTGCCGAAGACGGTAGCGCGCTCGTCGGCGACCACGCGCCAAAGCGTATCGACTGTCGAAATCGGACCGTCGTAGGTGACGATCTCGACGCCCGACGCCAGCGCCGATAATTGCCAGTTCCACATCATCCATGCACAACTGGTGTGAAAAAAGAGCCGCTCGCCGGGCCGCAGGTCGCTATGCAGGCGGTGTTCCTTCAGATGCTCGAGCAGCGTGCCGCCGGCGCCGTGCATGATGCATTTGGGCTTGCCCGTGGTGCCCGACGAAAACATGATGAAGAGCGGCTGGTTGAACGGAAACTGCCGCCACACGAAGCGCGCGGCGTCGCCCTTCGCGATCAGTTCATCCATTGCATGCACGTTCGGCGTGACAGTGGCCGGCAAGCTGCCGCCATCCAGCACGACGATGCCTAGCAGCGACGGCAATGCAGCGGCCAGCGCGGCAACGTTTGCCTGCACCGGGATGCCGGTGTCGAACGGTTGCGCGGCGGTGTGCGCGAATATGAGGCGCGGCGCGAGCGGCGCGAAACGATCGAGCATGGTCTCGGCGCTCATTTCCGGCGCGACGGTGGACAGCGTCGCGCCGAGTGCGGTGACGGCCAGCGCGGTCACGACCGCGGCGGCGTCGTTGCGCATCACGCCGATCACCCGGTCGCCCTCGCTCAATCCTAACGCCGACAGCGCGTCGGCCAGACGCGCAACGCGCTCGCGCAATTCGCCGCGAGTCAGGTGCAGTGTGGGACCGTTCGCGTGACGGGCGGTGAGCGCCGGCGCATGCGCCGGTGCAACCGCCAGGTTCAGCAACGTGTCCGCATAATTCAGCCGCACGTGTGGAAAGAAACGCGCGTGCTCGCACTCGTCACCGATGCATACCGGCTCGGCGCTGCCCGACCAGTCGACGCCTTGCGACCATTGCAACAGGAATGACCAGAAGGTCCGGTAGTCCCGCACCGAGAAATCGTGCAGCGCTTCATAGCTTACGAAGAGGCGCCCGGTATGGACCTCGAGCGCGCGCGTGAATGCCGTCATTTGCGACGTCGCGGCGCGATTGGGTTCGACGCCGTGGAACGAAGGGCGCGGTGCGGCGCCGGACGAGGCGTCGAGCAAATCCAGGCGGTCCATTAAAAGCTCCACGTTCAGCGCGGGCGCGCGCCATCCCGGCCGGGACACGCCTCGCATAATTCGTTGCGTCGAGAGAAATCCCAACCTGACGAGTCCTGCCCGGTGATACATGGGCAAGCTCTTGCTGAGTCTTCGTCTAATACTGAAGGCTAGTGATTGCGCCCTCGCAACTCTGTTCGACATCGCACGAACGGCACGCGGTGGCATATCGGCGCGCGCGCGAGGCCACCACGAAATTGCACGACGTCGATGCCGTGCCAAGGCGCCGGACACGTAAAATAGCCGGCGGATTTACCGCAATCGCCGCCCTTGCCTCGCTGGCGGCCGCATCCGCACAGGCTCAAAGCAGCGTGACCCTGTACGGCGTGCTCGACGAAGGTATCGACTACACCAACAACGCCGGTTGCGTGCATTGCGGCATAAGTTTTAGCGCACTGGAGGATTGGGTCGCCGGAGCCGCGTTTCGCTTGCCCCTCACGCCTCCACCGCCGCCTTCAACCTCAGCAACGCATGATCCCATTGCTGCGAAATCGTTTCGAGTGCGCGCCGCGCTTCGTCGAGATGAGCCGGTTCGAACGCCCATAAGCGCTCACGGCCTACCTTGACGTCGCGCACGAGGCCCGCGTTGGCGAGCACCTGCAAGTGCTGCGTGACGGACTGCCGGGTGATGTCCGTTCCGGCTGTGAGCTGCGCGATCGACATCGCACTGCCCGCGCACAATACGGCGATCAGACGCAGGCGCGTCTCGTCGCCGAGCGCGGCGAAAATCGGTGCGGAGCTCCGCAGCATGGCGGCCTTCAGACTCGCCGCTTTTGAATTCACCGCCTTCGCCTTCACATTTGCCGCTGCCGCCATAGCGGCAGCCGTCTTAACCCGTTGCGACATGCTTTTCGATATTGACCAACTGTTGTTCCCACCCACCGTTATTCATACGAAACGCCTCGTCGCGGCGCGCGGCGGGAATCTGATCGAAGCCCGATTCGACGACGCGCAGCAAGGTGCCCGAATCGACCTCGGTCAATTCGAATACGACCAGCGTGGTGGGTTCAACCGAATAGTCGACCGACACATCGACCGCGGCCGGATGCCAGCGCCACGACAGATGATGTTCCGGCTCGACCCGCTCGACCACCACGTCCATGACGAGATACTCATAGCCCGGATAGGTGATGTTGCCTTGCACGGACTGGCCGGCGACGAACTGCTTGCCGCTGAAATTCACGCCGAACCATTTGCCGAATTCCTCGGCGTTGGACAATGCGCGCCAGACGCGCGAGCGCGGCGCTTTCAGCAGAATCTGCTTTTCGATGCGATCGGTTGATGTGGTCATATGCAGCCTCCTGACTGCATAATACGAACGCGGCCGGCAATATACAAGTGTCTGCCTGCGCATTTTTTTTTGTAATTTATTGATCGCTTTGGTGCCGCAGCGCAACAGAGCTTATGGCATCCGGTCCACGCGCAACGTTACTTGTCCTCCGGCTCGCGTTTCTTGAAACTGGAGAATGTGCGAGCCGCCGAGATTGAAGGGAGACGATTGAAGGGAACCGCGAGCTTGAGACAGCCGCTCATGCGGCCGAGGTTTTCTTCACGAACGCGTTGACCACAGCTTCCAGTTCCTTCGTGATGCCGGTCATCACGCCGGCCACCACGGCGAATTCACGGCCGGTCACATCGGAGCGGCTCGCCACGATCTGACCGTTGAACGAGACGATATGCGCTTCCTTCGCGATCGACTTGATTCGTTCGATCAGATCCTGCTGCTCTTTCTTTTGCGCCCGCGCAATGCGTCGGCTTTCCTGCTCGTAGACGGCAGTCACCGCGTGCAAATGCGTCAGCAACGGATCCACCGATCCGATCAACGCGTTCAATGCGTCTTCCGCACCGGGCGAAGCACGCCCGATCGCTTCGAGCGCCGTCGACGCGAGCGCGATGAAGTCCGCGATCTTCCTCGCGACTTGCTCGCCGCCGTGAAACGCCTCGCGCAGCGCGGGAGAAAAAAGTCCGGGCGAGCCGTCGCGCCCTTGCACCAGCACCGTGTGGCTGTCGGCAAAGGTGCGCAACGTGTCGCGTGCAATCGCGAGCGCGCCGTCGAACTGCTGGAACGCCAGCATCGCCTTCAGCGCGATGCGCTGCGACAGCATCCGTTGGCGCCCCGCCATGTTGATCAACGAGCTCAACGCCTCGCTGGAAACGTCCGCTTCGGACGGTGGCGCCTGAACCCGTTCTTTCGTGATGCTCATATCAGCTTTTTATGATGTCGATCGGCCCGTCGCACCATCGGCATCCGCGCCGCGCGCGCTTTCAATGCACACACGCCGGCGCGGACGTGGACTTGCATTACTCCGTGGCGTGAGCGTGAATGCCGCCGGTTTGCATCGACCACGCCATCCACGGACGGCGCAGCGCGACGATCGCGAGGAACGCGCAAGCGGCCAGCGCGCCGAAAGTCGCAAAACCCATCTGATAGCTGCCCGTGCTTTCCTTCGCTATACCCATCACGACCGGCAGATAGAAGCCGCCGATGCCGCCCGCGGCGCCGACGATACCCGACATCAGACCCGTGCGCCCCGCCCAGCGATGCGGCACCAGTTGGAACGTCGCGCCGTTGCCGAGACCGAAGGCCACATACAGGCACAGCAGCAGCGTAATGCCGCCCGCCATCGAAGGCATTGCAGCGGCGAACACGAAGTCGCACAACGAAATGATCGCGAGCAGCACGGTCAGCGCGCGAACACCGGACACTCTGTCGGCGATCAGGCCGCCGAGCGGACGCACGATCGCGCCGGTTGCGGCGAGCAGCGCCATGAACAGGCCCGCATCGATCTTCGAGAGTTGATAGAGATTGGTCAGCAGCAGTGAAACATACGAGGACATGCCGACGAAACCGCCGAACGTGATGCTGTACACCAGCATGATCGCCCACGTATCACGTTCGGTCAGCACCGCGCGATAGCGCTTGGGCAGCACGGCGATGGCGAGCAGCGAGCCGATCACCGGCAACAGCAGCACACCGGTCTTGCCCGAGCCGAACATGCCGGCTTCGACAAGCAGCACGAGCACGATCAAACCGACGAGCGTCACGGCGAAGCTGCCGAACGCGCGCAGCACGCTGCCCGACTTCACGCCGGAATCGTTGGCCCAGAAGTACAGCGTGATGCCGGCGATCGCGAGCAACGGCAACGCGCCGCCGGTCGCAATCTGCCAGCCGTAGTGCGTGGCCAGTTGCGGAAACATGAAGCCGTCGAGCACCGCGCCGATATTGCCGGCCGCGGCGAGACCCAGCACCAGGCCCTGCACCTTCGGCGGATAATTGCTGCCGGCCATCGGCAACGCCACCGCGAAGCTGGCACCGCCGACGCCGAGGAACACGCCGAGCACCAGCAGCAAGGTGTACGACGGCACGAACGGCAACAGCGGCAACACGATGGTCGGCACCGCCGACAACAGCACGCCCATCAACGCAATGCGTTTGCCATGCGCCGATTGGTACAGATTACCCAGCGTCACGCGCAGAATCGCTGCCGACAGCACCGGCACGGCAACCAGTAAACCCTGCTGCGCCGGCGTCATCGAAATGCTCTTGCTGATGAACGGCGCGAGCGGTCCGTACAAAACCCACACGGTAAAGCCGGTGTCGAAATAGAGGAAACACGCCACCAGTGCGCGCCAGTCTCCGCTCTTTAGGGAGCTCATCACGTTTTTCATCAGACATCCTCACAAAACTGATTGTTCACCCATCCGGCTCATTGCGCTCATTGCGTTTGGAGCGCCACGCACCGGAATGATCACGATGTTGAAAACCGGCCTTGACATGCAACCTCCATGCCATCCGGGTCCCTCTTTTGAAGCTTTATTGCGCACTCTTTGAAATCTCTTAACCGCGCATGTGCCGGTCTCTTTGAAGCGTCAGTAAACGTCGCGCATGTAGCGCTTTTCCTGCGCGAGACGGCTCACGTATTCGAGGGCTTTTTCGTCGCTCATGCCGCCGTGCCGCGCGACTACTTTCTTGAGCGCCGCGTCGACATCCTTGGCCATGCGGCTCGCGTCGCCGCATACGTAGAAATGCGCGCCCTCTTCGAGCCACGCCCATAGTTGCGCACCCTGCTCGCGCATGCGGTCCTGCACGTAGATCTTTTCTGCCTGATCGCGCGAGAAAGCGACATCGAGCCGGGTCAGCACGCCGCTGTCGCGCAGCGCTTCGAGTTCGTCGCGATAGTAGAAATCGCTGGCCGCATGTTGCTCGCCGAAGAACAACCAGTTGCGCCCCTTGTCGCCGCGTGCACGCCGCTCGTGCAGAAAGCCGCGAAACGGTGCAACGCCGGTGCCGGGACCGACCATGATCATCGGCGTGTCGGAACTGTGAGGAGGGCGAAAGTGTGCGGACTTCTGCACGAACACGGGCACATTCACGTCGCCGGCACGGTCGGCGAGAAACGTCGACGACACGCCTTTGCGATGGCGGCGGCCATTGCTGTAGCGCACCGCGGAAACGGTCAGGTGCACTTCGCCGGGATGCGCCTTCGGGCTCGAGGCAATCGAGTACAAACGCGGTTGCAAACGCTTGAGCATGCCGGTCAATTCGGCGGCCGTGAGACTCACCGGAAATTCGTGCAGCACGTCGGCGAGTTGCTGCCCCCACAACCATTGTTTGAGGTCGGCCTTGCGCTCGGGTGTCAGCAGATCGCGCAGTGCGCCGTTGCTGCTGCGCGAGGCGATGAACGCGAGCGCGTCCGGATTCGGGCGCGCGATCTCATAGTGCTTGCCGAGTGCATCGGCAAGACGCATATCGCCCGCGCCTGACACGTGAACGCTGGCTTCAGCACTCAAGCCGCTCAACGTAATCAATTCGTCCACGAGCTCAGGGCAATTGCTCGGCCATACACCGAGCGCGTCGCCCGCTTCGTATTCGAGGCCGGAGTCGCCGGTGCTCAACGAGAAGTAGCGCGTGTCCTTCACCGTGCCCTGCTTGTTCAACCGCAGGTTCGTGACGAGCCGCGATGCGGCCGGACGCGTCTTGGTCGGCACGGCGCCCGGCACCACCGCATTGATCATGCCGCCAGGCGGCACCGCATGCAGCGCGGCATCTTCTTCATTGATGCGCACGATGATGCGTTCGAGCCACGCGTCGGCGCTTTCCTGATACTCGCTGTCGCAATCAACGCGATCCATCAGACGCAGCGCGCCTTGCTCCGCGAGACGTTCATCGAGCCGGCGGCCATGGCCGCAGAATTGATCGTAGTTGCGGTCGCCGAGCGCGAGCACCGCGAAGCGCACGCCGTCGAGACGGGGCGCGTTCTCGCCGCTCAATTGCGTCCAGAAACTTTGCGCGTTGTCGGGCGGATCGCCGTCGCCGAACGTACTCGTCATCAGCAACACGTATTGCGCTTTGGCGAGCGACGAGACCGGATAGTCGGCCATGCACGACGTGCGGATTTCGAAGCGCGATTCCATCAGACGCGTGGCATAGCGCTCGGTGAGCGATTCGGTGTTGCCGGTTTGCGAGGCCCACAGCAGCGTCACCTTCGGACGCACGCGCACGATCCGTACGCCTGACGAATGCGCGGCATCCGCATGGGCCGCGACGCGCGCAGCCGCCGGCGTCGAAGCCGTTGCGCCGCGGCTATAGAGTCCCGCGAGCAAACCGTCCACATAGAGGCGGCTCGTCGAGTCGAACGGCGCGCTGCCCGGCAGAACCGGCACGCTGTCGATACCTTGTGCTTCCGCCGAACGCAGTCCGCTGACGAAACCGGCGAGATAGGCCCGTTCCGTTTCGGTGAACGACGGCGCGCTCACTTGCGGCAACTGCAACAAACTGGTGATTGCATTGATACGGGGCATATCCAGATCCTCGGCGCGTGCCGCTACGGCGTTCGCGGGCGCATCGGCGAGCGTCTCGTCGTCGCTGTTCAAAATCGGCTCGATGCTGTCGAGCGCCACCGGGCTCAGCGCGACGGCGCAGAACTTGAGTTCGGGCTGCTGCGAGACCGGGTCGATCGCGTCGCTCGTCACCGCGTTGATGCACAGGTCGTCGCCGAACACGTCGTTCCAGTGCATCGGCGCGAAGCAGTTGCCCGCGCTCACGCGTTCGGTGACGACCGCGGGCAACACCGCGCGGCCACGGCGCGAACGAATCTCAACGGGGTCTTTTGCCTTGATGCCGAGCGTGGCCGCGTCTTCGGGATGAATCTCGACGAACGGACCGGGGTTCAGCTTGTTGAGCATCGCGACCTTGCCGGTCTTGGTCATGGTGTGCCATTGATGCTGCAAGCGGCCCGTGTTCAACACGATCGGGAATTCTCGGTCGGGCAGTTCGGCCGGCGCCGCATAGGCGCGCGCGAAGAACATAGCCTTGCCGCTCGCGGTCGGAAACACGAGCCGCGGACGGCTGCCGTCGGGCAGTTCCTTCAACGCCTGGCTCACACCGTCGTTGATGTAGCGAAGCGGATTGCGCTCGGCCGCGTCGTCGGCGGCGAGCGGCCATTGCAGCGGCGTTTCCTTCAGACGGCGATGGCTCGCGCCGCGCAGGTCGTAGCCGGTTTTCGGATTCGACGCGCGCGTGATTTCCGCGAAAACCTCTTCGGCGCTCGCGTAGGTGAACGCATCGGTGAAACCCATTTCGCACGCGACTCGCGCGATGATCTGCCAGTCCGGCAACGCGTCGCCCGGCGGCTCGATGCCCTTTTGCATCAGCGTGAGGTTGCGTTCGGAGTTGATCATTACGCCTTCCGCTTCGGCCCAGAGCGCGCCGGGCAGCAGCACGTCGGCGTAGCGGTTGGTCTCGGTGTCGAGGAAGGCGTCCTGCGCGATCACGAGCTCGGCGGCGCGCAAACCGGCGATTGCGTTCTGCCGGTTGGCCACGCTCGCCACCGGATTCGTGCAGATGATCCAGCATGCCTTGATTTCCCCCGCGGCCATGCGCGTGAACATATCGATCGTGCCGTTGCCGACCTCGGTCTTGAGCGTGCCTGGCGGAATGCCCCACAGGTCTTCGATAAACGCGCGGTCTTCGTCGACCAGCACCGAACGCTGGCCCGGCAAACCCGGTCCCATATAGCCCATTTCGCGGCCGCCCATCGCGTTCGGCTGGCCCGTCAGCGAAAACGGCCCGCTGCCGCGGCGGCAGATCTTGCCGGTCGCCAGATGCAGATTGCAGATCGCGTTGGTGTGCCACGTGCCATGCGTGCTCTGATTCAGGCCCATGGTCCAGCAGCTCATCCACTCGCGCGATGCGCCGATCATGTGCGCGGCGCGGCGAATGTCCTCGACGGCGAGGCCCGTGATGTCCGCGACTTTCTCCGGCGTGTAGTCGGAGAGAAACGCGGGCATCGCGTCCCAGCCTTCGGTGAAGTCGGCGATAAAAGCCGCATCCGTCTGGCCGTTTTCGTGCAGCAGATGCAAGAGGCCGTTGAGCAACGCGAGATCGGTACCCGGCTTGATCTGCAGAAACAGATCGGCTTTCTCGGCGGTCGTATTGCGGCGCGGATCGACCACGATCAGCTTCGCGCCCGCCTTCACCTGATCCATCATGCGCAGGAACAGAATCGGGTGACAGTCGGCCATATTCGCGCCGATCACGAAGAACAGATCGGCGTGGTCGATGTCCTCGTACGATCCCGGCGGACCGTCCGCGCCCAGCGAGAGCTTGTAGCCGCTGCCCGCGCTCGCCATGCAAAGACGCGAATTCGACTCGATATTGTTGGTGCGAACGAAGCCCTTGGCGAGCTTGTTGACGAGGTACTGCGCCTCGATCGACATCTGGCCGGAGACGTAGAACGACAGCGCGTCCGGTCCATGTTCGTCGAGCAGGCCGCGCAAGCGCGCCGCCGTGGTGCTGATCGCCTGCGCCATCGGCAGCGGCGCCGGGTCCTGGCCGCGCGCATGACGCACGAACGCGTCTTCGAGACGCCCCGATTTGCGCAACGCGACGTGCGCGGACTGGCCCTTCGTGCACAGGCGCCCGAAATTGGCGGGATGCTCCTTGTCGCCGGAGATCTTCACGACCTGGCCGTCCTCGACGTGCAGCACCATGCCGCAGCCAACGCCGCAGTAAGGGCACACGGTTTTTACGCTAGTGGAGGACATGGCAAATGACGTCGTTCGAAAGGAAACAGGAAATCAACTCGCTCAAACCGCGACCCACACCTGGCCGTTTTCCACCCGCGCGGCGAACGCGCTGACGGAATACTCCGGTGATTCGAGGCACTCGCCGGTGCGCAGATCGAAGTGATGCTTGTAGATCGGCGAGGCGACCACGAGCCGCTCACCGAGGCTGCCGATCAACCCGCGCGAAAGCACCGCCGCCTGCGAGCCCGGATCGAAGTTTTCGATCGCGTACACGGAGGTGTCCTCGTCATCCTTGTTCACGTGAAATACCGCCACCTGTTCACCGTTGACGAGCGCGCAGACGCCCGTGTTCGGAACGATGTCGTCGAGCGTGCAAATCGGTGTCCAGGCGCGCGGCAAGCGGTCATTGTTCATGGCGGAACTCCTCAGTGAGTGGGCAAAAAGAAATCAGACTGTCTCGACGACAACGGGAATCGACACCAGCTTCGGTTGCCGCTCGACGGGCGTCGCGGGGCGGATCTGGCCGCGCTCCTCGACGAACGTCACCGTGTTGTCGGCTTGATCGCTGTTGACGAAATGGCGGAAGCGCTTGCGCGTTTCAGGATCGGTCACGGCCTTCTTCCATTCGCATTCGTAGGTGTCGACCACGTGCTGCATGTCCGACTCCAGTTCGGCGGCCACGCCCAGGTGATCGTTGACGACCACGTCGATCAGATAGTCGAGGCCGCCTTCGAGGTTCTCGCGCCATACGCTGGTGCGTTGCAGACGGTCGGCGGTGCGCACGTAGAACATCAGGAAGCGGTCGATGTAGCGCACCAGCGTTTCCTTATCGAGGTCCGACGCGAGCAGTTCCGCGTGGCGCGGCTTCATGCCGCCGTTGCCGCACACGTAGAGGTTCCAGCCCTTCTCGGTGGCGATGATGCCGACGTCCTTGCCCTGCGCTTCCGCGCATTCGCGGGTGCAGCCCGAGACGCCGAACTTGATCTTGTGCGGCGTGCGCAGGCCCTTGTAGCGGTTCTCCATCTCGACCGCGAGGCCCACCGAATCGCCGACGCCATAGCGGCACCACGTCGAGCCGACGCACGACTTCACGGTGCGCAGCGCCTTGCCGTACGCATGGCCGGATTCGAAACCGGCGGCGATCAGCTCTTCCCAGATGAACGGCAGTTGCTCGACGCGCGCGCCGAACAGATCGACCCGCTGGCCGCCGGTGATCTTCGTGTAGAGGCCGTATTTCTTCGCGACCTGGCCGACCGCGATCAGACCGTCGGGCGTCACTTCGCCGCCCGCCATGCGCGGCACGACCGAGTAGGTGCCGTCGCGTTGAATGTTGGCGAGGTAGTAGTCGTTGGTGTCCTGCAGCGAGGCGTGCTCTTTCTTCAGCACGAATTCGTTCCAGCACGAAGCGAGAATGCTCGCCACCGTCGGCTTGCAGATGTCGCAGCCATGGCCGTGGCCGTGCTTCGCGAGCAACTCGCCGAAACTGCGCACGCCTTCGACGCGCACGATGTGATACAGCTCCTGGCGCGAAAACGGGAAGTGCTCGCACACGTGGTTGTTGACCGCGAGGCCCTGCTTCTTCATCTCGGCCTTCATCACTTGCGTGACGAGCGGCACGCAACCGCCGCACGACGTGCCGGCGCTGGTCGCGCATTTGAGCGCGCCGATGTCGGTCGCGCCCGCGCAAACCGCCGCGCACAGGTCGCCCTTCGAGACGTTGTTGCACGAGCAGATCTGCGCGCTCGCGGGCAACGCCTCGACGCCGAGCGCCGGTTTCGCGTTGCCGTCCGCTTGCGGCAGGATCAGGAATTCAGGCGCTTCCGGCAGTTCGATGCGGTTCAACATCATCTGCAACAGCGTGCCGTATTCGCTCGCGTCGCCGACCATCACGCCGCCCAGCAGATACTTGCCGCATTCGGACACCACCAGCTTCTTGTAGACCTGCTTGCGCTCGTCGCTGAACTGATAGGCGCGGCTGCCCGGCGTGGCGCCGTGCGCGTCGCCGATGCTCGCCACATCCACGCCCATCAGCTTCAGCTTGGTGCTCATGTCGGCGCCCGCGAATTCCGCCGAGTTGCCGAGTAGTTGCCTGGCCACCGCGCGCGCCATGTCGTAACCCGGCGCGACGAGGCCGAACAGTTGACCGTTCCACAGCGCGCATTCGCCGATCGCATAGATGTGCGGATCGCTCGTGCGGCAGGCGTTGTCGATCACGATGCCGCCGCGCGGGCCGAGCGTCAGGCCGCTTTCGCGCGCGAGGTCGTCGCGCGGACGGATGCCGGCGGAGAACACGATCATGTCCGTGTCGAGGTGCGTGCCGTCGGCGAACTGCATGCGGTGCGTGCCTTCGGCGCCGTCGACGATCGCCGTGGTGTTCTTCTGCGTGTGCACCGTCACGCCCAGTTCCTCGATCTTGGTGCGCAGCACGCGGCCGCCGCCGTCGTCGACCTGCACCGCCATCAGACGCGGCGCGAATTCGACCACGTGCGTTTGCAGGCCCATGTCGCGCAGCGCCTTCGCGCATTCGAGACCGAGCAGCCCGCCGCCGACCACCGTGCCGGTCTTCGAACGCGCGCCGCATTCCCGCATCGCCTCCAGATCGTCGATGGTGCGGTAGACGAAGCAGTCGGTGCGCTCGCGGCCCGGCACCGGCGGCACGAACGGATAGGAACCCGTGGCGAACACCAGCTTGTCGTACGCCAGCGTCTCGCCAGTCGATACCGTCACCGTGCGTGCGTCGCGGTCGATCGAGACGGCCTTCGCGTTCAGCTTCAGCAACACGTTCTGGCGTTCGAAGAAACCCGGTTCGACCAGCGACAGATCGTCCGCGGTCTTGCCCGAGAAGAATTCGGACAGGTGCACGCGGTCGTACGCCGGCCGTGATTCCTCGCACAGCACCGTGATGTCGAGGCCGTGCGCTGCGTCTTGCGCGAGGCACTCGACCAGTTTGTGGCCGACCATCCCGTGACCGATAACGATGATTTTCATGACCGCGGTTTCCTCAATGTGCTGGGCTTCGATCGCCGCCGGGTGGCAGGTGGCGAAAGTGATTCGGAAAATAAAAACGGCGTCCCGCGAACCCAGTCGATGACTGAATTCGGGGGACGCCGTTGTCCTGACCTGTACTGCAGCGGGCACTTTGTTGTTGCGCTCGCGCCGGACCCACGTTGGTCCGATGGCACGGCTTAATGCAAAGCCTGTGCCAATTGCGCGAAATGCCCGCAAGATCGCGGTGGAGCGGGCGTTTGCGGCGAATGGCACACACGTGCGCCGAATCCGGCCCGCGACTGCTTTTGATGCAGGCAAGCACACGGATGGTGCGACGCAGCACCCTGCGCGTGCGAGAAGTGGGCACGCACAGGGTGCGCGGCGAGTCCGTGGCCGATGCATTTCCAGGCCCGCGGGCGCGGCGCGGCAAGCAACGCGGCGAGCCTGGTCGCGTGATGGCGTGGTATTTGCATGAGCGAATGCCGAACACACCGGCAATGCAGCCGGTGGCGGACCGAGCACGGCCAACGCGTCGCCCCGGCGCGGACTGGAAGTGGAATCGAAGGCGAAGCACAGCGCGGTGCCTCGCCCGCTCCGCATGAAGACAGCAAGCAGCAAGAAAACGGACAACGGCGTCCCCTCGTGACCATTCACGGGCGGACGCCGTTTTTATTTGACGCCGACGCTACGGCTCCCGTCGTCAAACACAAAGGCTAAGGACACCGCGATGAACACCCACACCGGCAAAGTCACGTTATTGAGCGCCGGCCCAGGCGACCTCGACCTCCTCACGCTCAAGGCCGCGAAAGCGCTGGCGGCCGCCGACGTCGTGCTGCTCGACGACCTCGCCAATCCCGAGATCGTGACGCTCGCGCCGCAAGCGCGCGTGATTCGCGTCGGCAAGCGCGGCGGCTGCCGTTCCACGCCGCAAGCGTTCATCGAACGGCTGATGCAGCGCTATGCGCTCAAGGGCCTGCACGTGGTGCGCGTAAAAGGCGGCGAGGCGCTGCTGTTCGGGCGCGCCGGCGAGGAACTCGCGGCATTGCGCGGCGCGGGCATTACCGTGGAGATCGTCAACGGCATCTCGTCGGGGTTCGCCGCCGCCGCGGGGCTCGGCATTTCGCTGACGCATCGGCGCCATTGCCACGGCGTGAGCTTCGTCACCGCCCACACCGAGGATCACGGCGAGCCGGATTGGGCCGCGCTCGCCGCGACCCGCACCACGCTGGCTATCTATATGGGGATGCGGCGCATCGAGAGCCTCGCCGGCGCGTTGCTGGCGAGCCTGCCGGCCGATACGCCGGCCGCCGTCGTGCAGTGGGCGGGCGGAGCCGACGAACGGCGTCTGCTCACACGCCTCGACCGGCTCGCCGCCGACGCCGCGAGCGCGGGCTTCGGCAGTCCGGCGGTGATTCTGGTGGGGAGCGCGATCGGCGAGAGCGTCGAACGCAGGGCGGAGGAAGGCAACCCGTGGCGCGATGGAGCAACAGCCATGCACGCTGACGAGCGGCTTGCGCGCGAGGCAAGCGCCCGGGCCGCCTGAAGCGCTTGAGCCGGCTCGCGTACGCGCTCTCCCGCGCGCATCACCCGCGGGCCCCTCATCCAACCTTGGGCGGGCGGCGCCAGTGAGGCGCGACGGTCTCCCTCGC
>Ga0137385_10001662_pt1 | contig 18808 bp, 29 predicted proteins | sample SagtaG_FD_104921 | JGI IMG/M metagenome (GOLD analysis project Ga0137385, IMG submission 104921) | Vadose zone soil microbial communities from Sagehorn Ranch, Mendocino, California, USA - Sage2_R_80_16 metaG | ecosystem: Environmental > Terrestrial > Soil > Vadose zone | place: USA: California... | reverse complement strand
GACGAGTACAGGCACGAAGAACTCGGCACATGGGCCCACGAGCTCAAATGGCAGCGCCGCGCGCTCGCAGACGACCCCGCGTGGTACTTCAACCGCCTCGTGTTGCTCTGTGCCCTAGCGTGGCTCCTCTCGCTCATCCCTGGCACGCTCGACGTGCTCGCTACCGCCGCACTCGCGCTCGTGGCCGTCGTGCGCTGGGCGCGCGAGCTCCTCCTCGCCCTACCCGAGCACGCGCGCACGCGCTCGTTCTGAGCCGACATCGTACCATATTCATATCCCACCTACGCCACAACACAACACACTGCCTAGCCCTCTAGCCCTCTTCTAGCCCTCCTCTTCTAATTTTCGATTCACAATGCGCTAAGGAAAGGAAAGCAAAAAGCTCGACTCGATTCGACGTGTACTAGTACTATCATATGCACTCCCCTTTTCTCTCCACGTATGCTCACCACCACCTTATGCCTCTATATGCCTTCCTCTTGCCCCGCATTATGCCTACCTCATTCTTCCTTTTCGTCTCTTTCTACGCTATACTGTCGCAGTGTGTAATGTCCGACGAGTCCTTTTTGAACGAACCAAAAACATCTCGAAAAGTGTGTGTATGGTCTCGGTGATCACTATTAGGTTCACTCGACTACTTCCTCAAACTGCTCGATCACCTCGTCGATCCACACCTCGATCTCCTCCTTGTCCTCTTCCTCCTCCGCCTTTTCCATGCGCTCAGGCGCCGCGCCGCCACGCCGCTCTTCGCGCTCGGGCGCGGGCTGTACCTCCGCGATGTCCTCTGCGACGCGTACGCGCCACGCGTTCCACTCATCCACGGCACGCTTGCGCTGCGCGACGAGCTCAGCGCTCACCGACGTCTCCTCCGCTGCGTCCGCCTCGTCGAACGCGCGCCCGTACTCCCTCAAATTCCGCCGTATCCCCCGCTTCTGCTCCTTCGTCAGCAACGACCGCGCCCGCGGCCGCCACAGGAACTGCTTGAACCGATCCAGCAGCCGCTTCTCGATCTCCTGTCCGCGGAAGTCCCAGATCGCATACCCGTTCTCGATCTGCCCGCCGGACTGAGTAAGCTAGCGCCCACATCGGTGTGGCGATTCGCAACGTACCGTGTGTGTCCAGGCGCTTGCGGCGGTGGCGAGGTACCGCCCGCTCGGGTCCCACTCGACGTCTGTCACGCCATAATGGTCCGCCACGCCGAGCTGCTGGATCCCGCCCGTACCCCACTCCTCCTTCGGCGGGTCCTTCCTGACCACGTCGTCCGAGTTAAAGTCGAGGTCCCAGAACTCGAGCTCCGATTTCGACGTCGAGCCGACGGTCGCGAGCACGACGTGGCGTCCGCGCGGGGACCACCGGATGGTGTTCGTCGTGCGACCCGCGAGCGTGCCTGCGGCGGGCTCGACGTCAACGCGCGTCGACGCTCAAAAAAGTGACTCACGTAAGAGCTTAAAGTCATTCTTGCTGCGATCGAGCTGGTAGAAGCTGACATCCGTCTTGATAGTAACACCCGGTCCCGGGTTCCCTAAATTGGGATCGCTGCTCGAGACGATGGCAAAGCGCTCGCCTTTGGGCTCCCAGGAAAAGTCCGTGACCGTATCTGTGTGCTGCGTCGCATTCTAGAGAAAGATACAGAGAACGCGCGACGAACCCTTGAGCTCGACTACTTCGACCGGGAAGTCCTTTTCTCGCACACGGAAAATCTCAAGGTTGCAGAAAATCGACTTTTTTGTTTTGGTATGGCGGTCGACACGTACGCAGAGAAAATCGCCTTGATTCTGCCAATACAGCCTACACTAGAATGGAGGAAGTAAGCACCATCTCCCCGTCTAGAGATGCGCTTGCACGGTCCTACCTCCGAGACGTTGAACAAATTTTTCTGGCGGAGAACCGTTCGACCCGGAAAGTTGAGCAGTGTGACACGCGCAGGCTGGTTAGCGACTTCGGGCGTCCAATATGCCAACATGTTTTCGTTTTCTGTGGGCTTCTTGGATGCCTTGACAGCATCTTCCCGATCGTGCGGACACCACTCAAAATCGACGACACCCTCGATCTTGAGGCTCTTCTTCCCTTGCAAGCCCATGCTCGGCAGCTCGTACACGCTGATTTGTTGACCTGGCGTCAGCCTCGCGGTGTACTTGTCGTCTGGGCTCCACTTGAGGGCAGGCCATGCCATCTGCTTCCTCGCACCCTCGCCGCCCTCAGGGAGGATAGAGAGGAACGTGCGCAGGAGGTGGCCCGTCTTGATGTCCCAGACTGCAATGTTGTTGCCCTCGTCCTCGGCAGAGAAAGAGCGTGGGCCCTTGGGGATGTTCTCCGCCACTACGATCGGCTCGTGCGACCAAGTGACGAGATACTGTTCGCAGGGCGAAAAGTCAATCAGCCGGACAAAGGGGTGGAAGAAGCGGGCTTGAAGCTGGAAAGAAGGGCCGCCGTATAGTCGGATTCCCTGCCGGTAAAGAGCCGCGATATATGTACCGAGCGGCGACCACGAAACGTATAATTCGGTTCGTAGATTTTGCTACGGGCAGCGTGGTGAGTAAAAAAGATGAGTTTGAATGGGGTGGTGAGACGCACGTTGTCCTCAAAGGCTACTTCGCATTGTGAAGGACGACCATGCCAACGTATTGAAACTTCATCACCACGATATGTCACATACTGGTCGCGGCCCTGGGGATCAGCCAGCCAAGCTCGCAGATGCTCCTGTGGTATGTATCAGAGGATTTTTCAGCGTTGCAGGGAAACGTTAGAAACGCACCTTGGTGAGGTACTCTTCGCGCTGTGGATCCACATAAGTCTCATCTAGATCGGTAAACTTTTCGATATCGGTGAAACGATTGACGAGGAAAGTATGTTTTGCGTCGAACGGATGTCCATTCAACTCGTTGAGAGCATACGTCGCCGCATCGGCATTTCGGAATTCGATGAATGCGTATCTATGCGGGTTCAAACGATGGCATATATGCGACTGGGAGGGCCCTACCCGTTGCTCTTTCCCGTCTTTTCGTTCCATGGGACGGAGATATCATCAGGCTTTATTGCGGCGCCTTTTCGTGTAAACTCTTTTGCGATTTTTGCCAAAAGCTTCTCGAGTTTTGCCTTGTCGATGATGGGAACACCATCGACGACTAGAATGTGGTCAAAGCCCTCTTCTAGACGGACCTTGTATCTGTCGTGAAAATTTGTCGGCTGATGATCCTAGTGCCAGATTAGCCGTCCAACTACGCACTTTTCATCGATGTCTGAAAAGTCGATGCCCTCGTCGAGTTCATTCGGGATCGCCATTGTGTCGATTTTAAGGGAAACGCAATAGGCCGGTGAATGCCGAAGTCCAGTCAGTTCATCTTATGTTACGTAACACGAACAAGTCCGCCCATCTGCCAGTGGCTGTACAAGCACACCGTACTGTATAGCGCACTTTATGACGAGCGAGCTTGCCGGCACTCATGGCCAGGTACTGTATTCCCTATGGGACTAAATTCCACCCAGGCGCCCCTGTGGGAACCGCGCCTTTCTCCTATGATAGCAACATGTTGCGGTATAAACACCACGCGGGCACGCACGTGGAAATCTGCCTTGGGCCAATGAGAGAGTGTGTAATGTTGAGGAGAGTGGGATGCTCAGGAACTGTCCATGTGTGTCCTGTGTGGCAGCCGCGCCACCACAAGTCTCAGCCATGTTCACTAGTGTGGTGCACAGTTCTTGACTGTGACCTGGTCTCAGCTTGCATCGACCTGCCTGCTGCTATTTCAGGCACCCCAGCAGAACCCCGTCATCAGCTGCAGGCCTCCAACTGGCTTTCTTGAGCTTTCCGAGAGTCGGTGGAGTAGAGGCGGCGCAGCCTCTGCAGCTGTTGGACCCAGTCTAGAAGTTCTGACGCACCAACAGACACGTTTTTTTGACACCCATACGGTTGCCACGCCGATATTCTCTTTGTTTCCAGAAACAGATATTGGCGCGTGCGAGCAGCGAAATGTACTGTATGGAAGCGCAAGGACATGTAAAGTATCGATGACAGCGAGAATGCAACAGATATGTACCATGGTTGGCAACGACAAAATGAGTGAGCTTCTCGGGGATCACAAGACCTCTTTGGCGCGCTCGCCTTTGCCGGCAATTCCGGAAATAACATGGACCAGGCTGTGGTAAGAGTGGTTCTTAATTCAATCTTCCATGCTACTTAGTACACGTTCGTTAGTATCAAAGAGATGGCCAATTTGATATATAAACACACAAGCCTCTGACAAGACTCGTCGGGAGACTGTGAATTTTCCCACTTGACCAACTTGGATGCTCGCTATCACCCTTGCTCTCGGACTCGCCCTTGCCTTCTCCGTGGGCCCAACCGGGGCTTGCCCAGACGGTGACCACACGCATGAACACGCGCGACGCGCCCAGCCCCAGGTCCCGCTTACCCAGCCCTCGCGTCCACTCGTATGGGGAGACGTTAACATCATCCACACCACGGACAGCCACGGCTGGCTTCTTGGGCACCAGAAGCCGTCCTTCCCGGAACCTAACTCCAGGTGTGTGTGGGTGCCACAGAACCCGCATAGCTCATGACGCTGTGTGTTTCTATTTTTAAAGTGGGGATTTCGGCGACTTTGCGTCCTTCGTGGCGCACATGAAGAAAATTGCAAATGTGCGCGTCTTTTCACTTGTCCGTCTAAATATTGACATTGTGTGGCGCGTTAGGAGAAGGACGTCGACTTGTTATTGGTCGACTCTGGTGACCTCCATGACGGTACGCGACGCGTTTCCCTCTGTGTTGTGTAGGCTGACTCTACAGATAGGAACCGGCCTCTCGGACGGATTCCCGCCTGGCGGCATCGACGCACATGATGTACGTGTCCTCCCGTATCCCTTACCTCACCGCGTCCGGAGCTTGACAGCGCACAGTCCAACCAATTTTTCTCCCAACTGCCCTATGACGTGCTCGCCATCGGAAAGTACGCGTCTTTTCCACAAAAGTAGCTCCACGCAGAGCTGACGCATGCGTCGCGCATCCAGCCACGAGCTGTTTGTCTACGCGAATGCGCTCGACATGCACCAGAACTTTGCCCCCAAATTCCCCGGCCGGTACCTCTCCTCAAATGTCAATATCACCGTCGCGGGCCCAAACGGCTCACCGGTCAGCGTGCCCGTCGGAAGTCAGTTGCAACTTGGTCATGAGTGCCGTCAGCCACTTCCTGATTGTATCCCTTATTCGCAGGTCGCTTCGCCAAGTTCAAGACGCGAAAGTGAGTCGTACACCGCAGCATGGCGCTGACAATGACTTATTTCGCGTGCACGTGTAGAGGCCGCAAGGTCACGTCTCTCGGCGTCCTGTTCGACTTTACCGGGAACGATCGTAATACCACTGTGCAAAAGGTGGAAGACATGGTGAAAGAAGCTTGGGTGAGCCTCGATTGTACTTAGCTCTCAAGGGCTCACACCTACCCCTGTCCAGTTTGCGGATGCAATCAAGGACGAGCCCGACTTTTTCCTTCTTGTTGGGTACGTTCCCGTAGCCCACTTCCCATAGCCCGTGATTAAACATTGTTGATTGAAGCCATATGCCCGTGGCACGCGACAACTGTGAGATTCGTAATGCTTGAGACGCGTGATGTGCATTGAAGCGCGACGTTCAGGGCCTCTCGTCTTCAACGCCGTCCGGGCTGTGCACCCGACGACGCCGATTCTGATCCTCGGTGGGCACACGCATATCCGAGACTGCCGTAAGCATCGCGAGCGTGCGCGTTGTTATTCGTATGTCTCATATGCGTTACTTAGTGCAGTTTGATGGGCGTTCGATCGCTCTCGAGAGCGGCCGGTACATGGAAACCGTTGGTGAGGAATCGTCATTACTGGTTGCCGTCATAGTCTAATGCTTGGACAGGCTTCTTGAGTAGGTAGTTTGTCGTTCTGACCGTTTCATGAGACAGTGACAGCTTTTCAGGCGCGGATCTCGACCACCGAGGTAGCACGCGGAACCTCACTGTGAACCGCCGTTACCTTGACCCAAACCGTGTCACCTACGAGGTATGGAATATATCTGCATTGGCGTCGTCTCCCAAACCTATCGCCCGCCAGTACCACACAAATCGTCACGATTCGTCGTTCGACACGTCCACGGGCCGAACGATCACCAAAGGGCTTGAGGCGCTCGCCGCCCGATTTGACCTCGACTTCAAGTTCGGCACGGCACCACGAGACTACACGCTCTCGCGGGACCCGTTCCCATCAAATGGCTCACTGCTGAGCCTGATTGTGGACCAGGTGCTGCCGACGGCGCTGACGGTGAACAACACACGGGCAAACATTCCCAATATCGTCATCACCAACTCGGGGGGCCTGCGGTTCGACATCTACGCGGGGCCGTTCACGAAGAACGACCAGCTGACTGCGTCCCCGTTCGCCGACGCATTCGGGTTCATTGCGGACGTCCCCCTAGGCGTCGCGAGCGCGGTACTGCCCGCATTGAACGGGGAGGGCGCAAACGGCCGTCGCGGGCTTGCTGAGGCGGCAGCCGAGCGCTATGCGCGTGGTGACGTGGAGATACGATACAGGCTCTGGCTTGAGGAGATGCATGCACGCGCGGGACCCGAACGCCGTGCGGCGCAGAACCTGACACTTGGCTACGCGACCAAAGACGTGGGTCCCCCCCCCTCTTCTGAAGCACAGAAGCTGATCTATCATTCTTTCCCGTTTTAAGTCGTGCCCGGGGGTGGGCGATGACACATTGCACACGCCGCTGCCGTTCTTCGGGTCGCCTGATTTTATCGGCTCGACGCCACCCGCGGGTGCGAACGACACGGCGATTGACCTGGTTTTTGTGGAGTTTATTGGGAGCCAGGTGGTGGAGGTGCTGAATGGGCTGCAGACGGCCAAGACGTACACGAGCGCAGATGTGCAGTCGTACACGCCTACACTTCTGAACGAAGTGCTGGGGGTGTTTGCGGAGGCCAAGTGGAACTGAACGTAGTAGATTGGTAGAGTTAGCGCGTGTGAATGGAGTGTGCGGTTGTTTGTTCGAACCTGTTTTGGTTGGTCTCGGGCGGTGACTCTTGTTGTGCGTTGCTCTCCTTGCTCTCTCTCTATCTCTCTCTCTCTCTCCTTTTTTCCCTTCTGTCTTGCGCTCGCTTTTTCCTTGTTGCAAGCGTAGGCGAACCTTTAAGCTTTTCAGCTTTATCTATCTATAAAAGTACACCGCACTCCTCTCTTTTTTTGTTTTCGTGCGTGTCCTTTTTTTTCTTTCCTTTCCTGTTCTCTTAATCCATCTACCAACTCTACCACGCTCGTTCTCTCTCTCTCTCTCACATACCCTCCTCCTCTAACTCGGTTTTTCTTTTTCTTTTTTGTCTCCCACACCACTCTCTTTCTCCCCAACCCTCTCTCCTGCTCTTTCCTTCACAATGGACGACGCACAGACCGCTTTTGCAACTCAGTATCCTCCTTACGGCTTTGATCTTGACATGATGAAGGTTCATCTCTTCCTCCGCCCCCCTCTGCTTTCCTTACTACTGTTGACTGATCGGATCAATCCATCCAGCGTCCCACGGATACCGTCGGTGGTCCTGATGCCAAAAAGGCCCGATGGTCGCCCAACTCGTTTGGTGCTCCCACCTCGAACGGTCTCGTCACCCCCACCACCCGTGATGCGTTTGCAAACTACGGTTATGGCTCTCAGGCAAGCATCCCTCAGTTCTCTAATGGCTCTCCGCCTTCCGGTTTTTCCGGGCCCCTCTATTCCACCTCCATCAACTCGTCCACCGCAAACATGGCCGGCCAGATCAGCCCCAGCACCGCGAATGCCTTTGCTCAGCAGCAGGCCCAGCAGCAGCAACAGCAGCAACAACAACAGGTCCAGCAACAGCAACAGGCTCAGCAACAGCAGCAGCAGCTCAACGGTAGCGCTGGCTACGGCTTTGGAGGGTACGGTATGCTCGGAATGGGTCTTCCTAGCGTTGGCATGCTAGGCGGTTTCCCTTACGGTAACCAGGTCGCCAGTTTTGCCGGTGTACGCCCCTATTGTTTTCCTAATTCGTTCGAACACGCTCACAATTATATCGTGTCCACAATAACAGGGTTTCAATGCTCCGCGAACTCCCTCGCTCGGTCTCGCGTCTCCTGGCAACTACTCGGGAGCGGCCCTCAGTGCCGCTCTCACTGCCTCTAATAATGCCACCGGTCGCACTGTCTACGTTGGCAACCTACCCGCAACTGCATCCGTTGATGAACTCCTGAACCTTGTCCACTTTGGCCCCCTCGAGTCCATTCGAGTCCTCCCCGAAAAGTCATGCGTTTTCCTCTCCTTCCTTGATGGCTCTACTGCCGGCGCATTCCACGCCGATGCAACCATCAAAAAGCTCTCTCTGCACGGCCAGGAGCTCAAGATTGGCTGGGGAAAGCCGTCCCCAGTCCCGAGCCAGGTCGCCCTCGCCATCAGTCAGAGCAACGCAAGCCGTAACGTCTATCTTGGTGGACTTGATGAAGGTACGACCGAGGAGCAACTCCGCGATGACCTAAGTCGCTTTGGTCTCATTGACCAGGTTAAGATTGTCCGTGACAAGAATATTGGATTTGTCCACTTCCTCAGCATTTCTGTTGCGACAAAGGCAAAAATTTCCTCTTGTTGCGCGCGCCAAAGTCCATTAATTCGAAATTTTTTTTCTAGGTCGTGAACACGCTGCCTACAGAACCCGCATGGGCCGGGAAGCGTGTCAACTACGGCAAGGACCGTTGCGCGTACATTCCCAAGTCTCAGCAAGCGGCTGCACAGGCGGCCCAGGCTGTGGCGGCTCAATCCCTTGTGGCACAGTCCGCGGCAGCTTCACTTAGTCCAATCAATACTAATGTTGGGGGCTTTGGCGTTGGCGCGTTCGGACCTTATTCTCCATTCACGCCCGAGGGATTCGGAGTTGCCGGGAGCGCGAATCGGACCGTATACCTTGGGAACATTCATCCCGAGACCACGACGGAGGACCTGTGCAATGCCATTCGCGGAGGCGTGCTACAGAGCATACGGTACATGCAGGATAAACACATCGCGGTGCGTGTTCTTTTTCAAGAATACTTTTAATTTGGCGGCTCATTTACCGTGTTACATATATATCAGTTTGTGACGTTCATCGACCCTGCTGCGGCCCTCACCTTCTTCCATGCCGCGTCTTATCAGGGTTTGACACTCAACAATCGTCGGCTCAAGCTCGGATGGGGCAAGAACGCCGGTCCGCTTCCTCCCCCACTCGCTTTGGCCGTACACTCGGGGGCGACACGGAACGTGTACATTGGCAACGTGGAAGATTTTGAGACGTTCTCGGAGGACAAGTTGAAGCGTGACTTTGGCGAATACGGCGATATCGAACTCGTCAACTTCCTGAAGGAGAAGAACTGCGCGTTTGTTAACTTTACGAACATCAACAATGCCATCAAGGCCATCGAGGGCGTCAAGAATAAGCCCGACTACGCCAATCTCAGAATCGCCCATGGCAAGGACCGCTGTGCCAACCCACCTAGGTCCGGCTCGCAAGGTGGTGGTGCCATGCGACGCTCGGGATCGGGGAATGGCCCAATTTCTGCTGTGCCCGTGTCCGACGACCAGGAACTATTCCAGGTCCCGGTAGACGGCGCCGGTATGAACGACGTTGATCTTTCTGGTGAGGTCAAACCCGAGCTGGTGGATGTTCCCGCGGAGGTATGAGCGCTTGTGCAGCAAATCCCCTGGTCTTCTACGATACCCCCCTCATGTTGTCTGCCTGTTGGTCTGTCTGACTTGTTAGGACTGAAAACGTATATACACTCGACACACACCCATAGCTCACGCGGAGTTGGATCGGTCGGTGGACGGTGTAAATGGAGAGCGCTGCCTGCCTAGTTTGTCTTCTCCGGGCTCGCTTTAAAGGAGAGAGTGCGTTGGTTCTTTCCGTTCTCCATATCTATCGAATATCGTTATTCCCTTTCCCCTTCGCCGTCATTCCCCTTTTCCTTTTTTTTTCAAAGATTTGTGTCAGATTGTGTTGCCATAATCATATATATGCCCTTCTCTTTCCTCGCTCCTCGCCTCGCCTCGCCTCGCTTCGTTTCGCTCGTTGCTTGCGTACCTCTCTCGTATACATACCGTATCGTATCGTATCATATTACAATACGTAGCTGTCCCTAACAAACTGACATAGCACTTGCTCCGCAAGAATCAATTGATCCGCTCGTTGCGTGAATAGTTTCTGTTGGTTCAAATACCCCCATTTGTTCAGCAGTTAGCTAAGGTTACACGACACGATAAGGAATTTGAAGGAGGAATTAGGCTTTGGTCGCTAGGACTTTTTGGCCAGATTGCTGCCGGAGTGACACGCGATCGGCATGCGCAGTCGTCTTGAATAGGAAAACGTAACGTCGCGCACGCCGGTGCCTTGCAAAAAAATAAGGGATCAAGGGAACGTATTCATGAGTTGAAGGGACACCTCAATTTGAAAATTAAATTTTTTCACGCCCTCGACCCCCTTGATCTGCCCTGGGGTCAAGGTGATGTCGTGCGCAGCCCGAGAGTGTCGCGCAGCTGCTCATCTCTACTTCCGAGTCGGCAAGACGAACGTGATACGGCGACATACTCGTCGCAATCGTCGTCCCCCGGGTTCTGTGATGGGAACTACACGTGGGGCTGTACACACTGTCCATACAGGGCCGCGCGGGGGGTCACAAATGGGCTCGTAAATATTACCGAAGCTTCTAATCGTCCGGCACCGGTCGCCGTTTCGTCTGGATTGTCTCGTGATCTGGTCGGTCATCAGTCACCAGTCACTCCGGGCGCCGTTCGTATAACAGTACAGCGGCATGGCATGCATTGAACAACACCTCTGTTGATTTATCCTGTGTGCGTCTGTATGCGTAGAGAGGGGGGACGGGAGTCTGCTTAGAGCGACCAAAGACGTACTATTGGCGCTTCGAGTGACTGACCGGATGATCAAAGGTACTGATTCGCGTCGAGCCTCTACTCACTAACGACGCGGCGCACAATAGGCGTTTAGTAACTGCGGCAAGTTTCAGTAGCTGTACAGATCACACAAGAATGCACCGCCAGGGAGCGACTGGCTGAAGCCACGACGTTTCGGGTAGCAGGAGAAACCGAGGGCCAAGCTAAGCTAAAAAGTTCCAGGATGCGAACCCGAATTACTGGCAAAACGCACACGTCCTTTTAGTAACACTGAAGATGCCATACTGCTGTTTAGCGGGAAGAAACAGCCCCTGACATTCGCATCCAAACCAACACGTGCTACTACTTGGGAGGCGTTAACGGTTGTTGGAATGATGATGGACCGCGGTGTAGCATGAGCGTACCAATTACAATTCTTCCAGTCATTGACCTTCATCGCCTTCAAAATGTTGTAACGTAGGTCAAGAGGTGTCGCTAGTCGGCCTGATAGCTTGTTGGGAGGGAACATGGTCAGTGTGAGCCGTCATCTTGACAGGCCAAGCATCATCCAAGCTGTTCATCTATGCAACCAGTTAATGGACTGCGCAAGGCAAAAAAGCAAATAAAATTTACAAAGACGCTGTACGAAAAGTCTGGCTCAAACGGTTTCGTGCTCTCTATCCTGTTTATCTGCTCAGGTGTGAGAGAGATATCGAGCGCTTGCAAGTTCTCCCGCAACTGTTCAACCTTGCGGCCGCCAATGATCGGGAACACATACGGGGTCTTGAGAAGGTGGTATGCGATCGCCACTGGTGTCGCAGATCGGGTCAGCGGATGCACCTATTCAGTGCAGCAAACGGTTGTGCGAGATTCGTTTACCTGCGGTGATGCTAGCCACCCCGACTTCCTTTGCAATGTCTTCCAGTACGAGACACACCTTCCTCTCCTCCTCGGTGCGCTCCCAGTTCTGGTCAAACAGCGTGCAGCCCTTTTCACCGCTCTCCCTCCTTCGTTCTTCCTCCGCATCCGTTCGGACTTTTCCAGCGCCAAGGACGCCCCACGGGGCGATCGCAAGTCCCTCTGAACGTGCCATCGGGATGATGTCACGCTCAAGGGAGCGATCGAAGACACACCACCGGCCTTGATAGATCACAAATGGCGACTTGCCATGATATTTCGCGTATTGGTTTGCCTTGACCACTACCCACGCTGGTGCCCCGGAGATCCCCTGCGGGACGCTATCAAGAACGGAAAGGAGCTGCGGGGTGAGATGCCGCACGCACCAGGTAGAGGACCTTTCCTTGGATGACGAGGGAGTGAAGAGCGTCCATGACTTCCTCGACAGACGTGGAGTACTCCCAAAAGTGCACGTAGAGGATGTCAATGTACGACGTGCGCAGCTTTTTGAGTGAATCGCGGACAGAGACGTGCAACGACTTTGCATGGTTGCCAACGTAATTCACCTTGTGAGAGATGTCGCTTTGTTCTCGTTTATAATTCATCGTGTACTTAAGGTATGTATTGGGATCAGCATGATGGGGGAAGCAAACGCGGCAACAGATCGCGCGCGCACCTTGGTGGCGATAACTAGCTGGTCGCGAATGCCGCGCTTTTCGGCCCATTCACCAATGAACTCCTCGGAAGTACCATCTTGACTGAAAGCCAAGTCCGGATAGGTGTCAATCTCCCTGAACCGCTTAAGAGTAAAGAACACGCACTAGCTGTTGGCGGTGTCGATAAAGTTGCCCTGGCCAGTCCGTCGAGCGTCAGACACGGAAAGGGGCGGTAGTCCTAGTCAAATGACGACTTACGCCAAGGTCAAAGTACGCGTCGAGGAGCTTGAACGAGCTTTCCTTATCCATGGCGCCCAAACCAAATTCGTGCCATTTGTCTCCTATGCTCATCCCTCCAAGGCACACAGGCGACACACGCACACCTGCGAGTGGCGAGAGGGTGCGGTAGCGGGCGAGTTTGGAAGCTGGGGGCGGCGGGATGGTCCAAAGCGGCTTCGACATGACTAGCAAGGCAGATAGGCAGGTAGGTATAAGCGCCAGAAGACGGCGCAAGGTGTCGGGCACGCAACCTTATAGAAGCTATCACGATGCCGTCCTCGAATGGGATACTACGGGGTAGGCGGATTGCGCTCCACGGCCACTTCCCATCAAAACTTCAGCCTGGGCGCTTTCAGGACCAGGCTGCCCCGTGCAAAGGTTGGATACATGCGACCAGATCGTGGTCGGGAACTCGAAGAGACCTCCAGAAGCGGGAGAGGTTCGGTGATTACCACAACACGTTTCTCACGCTTCAGAGAGATCACGAGTGTTTGTCAATCCCACTCCACGAGGATCACCACACTGTGTACCATGGTCAAGTCACCATTCTATCGCCAAACCGCGTCGTTTCATTTGGGGATACTACCCTGAAACAATTATTGAATTGCCTTGTGATTGCGTGCGGCTTCTAGAGATGCGCATTATAGCTTTCTTGGTATCACCGGTGTTCTGAACACGTTCGTAAGACAAGGAGAGGTAGGTGACTAAACCATTGCTAGTGGGACCAACTCGTAAGACTAAGACCGGTCGCCACAGCAGCCCCGATCAACCAGTATGTACACGTGTGTAGAGTAATACTACTACCAAACCAACACCCTAGCAAGCCCTCGAGGGGCAAGCGGGTGGAGTGGGGAGGGAAGGTCGGGTATGGCGCCAGGCGCCGACAGTTTGATGATGACAGAGGAGTCTGGCCCGGGAACAGGGGGCTGAGGTGGGGGGTGAAAGGGGGCGGTGGCATGAGGAGGGTCCGTGTGATCGGAGGTCAGGCCACGAAGCAAGGCCCCAGCGTGTCAGTGAAATGAGGGCACGAGGCCCCAGGGATATCACCACATGACAGTGGCGTGTGTCGAAGCGACGGGACAGGGTGTCACACCCAGAGGGGGGTAGGTGAAAGTGGCGGATAGGCCCACTAAGGCCCCGACCTTGGTTGCCTGTTCCAGGAAGGGTCGTCATTGCACCTGTTCCCAGGCCGTTCGAGTGTTGGCCCACTTTTCCCAAGTGCCATACTACTGTTCGATCGAGTCGTCTCGGCGGGGGTGGTTGTTTTCGTGGACTTGCAGGGGCGGTCAAAGCCGGAGCTACGCATACAGAGGTCCCCCCACGTTGAGTATCGGCCCCTTTTGGCCAACCGGGCTACGGTCGAGGTACTGGGCAGCTGGGGACGAGGTACTGGGGATTGAGTCAGACCCCCCGTTGTACTAGGGGGGAGAGCGTTCAGAGGGGGGGGGAGAATATCTGTCATCATGGCGACAACAGTGAGGAGCCGGGGAGGGACGACTCCAGAAGGTTAAGCAGATACTATGAGGAGACAACTGCTGGGGTTGGTGCCCCCGCAGCAACGGCCAGCTGCAGCCCTTGGGGGAGCACCCAAGTACCCCACTAGGGAGATGGTGGTGGTACGAGTTCAAGGAGGGATGGACCAAGGTCTTGTCTCCCGATTTGACCTTTTTTGACCTTTCCTATCTATAAACGACTTACGCTTGCCAAAACTGGACAAGCACGACATTATGTGTCGTACATTGAACTCTTCTATACACCTTACTTTACAGATGCTGTCGCCACGTACAGGACAACTAGCGACGGCCTGCAGTGTAACTTAGGTATCCAACTCAATGGCTCAGGTTTATTTTCTCTATCGTAAGCTGGATTTCCCCCGTGACTCGAACGTATTAGGATCAAGAAGACCTACAAAGTAACAGATGTCCGCCTTCGCGCCTTGCCAGTGAGTGCATGGTAAACTCAACCAACAGGGAACAGAGACGAGTGACGGAGATTCTTAGGAGTGCGTGGGACATCTCCGTCCCGAGGGATCTGGCCGCTGGATACCGGATTACTGTATACACTGGCATTGATATTTTCGACAAATTACTCAATCGTTCGACGGCCTGATGGCTTTCTGCAGAGGCACTTGGTCTGTATGAGCGGTCATCGTGACACCAAAAGAAGGAGTCGCGCCAGTTCCCTTGGTATCCAGTTGGTGGTGTTCAAGAGGGAGAGCAAAACTCGACTCACGAAGGTTTTGAACGGGAAGCCAATCTCAAACTTTGTCGCATCTTCGATCTTCTTGGTCTGCTCTGGAGTCAGGGTGATGTCCAGTGCCTTCAGATTCTCCCGCAAATGCTCGACCTTGCGACAGCCGATGATGGGGAAGACAAACGGCGTCTTGAGAAGGTGGTATGCAATCGCAACTATCGCATATCACATCAGAAGTCGCTCTTCCACAATTAGGTAAGAAATCAGAGAGAACTGCGCACCAGCGGTGATCCCCTCAATGCCAACTTCTTTGGCGACCTCCTCCAATACAAGACTCATCTTCCTCTCCTCCTCAGTTCGCTCCCAGTTCGAGTGGAAGACCATTCGCCCTTTCTCGCCGCTTTCCCGCCTGCGTGCCTCTTCTGCATCAGTTCGGATCCTCCCACCGCCAAGGACGCCCCATGGTGCAAGCGCAAGTCCTTCCGAACGTGCCATAGGGATGATATCGCGCTCAAAGGAGCGTTCTAGGACACTCCATTGACCTTGATAGACCACAAAACGCGTCTGTCCGTGATCTCTCGCGTATTGGTTTGCCTTGGAAACCACCCACGCCGGAGCATTCGAGATTCCCTATAAGTGGGGGGTAATGTAAATCTAGATTGGTGTTGGACCACAGACATACCAGGTAGAGAACCTTGCCTTGAAGGACGAGGACGTGGAGCGAGTTCATAACTTCCTCAACAGAAGTATTGTAATCCCACCAGTGTACGTAGAGGATATCGATATAGGATGTGCGTAGCTTCTTGAGCGATTTGTGGACGGAAACGTGCAGCGATTTTGCGTGATTGCCGGTGTAGTTCACCTGGTGGGTAATGTTATCCTGGCCACGCTTGTCGTTTCCCGTGTACTGGAGTGAACGTATATTATCAGTGTGGTTCGGACGAAACAAATTGGGGCGCGAGCTGTATGCACTTTCGTGGCAATGACGAGCTGGTCCCGGACGCCGCGTTTTTCAACCCATTCGCCGATGAATTCCTCAGAAGCCCCATCTTGACTGTAGAACAAGGAAAAGTACGCGTCAGCCAATCTCGAGTTCCCAACGGGAAATGTGATTTACTAATGATTGGCGGTGTCGATAAAGTTCCCCTGATGAAACAGGTCTCAGCTCCAAGTCACGCGAAAGTTGGTATACGGGTAGCTCACGCCAAGGTCAAAGTACGCGTCGAGAAGCTTGAACGAGTTTGCCTTGTCCATGGAGCCCATGCCATACTGTTGCCATTTGTCCCCAATGCCCAATCCTCCGAAGCATAATGGCGAAACGCGCACACCTGCGAGAGGTGAGAGGGTGCGGTATCGGGCGAGTTTAGACACAGGAGCCGGAGGGGGTGCGTAAAGCGGTTTCGACGACATGATGATTCACTAGTTCGGTGCCTTGCCAGATATAGGTAAGTTACTATCGGTTATTGGAAGTGACAAAGGGCCACCTTATATATATAGCACAGGCGTGGGTATCGAATTCGACGGGGACCAGCACACGACGAGCATCCATCGAATGTTGCTGGCAAGTACAGAAGCTGCATTACCTCAACTTGAAGGCGTATGCCATGTCACGGTGCCAATTGGGTGCCACAGCAGCTTCGCTCGGCTTTGAGCTTGACTATAAGCCCGGCGTTAGGTGTTTAGGTAATCAATCTATCTGACTCGGACTCGACTGTGGCCCCGGCTAGCGACAGCACACTCGGCGACTTCATCTTTCCCTTTGAAAATTGCGCCTTTCTTTGTTCCACCCTCCAAGTCAGCTCGTATAAATCAATTGAAATTATTATCGGTCATGACCTCTTAGGTGATCGCGAGCACGGCGTCCTTTGGCTTATGATGCTCATCACGTACACATTCTTTCCTGTGAGACCTATTGCTTGAACCCGGTGATGCTCAGATAGCTTATGTACATACATGCGGATTGAAACTCGCTCATCGGCCTGGGTTGCTCACTCATTATCTCTTCTCATCTCCCCCCTATCGCGTTCTAAAGTGGTCTTACGTGGTAGTGTCTACACCGAATGTGGCTGAGTTGTGGAATCGGAGTAGTGACCCAGGATGCCCTGCTCGTGCGAGAACACGGACGTTCGGTGACGTCACTCACAATGTGGCGTTGCGACACCCTTTTAATGCACAGGCATTTTGGATACCGTGCACATCTAGATCTGAATTGACCATGCCTCGTACTTGACTTGCTTGCCACGCTAAATCCCGTTCTCACTGCCACAGTTTGTAGGACTATCATCCGGGTGATATGCCCATCCCGAGCGGGCTCTTTCCGTGCCCCGAAACCGAAAACAAGAGGAAATCTCCTTCATATGTGACGGAATCTGTGATGTTCTTATATTCATAAGCACGCCGTTCGTGGATGACCCCAAACTGGGCACAAGAATACGAAGATCCAGAATGAATAAAGTAGACAGTCGAGGTATCTACTTCTGTGGTGACCATTTGTGCTCCTTCCGTTCATTACTAGTCCAACTCTTCGTCATGCGTCTCCACGCTTTATCCGTTTACGCCGCTGTCGGTCTGACCATCTCCGCTGCAGCGATGCCCACAGGGTCACCTCCCTGCCACGATGTGTCTAAGTTGATGCCTTACAAGACTCCGCCTAATCTTTTCCTTCCACTCCAAAAATCTTATACGGAGAAGCCTTACGCCGCTCCTCTGTCCCCGCCACCTGGGCCGAAAGAGGAAAAGCCCAAGCCCGAGGAGAAGTCTTACCCGCCTGCGCCGGCTCCGAAGCCCCATCCGGAGAAACCCAGGCCAGAGGAAAAGCCTTACGCCGCTTCCCCGCCTCCCCCGCCGCCTCCACAGAAACAGGAAAAGCCTAAGCCAGAGGAGAAGACTTACTCGCCCGCACTGGCTCTGGAGCCCTACTCAGAGAAGCCTAAGCCAGAGGAGAGGCCTTACGCAGCTCCCCTGCGACCGCCGCCGCAGAAAGAGGAGAAACCCAAGCCTGAGGAAAAGTCTTACTCGCCCGCGCCAGCCCCGAAGCCCTACCCGGAGAAGCCTAAGCCAGAGGAGAAACCTTACGCAGCTCCCCCGGCCCCGCCCACACCGAAAGAGGAAGAGCCCAAGTCTGAGGAGAAGACTTGCCCACATGCACCGACCCCGAAACCCTACTCAGAAAGGTCCAAGATGCAGGAGAAACCTAAGTCAGAGGAGAAGTTCTACTACGCCGCTCTATCGCCCCCACCCTCACCTCCGCCTGTGTCGAAAGAGGGAAAGTCCAAGCGTGAGGAGAAATCGTACTCACCGCTGCCACCACCACCTCTCCCGCATTCGCAGCCCTACCCAGACATGACTAAGTCCGAGGAGAAGCCAAAGCCTGGGGCGAAGACTAAGCCCGCCGAGAAGCCAAAGCCTGATGTGAAGTCCCACCTGCAGAAGCAACCCTCCCTCGAGGAGAAAGGCAAATCCGATGAGAAGCAGAAGTCCCAGGATCACAAGCCCAAGGTGATTCCGAGTCGCAATTGAGATTTCTCTCGTATACCCGCCGCTGAGACATTCTCCAGGAGAGCGATAAACAGACACCTGAGCGTCTTGACAGCCTGGGCCTTTCTTCGCAGGCCAACTCACTCGTCGGATCGAACCCGATCGAACTGCCCATCGATGGGTATTGTCTGGTAAACGGCTTTTCCACCAACGGCGACGAGTGCACAGCGGAACTGCCTTGCTGCTAGAAGAGGCATTTCGTGCGTGTCCTTCTGCCCACACCGTGTTCCTGACTTACTGTCGTCGTTCCAGAACGGTTTCGTGGCGGTCGACTGCTGACCACTGAACGCGACCGCAGTAATTTTCAAGAGGCACGGGCGGGCGTGTGGCGAAACTAACTGACAGATCTGGCGCTATTATG